>MDSW01092421.1_pt1 | contig 13158 bp, 12 predicted proteins | sample 811171 | NCBI WGS metagenome assembly MDSW01 (sample SAMN05326641, study PRJNA326480) | marine metagenome | isolation source: seawater | place: Atlantic Ocean: North West | collected 2012 | reverse complement strand
GGTGGCCAGCGCCAGCAGCCCCAGCCAGCGCGGCGGAATGACCCCCCGCAAATGACGCCGCCAGTGTTGCGGTGGATCCGGGTCCGGCGGCGCCGGCAGATGCCATACCCGGCCCATTAACAGCAGGGGCCAGAGTGCCAGCGCCAGCGGCAGTAACAGCCAATGCAACCACCCCAGCAAGGCCGCCAGGGCCGGGCCCAGGGCCCTAGACAATGCCAGCTGCAAACTGATCTGGCTGAAGGCCCGCAGCCGCTGGTCCGCATGGGTCAGGTCGGCGCACCAGCTTTGCACCACCGGCAGCAGGATGGAGGCGAATCCGCCGTACAGCAGCCGGCTCAGGGCTACGCCGACCATGGCTGCTTCCCGGTCCAGGTGGTTCCCCCACAGCCCCGCCAGTGCCGCCGCCAGCAGTAACATACTGGCGCCGTAACCCGCCAGGCCCAGGCGCAGGGCCAGGGGGTAACCCAGCCGCGGCAGCAGCAAGGGCCACACCAGAATCCCCGCCAAATAGGCGGCCATCCCCAATGCCAGCAATTGCGCCCACTGGCTGTAGCCGATACCGGTGTGGGTCACCAGCAGGGGCAGATATACCAGCACCGCGGTCTGCCCCAGGCCCATGGGCGTCACCGCCACCGCCAGGGATCGGATTGTTTTTCTTTCGATATTGATAATCGTTTGCATTTGCTAATGATACACGATAATGTACGGCCGGAAAACAGAATAACGGGTGAACACGCCATGGAAACCGCTACCGCTTCTGCTGCCGATTGGCTCTCAGCCAACGGCTTTCTCAACGCCTACATTCGCGAGTTTGATGACTGGCGGATCGAAACCAGCCCCCGCAGCTGGCAAAACGCCGGCTTTCCCGCGCAGGCCCTGTTGATTCCTCTGGGGCACCAGTCGCTCTGGGTGGGGGTGCAGTACTGGTCCGATTGCGGACGCCATCGGTTCGGTCTGCCCGCCCGTTGCGAAGGACCACACGGCATGCAGTCCCGGCAGTTGAATTTTCTGTCCCTGGCCAAACTGCTGGTGGAAAACGCCGGCCTGCTCACCAACGGCAGCATCGGGGCCATGGCCCGGTTCCTGGAACGCATCATTGAAAGCCACCGTAATCTGGAAATGCTGCTGACCCTGCGGGAACCGGAGCTGGACCACCTGTTTCGGGGCCCCCTCAGTTTCCGGCAGGCGGAACAGGCCCTGCTGGTGGGACACTCCGTGCACCCGGCCCCCAAAGTGCGGCAGCCCATGACCCTCACTGAAGCAGTCCAGTACGGGCCCGAGGGCGGGGAGGGTTTTGCCCTGGCCTGGATGCTGGTACGGCGCCAGCGGGTGCATTACCACAGCGCCGACGGTGTCAGCCTGGAGCAGCGGGTGCAGGCGTTGATCGACGCCGATCCCCACCTCACCGCGGATTATATTGATATCCGCGACGACTATGTGCTGCTGCCCGCTCACCCCTGGCAAGTAAAACGGTTGCAGCGGCTGCCGGCATTGCAGGCGGCATTCGCCAGCCAGGACATTATTCCCCTCGCGTCTCAGGGCAGCCGTTGGCATGCCACCTCGTCCATGCGTTCCATTTATAACGAGCAGGCGCCCTATATGCTCAAGTTCTCCCTTAGTGTGCGCCTCACCAATTCCGTCCGTCATCTGCAACCGGCCGAGGCGGAACGGGGCTGTCTGATCTCCAAAATCCTGGCAACGCCGGTGGGGCAACAGTTCAGTCAGCGTTTCCGCGATTTTCAGATTATGCAGGAACCGGCCTATGTCTGTCTGCTGGATGACGCCGGTGGGCGGCTTCCGGATACCATGCTGGTATTCCGTGACAACCCCATTCGCGAGCAGAGTCAGCGCCAGTTTAATGTGCTGGCCAGCCTGACTCAGGATCATCCCGGGGGCGGGATAAGCAGTCTGGGCTCTCTGGTGATGGAGGTGGCCGTCAGTCAGAATATCACCCCCGCCACTGCCGCCAGCCGCTGGTTTGCCGCCTACCTGAAAGTGGCGGTGCAGCCCCTGGTGCTGGCTCAGGCTGACTACGGCCTGCTGTTTGGTGCCCACCAGCAGAATCTCGTTCTGGGCCTGGAACGCGGCCTGCCGGTGCACTGTTATTTTCGCGATTGTCAGGGCACGGGTTTCAGCGCGGCGGGGGCCCGCCTGTTCAAGCTGGATCACAACGCACTGGGGGAGTCGGCCGAGAACCAGCTGGATAATGAGATGGCCAACAAGCTGTTTGCTTACTACCTCATTGTCAATTCCACCTTCGGCGTCATCGGCGCCCTGGGCGCCGACGGCCTGATCCCGGAAGCCAGTTTGTTGTTGCAACTGCGCACCTTCCTGCAACAACAGATGACGCCGCAGCGCCGGGATCTGAGTTTTCTCCGGGCCGTCCTGGAGTCTGAAAGCCTGTGGCAAAAGGGCAATTTTATCTGCTCCCTGGCGGATATGAATGAAAACACCCTGGCGGATCCCGCCGCGATTTACCGTCCCATCGATAATCCAATTTTCCGGGTGGAGCAGGAGTCTCTACTGGCCGTCACACAATAGGAGTAGCAATGAACAGTCCCTCAAGTTTGACTGCCATTCAAGGCAGTCATGACCCACAGTCATGGTTAATTCAACAGCCCTCCCTGGGCACGGTTGAGATTGCTGTGGAGCATCGTAATCAACAAGTGCACCTGACCCTGGATGCGAACGATCTGACTCTGGTACTGGCGCTAACTGGGGAGCAGCAGCTGATCCCCGGCGACTGGCATCTGGCGACTGCTAAGCGGGGCCGGGAGCAACAGGCCCTGGCGCTGTTACTGGCGCTGGACGTTGTGTTCAGCCTGCGACCATCAGGTTCCGCTATCAGTGCCGATGCGGATTTGTCGGCGCTGCTGCCCGATACCCTGGTGGCCGCTGGTGTCATCGAGCGGCAGGCCTTTTATCAGTGGCCCGCCCTGTGGCTCAGTAAAGGCGTGGCCTATCCATCCCCGGCAAGTTGGCAGACCACTGATGGTACCTGCCACCCCCGTAGGCCCGCCCAGCCCTGGGGGGAATTCTATCGTCGGTTTGTGCCTTCCCTGGGCAAGACCCTTAGCTTTCGGGCCCTGGATCCGGAACAGGACCTGGACCTGTTTTACCGCTGGATGAACGAGCCGCGGATCGCAGCTGCCTGGGAGCTGGACCATCCCAAGGCGCAACTGCACCAGTATTTACTGGAGCGGGTCGGGGCTTCCCATATTCATTCGGCACTGGGGTTGTACGATGACGAACCCTTCGGCTATTTCGAGTTGTACTGGACGGCGGAGGACCGGTTGGGTCCGTATTATGACGCCGGGGATTTTGACCGGGGTCTGCATATTCTGGTGGGCAATCCGGCCTATCTGGGCACCCGTTGGTTCAACGGCTGGCTTACCGGGCTGACCCATTATCTGCTGTTGGACGACCCTCGCACCCAACGGGTAATGGGGGAGCCCCGCGCCGACAACCAGAACCTGCTGAAGCATCTGCAAACGGTACCGGCCTGGCACAAACTCCGGGAATTTGATTTTCCCCATAAGCGGGCTGCAATACTGGAATGCACACGGCAGCGGTTTTTCAGTCAGATCCAAATGCCCTGATTCAAACACCGCCAGAGAAAGGATAAGCGGTTATGGTTCACGATACCGAAGCATCTTTATGGCACCGGCTCAATCAACAGCTGGTGGCGAAAAATATTTCCGAACTCCAGTATGAAGAGTGTCTGGTGCCGGAACCCAGCGGAGATGGCTGGCATTTGCGGTTGGCCAGTGGCGTGGAATACCGGTTCCAGGCCTGGCGCAGCATCTGGGGCCAGCTGCGGGTCAACTCGGGCAGCCTGTTGCGTGATGGCAGCCCCGTTACCAGTGCCGCTCAATTCTACATTGATGCACAGCAGGACCTGGAGCTGGACGCTATTGTGCTGGCGAACCTGCTGGAGGAATGTGCTCAGACCCTTTACGGTGACAGGTTGGCCTGGCTGCAGCGGGAACAGATTGATGCGGCGGCGCTGGCGCAGCTGGATGTTGACCGGCAACAGGTGTTTCTTGATGGCCACCCCAAGGCAGTTCTGAACAAGGGCCGCCTGGGCTGGGGCAGTACGGAGTTACAGCAGTTCGCGCCGGAGTCCGGCCAGCCGGTGCGGCTGCGCTGGATCGCGGTGGCGGCGTCGGAGTGTACTTTGGGCGCCCAGCGACCGGGGCAACTGCAGGCCATGGTACGCAGCGCCATGAGTGAGCGGGAATACCGTGAGCTGCGGCAAACCCTGCAGCGCCACACCACTGGCCCGGACGTTGAAGAATCCTGGCATCTGCTGCCGGTGCATCCCTGGCAGTGGCAACATAAAATCCGGATTCAGTTTCAGGAGTGGCTGGCCCGGGGCCGGATGCTGGATCTGGGGGTGCATGGCCACCGCTTTCTGCCCCTGCAATCCATTCGCACTCTGGCCAATCTGGATTGCCCCACCCACCCCAATGTCAAACTGCCGCTGACCATTCTCAACACCTCCTGCTATCGCGGAATTCCCGGGCAATACATTGCCGCTGGCGGAGTGCTGTCGGCCTGGCTGCAGACTCTGTGCCGACAGGACGCACTGCTGTCGCAGCGGGGCACACTGGTATTGCAGGAGCCGGTGGGCGTTACCTGCAACCACCCCCGTTACGGCCAGATCGATGCCGCCCCTTACCGCTACCACGAAATGCTGGGGGTGATCTGGCGTCAGAGCGTGCAGAGTCAATTACAGCCCGGGGAACGGGCCATGCTGATGGCTGGCTTGCTGCAACAGGACAACCGGGGGGACTCGGTAGTGCGGCATTTGATTGTGGAATCCGGAATGAGCCCCGAGCAGTGGGTGACCTCGCTGTTTGGTGTCGTGGTGGTGCCTCTGTATCACCTGATGTGCCAGTACGGCGTGGGGCTGGTGGCTCACGGTCAGAACCTTACGCTGATTCTGGAGCAGGGGCGTCCGCGGCGGCTGGCGCTCAAGGATCTGCAGGGGGATCTACGCCTGGTGGATCAGGATTTTCCCGAGCTGGAAAGCCTGCCGCCGCAGGCGGCTGCGGTACTGACCCGGCTGCCACCGGAATATCTGCTGCACGATTTGCTCACCGGTCACTTTGTGACGGTATTGCGTTATTTGTCGGCCCTGATGCAGGAGCAGGGCCTGTTGTCGGAGACCGACTTTTATCGGACTCTGGCCACCGTGCTGCGCAACTATCAGCGTCAATACCCGCAGTTGGCGCCCCGCTTCCGCCAATTTGATTTGTTGGCCCCCATTGTGAAGCGGGTCTGCATTAACCGGGTCCGGTTCCGGGAAGGTTACGCTGATCGCCAACAACGTCCCGTGCCCGTGCTGGGCTCGGATCTGAGCAACCCACTGATCGCCGCTACCGGCATCGAAGCACAGGAGATCGCCTGATGAATCATTCCCATCTGAGTCTGGCCGGTATCGGCGCCGGCCCGTTCAATTTGAGCGTGGCCGCATTGCTGCAACGGGTGCCCCGGTTGCCCCATGCTTTTTTCGAGCAGAAGCCGGCGTTTAACTGGCATCCGGGATTGATGCTGCGCGGTGCCAGGCTGCAAACCTCCTGGTTGAAGGATCTGGTCACCCCGGTAGACCCCACCAGCCCCTATAGCTTCCTGCAGTTTTTGGTGGAGCACGGCCGTTTCTATGCCTTTCTCAACGCGGAACAACCGGCGGTGTCGCGGCAGGAATTCGCCCAATACCTGGCATGGGTGGCGCAGCGGTTACCCACTCTCACTTTTAGTGCGCAGGTTCGCAAAATCGATCATCGACGGGATCGTTTTCAATTGCGGTTTGATGATCGGACAGTCACTGCGGATCATCTTTGCCTGGGCACGGGAACCCAACCCTATGTACCGGACTTCGCGGTGCAGCATCTGGGTAAACAGGTGTTGCATGGCGCTCATATCCTCAACGCGCCCCGGCAGTTCCACGGCAAACGGGTTGCCGTCATCGGCGGCGGCCAGACCGGGGCGGAAATATTTCTGGAGCTTATTGGTGAGCGCTGGGGTGAGTGTGATTCCGTGGCCTGGATTTCCCGCCGCGATAATTTTGAACCGCTGGATGAGGCGCCGTTTACCAACGACCTGTTTACGCCCGCTTATGTGCAACACTTCCTGTCCCTGTCCCGGGAGCAGAAACAGACTCTGGTGGCCCGGCAGAAGCTGGCCAGTGATGGCATTTCCCCGTCCACCCTGGTGGACATTTACCAGAGCCTGTACGAGATCCAGATGGTGCAGGGGCGTAACAAGGACTACGCCCTGATGCCGGGAAGGCAACTGGTACAGATGCAGCGTCACGGGGATCATTACCAACTGCAGGTGCAGCATCACCGCCAGGCGGAGGAGTGGCTGGAAGCCGACGTGGTGATATTCTGCACCGGGTTTAAATCCGTGGTGCCGGCCTGTCTTGAGCCGCTGGTTGATCGCATCCACTGGCAGGAGGACGGCTGTCTGGCAATGCAGGATAATTATCGGATTCGCTGGCAGGGGTCTGAGCGCAACCGGATTTATGCGGTCAATGCCAGCCGTCATCACCATGGCATCGTCGATCCGCAAACCAGTCTGATGGCCTGGCGCGGCGCCAATATTGTCAATGATCTGCTGGGGCAGCCGCTGTATCAGTTGGAGCAGGCCGGAATGGTGCAGTGGGGGGTGAGGGAACCGGATAAAGTGCGGGTGGTGGCTTGACTGGCGTTACTACACAGGATAAGCAGAAAACTATCAACAGGAGAACGGATCATGGCCGATGAGCCCATTACCATCACGGGCTGGCCCCTGGTGGAGATCCACTTTAACGGCCCTGCCAGCGATGCCCAGGTTCAGGCCTGGCTGGATACCATGGATCAACTGCTGGCCCGGCAGTCTCCCTTCGGCCTGTTAACGGCAACCGGACCCGACAGTGATTTTGCCGAGGCCGGGCGCCGGGCCATGGGGATCTGGTTCAGGCAAAACCGCCAGCCATTGCAGCAGTTCTGCGTGGGGGTGGCGCGGGTGGCTCCGAATCAGCAGGCAATCCAGCGTCTGGCTGGGCCCAAAATGCAGGCGGCCATGCCCTGTCCCATCTTTGCCTCGGTGGAGCGGGCCGAGGCCCTGGCCTGGCTGCAGGCAAAGTTGCCCGGTGCGCAGTAATTATCGCTGGCGCGGTGGTTTTTGGTCGTGTTTTTCGGTTAACCTTTGCCTGGTTGCGGTCTCTTTTCTACGGATTATTTAGCCCGTACGGGAGCCCGACAGCGTTATTGGCAATGGGGAACGGTTTATGGATAACAACTATCAGGCACCGGCATCTGAATTGACGCCGGATACCTCGGAAAATAACTCCGGCCAGGGGGAAACCAGCTTTCCGGAGGGCGTTAAGGGCTAAAGCTGGGGCGCTTTCCTGCGCAACTGGATCTGGGCTGTTGGCAATCGCACCTGGATCGGATTGCTGGCCCTGATACCTTACGTGGGTTTGATTATGGCCATCGTACTTGGGGTTAAGGGCAGGGAGTGGGCCTGGAAAAACAAACGCTGGGACAGTGTTGAACATTTTAACCGGGTACAAAGATTGTGGAGTATCTGGGGCGCGATCCTGCTGCTGGTGCCCTTCACGCGGGGTATGTTGGCGGCCATATTTTCGCCGGCCCTGGAGTCCGGTCTGTAAGATCTATTGACAGTTAATCAAGGAATGGTATGCAACAGAAAGCTTTGCTGAGCCTGGTGCTGCTGGGCTTAATGGGTTGTGGGTCGTCCTCCTCGGATGACGATTCCTCGGGGGATCTGGGGAACCTCAGTGCCGATAACAATCAGGTGGACGTGGCCCCCCGCTATCTGGGGGCCTGGGAGTCCGGGTGTCTGCGCGCCAATGACTATCCCTGGGGGTACAGTCTTTCCGGCTATGCCGACCCCTATATGATCCACGGCTTTGTCATCAGCGAAGACTCGGTGCTGGAATATGCCCGTCTCTACAGTGATGACCAATGCCTGCCGGCGGCCCTGGTGTGGGACAGTCGGGATCAGTTTGCGGATCCGGCGGCCATCGAGTGGACCCGGGACATAATGACGGAAGAGGGGTTGGACGCAATACATATAAACCTGAGTAATCCGGCTCACCTGATGCTTGAAAACTGGGTGTTTACTGTCTCCGGTGGGGTGCTTTACCCGGTAGAATTTTCCATCAGTGGTAGCACCATCACACCGGGGGCCACCTTGTTCCGGTACCCTTTTACCGATAATTGATGCTGCGATCGCACGTGGAAAGCGGTTGCCTGCCTTAAGCGGTTGGGGATAACCTTAGGACTCTTCACGCAATCCGGTTGCCCGGTGGGCAGTGGCGGCGCCGGGTCACTCCAGGGTAGGTTATCCCGAGGGGAGGGGAAACCATGGCCAGCAACGATGCACCCACAGCAGTTGATCTGAATCAGGCCCAGCGGTCGGCCATTACCGGAGCGGGGCCCAACAGCCCGGCGGCGGACACTGATAACCCGACTGAATCGCCCGGCGCTCAAGCGGTGGCGGGCACCCAACAGCGTGCCCAATCCGATAAAAACAGCCTGGCCGCCAGGTTGCGGCAGCTGCTGATCCATCGCCCCAAACTGCTGATCCTGGGCTGGACCCTGGTGGCCCTGGCCTTTGTGCTGGTGCTGCCGGTGCTGTATCTGTCCTGGTACTGGGGGCCGGTGGAGCTCTGGGGTTGGGCCGGCAAGCAGTGGTGGCACTGGATTCCGGCCCTGTTCGGGTTTCTGTTTCTGTTCGTGATTCCCATCTGGGCCATCATGGGCGCCAGCGCCCTGGCCGGCTATGTGGCGGATGTCTCCCTGGCGCTGGAAGACAGTGCCATGGAGAAGGTGCAGACCACGGTGCGGGAAACCGAGGATGACGCCATCCGCCGCCTGGAACAGAGCGACGATGCAGGTCTGTTGCCGCTGCTGAAATACAGTCGGGCCCAGCTGGATGCCTACTACGAGATCGGCCTGAAGCAGACCCGGGGCAGCTTTTTCAATGCCGTGCTGGCCATGTGGCTGGGCTTTCTGTTGTTGCTGGTGGGGATTGCCCTGTATGTGGGGCCGGTGGAGCAACTGGGGCTGACCCGGCCACCGCAGAATTTTAATGTGCTGATTCTCAGCGGTGCCGCCATTGTAGAGTTTATTTCCGCGCTGTTCCTCTGGGTGTATCGCAGCACCATCGCCCAGCTCACGTACTACTACCGGCTGCAAATGTACAACCACACCTCCATTCTCTGCTTCCGCATGGCGTCTACCATGAATGATGCGGACCCCACCAAACAGCTTATTATCGAGAAGATCCTGGGCTGGACCCAGATGCCAGAGCGGCCGCCGGTGGTGGGGGCCCGGGGGCTGCGGAGCCTGTTGGCACCCACCGCCTCGGGGCCGAGTGCTCCGGCGGCGTCCGCTCAGGGTTAAATCCGCTTTCCCATGCCGGCGCGGCCCTCTGGCCGCCTGGCTCGCCGCTGACCTCCAGCCCACCGGTAGAATCCATTACAATTGACCAGCGTTTGTATTATGTTACGGCCTTGCAGTTCGTTGCAGGCTTGCACCCCGCCGAGGTGAGAGCCCCGGTTTCGGCAGTAATGGTTTCAGTTGCATGGTCAGCCGCCCCATCACAGTCTATCTTCTTGCCTTTCCCATTGGTCTGATGGGCACGGTACAAATGGGGTTTGCGGTGCTTTCCCACTGGATATTTCACGATCGCGAGGAAACCGAGTTTTTTATGCCGGCCCTGGTGATGCTGGTGGTGGCGGTGTTGTTGCTGAGCCTGGCCCGGCGCCTGGATGCCAGCAAAATCACCTTTCGTGACGCCCTGTTGTACGCGGTGCTGACCTGGATCAGTTGTGGTGTGCTGGGGGCCATTCCCATTGTTCTGATTACCGGCGTGTCCTTTTCCGACGGCGTGTTCGAATCCATCAGCGCTCTCACCACCACCGGTGCCACGGTGCTGTCGGGTCTGGATCAGATGCCCAAATCCTTTCTGCTTTACCGCCAGTTTCTGCAGTGGCTGGGGGGCCTTGGGGTGGTGATTTTTGTGGTCTCGGTGTTACCCATGTTGAATGTGGGGGGCATGAAACTGCTGAAGGCGGAAACCCCGGGCCCGGTGAAGGACGAGAAGCTGTCACCCCGGGTGACCAGTTCCGCCCGTCATCTTTGGTTCGTTTATTTCCTGCTGACTTTCCTCTGCGCCCTGGGTTATTTTCTGGGGGGCATGAGTGCCTATGATGCCATTGCCCACAGCTTCACCACGGTGTCCACCGGTGGGTTTTCCACTCACGATGCCAGTATGGGCTACTTTAACAGCCCGCTGCTGTTGCTGGTGGCGGATGTGTTTATGCTGCTGGGCGCCATCAGTTTCTCCCTGCACTTCCGCGTCTTTCATTTCCGGCGGCCCTGGCTGTACTGGCGGGACGAGGAAACCCGCAACTTCATTGTCTGGGTGTTGCTGTTATCGTTGCTTACCGCCGGCATGTTGCTGAGCTTTGAGCATTACCAGGATCCCTGGGAGGCATTGAGCTTTGGCACCTTCCATCTGATTTCCTTTATCACCAGTACCGGTTACGGCGGTGACGGCTTTACCCAGTGGCATTATTCCATTGCCTTTCTGCTGGTGTTCGCCGGCTACCTGGGTGGTTGTGCCGGCTCCACCGCCGGTGGTAACAAGATCATCCGCAATATTCTCAGCATCAAATTGATTAATTTACAGTTAAAGCGATTGATCCACCCCAACGGAGTGTTTATTGTTAAATATCAGGGGCGTCCGGTGGGTACCGATGTGCTGAGCGCCACCATGGCCTTTATGTCCATTGCCGCCAGCTCCACCCTGGTGCTGACTCTGGCGATGATGGCCACGGGGTTGGACTTCTGGTCGTCGTTTACCGCTATTAGCGCCTGTCTCAATGTGCTGGGCCCGGCCTTTGGCAGCCTGGGCGGCAACTTCGAACCGGTGTCCGATATCGGCATCTGGGTGCTTTCTGCTGCCATGATTTTGGGGCGGCTGGAATATTTCACGGTGCTGGCGCTGTTTTTACCGATCTTCTGGCGTCATTGACCGAGGCAGTCAACGTTTAACCCGACGTTCAATCAATGCAGAAACTGTTATCTGCTGATATTCAAAAAGGAGAGAATAATGTCTAACGAAGGTTATCATGAACCCATTGAGGAACTGTCAGATGAAACCCGGGACTATCACCGGGCGATTACTTCTCTCATGGAAGAGCTGGAGGCCGTGGACTGGTATAACCAGCGCATTGATGCCTGCAAGGACGATGAGTTAAAAGCCATTCTGGCCCACAACCGGGATGAAGAGAAAGAACATGCCGCCATGGTGCTGGAGTGGATTCGCCGCCGGGATGGCAAGTTCGATGAAGAACTGAAGGACTATCTGTTTACCGACAAACCCATCGCGCACAAATAGCGGCGCGCGGGCGGGAGACTGTCGGCGCTGGCGCCGGCGGTTTCCGCACTGCGTGGACCTGCATCCAAACCGGCCCCACCAGTAAGCCATCATGATACCGCCGCTAATCAACCTGCACGGTTTTCTGGCCGCCAGTGACTCCCCCAAGGTGATCGCACTGGAGCGATCCCTGCCGTCTCCGGGTGCTGCGGTGGAATTCATCGCGCCGACCTTACCCGATCAGCCCCGGGCCGCGTTTCAGGCCGCCGAGCAGCTGATTCAAGACTGCCTTGCCGCCGGCCACAAGCCGGGTCTGATGGGCCATTCCCTGGGCGGATACTTTGCGACTTTTCTGGCGCAGAAGTACGACCTCAGGGCTGTGTTGGTGAATCCTTTGGTGCGGGCGTATGAACTGTTGTGTGAATATTACGGCCCTTGCTTTAATCCTCACACCGGTAATCACTTCAGTATTGAAGCGGCGGATATTCAGTTCCTGACGGAAATCTATTTACAGCCGTTACCGGAGCCATCACGATTTCTGGTGTTGTTGCAGGCGGGGGACGAGATACTCGATCCGGAGGAGGCCCGGGAATATTATCGGGGCGCTGACATTATCGTCGAGCCTGGCGGCTGTCATGATTTCACTGGATTGGAGCGCTATACCGCCAGGGTGCTGGAATTTCTATTTGGCGCAGCGGCCCGCTAAATCCCGCCGCATCTGCGTTATTTTCGGCTGGCCTTGCCGGGGCGGGGGGCAGCGGCTCGCAGCACCACAAATTTGGGGTTACTGGCCACCAACTCCACGCTGTCAAACCAGGTTTGCAGAGTGCGGTGGTAGCCCAGATGGCGATTGCCCACCACCACCAGGCTGCCTTCCGGAGTCAGGCAGCGGGCGGCACCCTGGAACATACGCCGGGCAATGTCACCATCGAGACGGTTGCCGGCGTGAAACGGCGGATTGCACAGCACCAGATCCACCTGATCCCGGTATTCATCCAGGGCATCGCCGGCAATAAACTCTGCCGGATTCTGAGTGTCGTTGTGCGCCAGCGTCTCCCGGGCACTGCGCAGCGCCAGCCAGGAGTTGTCCAGCAGGGTCAGCTGCGCTGCCGGATTGAGACGGCCGGCGTGGCAGGCCAGTACGCCGTTGCCACACCCCAGATCCAGAATATGGCGGGCCCCGGAGACATCGGGAAAGTGTGTCAGCAGCAGCAGGGTACCTGGGTCAGACTTCTGTTGTGAGAAAACACCGGCGTAACTGATCAGTTCCAGGTCGGTATTCGGCACCGGTACTCGGGTTGGTGCCACCGCCGGCACGGCCAGCTCCGGGTCCAGCTCCGCGAACACCAAACGGGCCTTGCGTTCCGCCAGGGAACGGTGGCTGGGGCCGATGCACTGTTCGAATACCTCCACGGTACTGCGGCTCAGGTGCTTGACCATGCCGCTGGCGATAATCCGGGTCTGGGGGCTGAGGCAGGGCCGCAGGCGGGTCAACTGATCCCGCAACAGGCTCAGGCTCTTGGGAATCCGCAGTAGCACTGTATCGAACAGGCCTTCAGGGTTCTCCGCCGCCGTCACCCAGTGCTCCGGCAGAAACAGCATGCCGTTGCGGCGCAGGTTGAGCTGTAGCGCTCGCAGACTGGTGTAGCTGTCGTTCCAGTGAAAGGGGCGCCAGTGCTGCAGACAAACCCCCAGGGCCCCATGCACATCATTCACCACCAGCAGCCGTTCCGGCACCGGGCGCAGCTCGTGGGCCTC
>MDSW01146928.1_pt1 | contig 13161 bp, 11 predicted proteins | sample 811171 | NCBI WGS metagenome assembly MDSW01 (sample SAMN05326641, study PRJNA326480) | marine metagenome | isolation source: seawater | place: Atlantic Ocean: North West | collected 2012 | reverse complement strand
GTCGCAGGCGCGCGCGGCGCCGTCGCGCGAGGCGCCGCCGCCCGCCAGGCCGCCGGCGTCGCCGACCTGGAGCCCGGAGGACGACCCCGACTACCTGGAGGCGCTGCGCTTACAGCAGGCCTACGACTTGCAGCGCTCCGCGGACGACGGCCCCTCGTGCGCGCACGACCAGCCCAACTACAACAGCGACGACCTGAACGACCTCCTGCAGAGCGTGCGGGAGATTGACGAGCAGCTGAAAGCGATGGACATGCCCGGCTACAAGTGATTGTCCGAGCACGGGAACTGTGCGGTGTACTCGCGCGCGCGGCGCGCTTGCGTCTTGCATTGCATAGAAGTCTAAAACACACACAACCACCCCCGCGGGGGCGGGGGATGGACTGCCTCCCAAAGCTGCCGCTCAAGAAGCGCGCTCGGCCGCCGCTGGAGGACGACGACTCGGACCTCGCGGACGCGCTCTCGCCCGGGACGGACGGGGGCGTGACGACCGTCGCCGCGCCCGCGCCCAAGGGCCACGCGGGCACCTCGCTGGAGGTTGACGTCGAGCTGGAGGCGGTCGTGGACGAGGACGGCCCGCCCACGCCCGTCTACGGCGGCACGAGTCGCGAGGAAGTCGTCGAAGTCATCGAGGGCGACCTTTCCGAGGACGACGGCGAGGACGACACCGCGGTGACCACCGAGGAGCTCGAGGGCCACTGGGTGGTGCTCAGCAACGGCACCGTGCAAATCGGAACGGTCGACGTCTCCTTTCCGCCCTCGGAGGAGGAGGAGCGCGGCATTGCGCGCTTCCGGGACGTGGTCACGCAGCTGCACAACAAGCACCACATGACGCACGACCCGGACACGGTGCTCGGATGCGGCCCCGAGGACCAAGTCAAGACCGCGCCCCCGGGGCGTCCGATGGTCATCCTGGAGCCCGACTTTGCCACGTCCGGAAAGTTCTGGCGCGTCTCGCGCGACAAGGGCGTCCTCGTGTGGCACAAGACCTCCATCCTGAAGCTCGAGGACGGCATCGGCTGGTACCGCGAGGCGCACCGCGACGACGTGACCATTCGCAACAAGGGCTTCTTGGCGTGGACGCGCGAGCTGCCCGAGGACGCGCGCGTCGTCTCGGCCAAGGAGCTCGAGGCGCCCAAGAAGCGGCGCTGGGGCTCGCGCATCACGCACAAGAAGCGCTCCAAGAACCAGAATGCCAGCAACTGGCGCGTGCGCTGAAGAACCAAAACCCAACGGTAGCGGGTGCGTGCGTGGGTTTGCGTTCCAAACGATACATGAGAACACTCACACGCGCAGCGCCGCGAGGCTGGGCATCGTCCCCGCCGCGGCTGCGCGCCGGGGCGACTGCTGCTGCTGCTGCGCTTCGCGCGCCTCGCGGTCCCGCTGCCGCTGCTTCTCTCGCTCCTGCTCGCGCGCGAGCCGCTCGAAGTGTGCCCGCGCGTCCTCCGCCCCCTTGGCGCCGGGCGCGTAGACGCGCTCGGCGGCGCGCTCCCGGGCCTCGGCGAGCGCCGGGCCGACGGAGCGAACCGCCCGGCCGAGCTGCTTCCAGTTGCGGAAGCAGTCGCCCTCGAGCATGAGCGGGAACTTGTTGAGGACTGTAACGACGTTGCTCGACCACCCACGCCCTCCATTTAAAAGGTGGGCGCGCGAGATGGTCTGCCAGTTCAAGTTCTGCACACCAAACTGGTCTTCTGAAAAGTCGGGAACGGGTTTGTAGCGTTTGGTCGCCACGACGTAATCGTCGACGTTGAATCGCTGGACGGTTAACTCGTTCCCATTGGAGTCGAATACGCGCTGCCGGAGAGCGGTCAGAATCACATACGCGGGATCTTCCAGTGCGTCTGGAAACGATACAGGGTCGTTTACATTCCACCGCATGTCTTCGGGGTTGTCGCTGTCATCGCCCCGAAAGACGCGGAACCGCGTCACCGGACGACAGACGCAGAGCGCCGACGTCTGGATGGTTTCGTCGGGCTCGCGCTTTGCCGTAATGTCCACGCGCCAAGCAGCCGGGTCCATCCGCCGCGGATCGCAGCGCAGCTCCATTTCGTAAAACGGCCACAGGTCGGGGGGCAAATCTGCCATGTACCCCTCACGTTCACCGCCGCGGACGCGACGATCGGATCGCCAACTGCCTAGATCGTCGAGAGTGGGTGGCCTGACCTGCATGTCCCGCTTGAACATGAATGCGGTCGAGTCGACGACCCTGGCCGTCTTTGCGTGCATGTACGAGGCATTCTCTGGGCCGACTTCCGATCGCATCCGTGCCGTGTCCCCACCAATCCGCAACGTGGGATCGAAAGGATCCGGCAGCTGCTGCTGGGCACGGGCCAGCGCCTGCCGGTTGCGGAGGTGGTCCAATCGCGTCGCCGCAAACTCGGCGTCGTCATCGATGGTTGCGACGCGAATGCGCGTCGACGTGCTCGTATAGGCCCTGGATGTACCGCGCCACACACTGGGGCGTTTTAGCTCGTCCGCAAAGTCGGCGACGTAGTCGCGAAAGTTGTAGTGCCTCGTCACCCAGTCGGGGGGACGCGGGAGTGCATCTACACGCGCAGCCGGGTCCAAGTCGGGCGGCGCCGGTTGCCACTCGACTTGCGCGATGAGTGCTCGTCGCGCTTCAAAGTGCGCCTCCCATTGAGCCTGCCGCGCCTGGGCTTCGCGTTCCAGTCGCCGCGCATCCTCGGGGAACGTCTCCTCCTCGAAGTCGGAGTCGTCGTAGGGCTGACGAACCCGGCGATGGAGCCACTGCTGCATAGAAGGCGCGCAAACCGGTTTTGCTATTGTTACCACGCACGCCCCGCAAGCTTATCCACCCCTTTACTACTCCTCCCCAAACAGGTCTTCCTCAGTGATACTGGCACCGTCGCTGTCGCTGCCCGGCGCGGGCGGCGGCGCGCCGTCGATCCACCCCTGTTGCCGCCGCCACTCGTCCCGCTCCGCTCGCTCTGCCGCCTCTCGCGCGTCTCTGCCCGCTTCCCGCTCCCGGGCGCGGCGCTCGGCTTCGGCCTCGGCCGCCTCGCGCTCCCGCCGCGCCTGCTGCTGCCGCTCCCGCCGCGCCTGCATCTGGCGCTCCTGAAACGCGGCGTACTGCTCGACGGTCATCCTCAGACGCTGCCGCTCGCGCTCGCGCGCTCTCTGGGCCTGCTGCTGAATTTGGTGCAGTCTGATTTGGTCCCAGTCCTCGAAAGCGCGCCGTAGAAGCGTCGCTCGCTCTTCGCCGTAGTACCCCCCACGTTCAAAGCCGTTTGGTGGCTTGACTCCGTATTTAGCCATTCTCAAATCCTCTTGGAACAAGGCCTCTTTTACTATTTCGTCCCTCAATTTGCGGACGGCGTGAGGAGCTCGTGCTAGTCGGGTACAGGGGTCGCACCCGTTGCCGACCTCGAGCCAGTGCAGGTAGTTCTCAATCCTATAGTACAGGCCGCTGCCACCCTCTTCTTTCGTTGCTTGATAGACCAGCTGGCCTTCCTTAAAGGGTTCTAACGAGATCGGACAATGCGCCTTTTCCTTCCTGGTCTCGTCGTCCAGCGCAGCGTAATCGGCTGCGTAGTATCTAACAAATCTGCTCGTCGGGGCCGCCGCGTGCAGCGACAGCCCCGACAAGTTGGGAAGCGCCATCGGCGCGTCTGCTACATCCAACACGCAGCGGCCGCACGGCTTATCCACTACTACTACTACACGCCCCGCGTCGCTCGCAGCGCGCAAAACAGCGCCAGCCCGCCCTTGGTCACCGAGTCGAGGACGCCGTAGACAATGTCCTTGACCACGCTCAGCGCCGGGTCCATCTGCCCGGGCGGCATCGGCTTGCTGCCGTAATTCTTTCCTGGCTCCAGGTTGGTCGCCCCGTAATTGAGCCACAGGATTTGCACGAGCGACATCAGCGGATAGCCGCTCTGCACGAGCGCCAGCGCCCAGAGCACCTCGCCGTCCTCGCGGTCGCCGTAGGTCTTTTTTTCCGCCGGCCAGCCTATCTGGTGCAGCAGGTTCCACGTCGTCGCCACCCAGATGGCCGTCGCGCCCAGGTAGCTCGCAATGCCCAGCCCGATGCTCAGGTAGCGCCTCGAATTCTGCATGCGCTGCGCGTCCGAGACGCGCAGGTCGTTGAGGAAGAAGCGCGCCACCGAGCCGAGGCCGATGATCATCGTCTGCAGGAAGGCGGCCGTGTGGGGCGCGAGAAAGGGCTCGTGCGCGGGGCTGGCGGCGGCGGCGATGGAGTGCTCGTCGATCTTCATGAGCACCAGCGTCACGGTCCCTGAAGCACGCGAAGGGGCGTCAGCGCGTGCTCGCGTGCGCGTTCGATGGCGGCGCTCGCAATCGCTATGGCGCAAGCTGTCGACCGCAATCTCCTGCACGTACGTCTTCTTCGAGTTGGCGTAGACCTGGCGCTGGTAGTCGTCCGACGTGAAGATCTCCGTGCGCTGCAGCGCGTTGGCGGGGTCGCGCCCGTGCCGCCCGAGCCCCACCATCCAGCGCGCCATCGGGATGATGTTGAGCGTCTGCAGGCGGATGCGCCAGACTGCCACCGCGAGGCGAGCACATGCTCAAAGGTACGCGGCGGCGGCGACGCAAGACCCGAGCGCACGAATGAGTCGGGCCACGGGCCCAACGCATGACCCGAGCGCGCTGCTGAAAAAGTAGTGCACGATCGCCACCGTGTTGACCGCCGCGCAGAGCGCGCAGCTCTTGGTCGTGAGCGGGTCGTCGCTGCCGACGGCCGTGATGGCGGCGAAGATGCCCGTGCCGAGGAGTTTGAACAGCACGACGCGCATCACCGACCCGCGAAACGGCACCGGGCAGGCGCCAATCGCCTGCCAGCGCAGCTCATTGTCCACGTGCTCCACCGTCGAGTAGTCGCCGTCGAGCAGCGCCTGCAGCTCGCCGCCCGAACGCTCGCCCGCCGAGGTGCCGCTGGCGATTGTCACCGGGAAGATTTCGAGCGCGGGCGCGGGCGCGGGCGGACGCGCTCGCCCGAGGGGCAGGGAGCGAAACGAAAAGCGGTCCATGCCGCGCTCTTGTTATTCACACGCACACGCACACTACTAATGTCAAGTCGCTCTTCAAGGCTAAATGCCATTAAGCCGGCCGGTACCGCCGGTTCTCCTCCCGATCCCGCTGCTCCTGCCTCCGCAGCTTCTCCGGATCCTGCTGGTCCAACTCCCGCCGCCGGGCGAGGACCTGAAGATGCTTCTCCCGCGCAGCATACTGGGTTGGCTTCCGATACTCCCGATCCCGCCGCTCATTCTCCAACTGATTCTTCCAGCGCAGTCTCCAAAGATCCTCCTCCGTCAACTGCTCGTGCTTCCGCTTGTTCTCTGCCTCCCGCTGCTCGCACTTCTGCCGCCACCGCTCCATCTCTTCGCGCTCCTTCCGCTCCGTCTCTTCGCGCTCCTCTCGCTCTGAGGCCGTCTCAGCTAGGCGCCGACGCTTAGCTTCCTCTTCCCTTTCCTTTACTACCTCCTTCGGCGGAAAGTAATACCACGGCGACCTGTACCCGCACCCATACAGCGGCGACCGTGGAGCCAGATCTCCATCGCTGGGCCAACGGCGAAGTCCTGGCGGAGCCGCCATTCCGGTGTTGTGTTGTGTTGTGTTGTGTTGTCTTCTTCTACTAGTGACACCGAAAACAGCGCCAGACGGCGTCCGAGGGTGGCCGTCGCAACCCCCGGCGCAGGGACCCGCCGGCGTGAGACCACCCATGTGCAAATTACGACACGCACGCACGTGTGCCAACTCTCCCGGGACGCGCTTCAGGGCCACACGCCCTTGACAATGCCGTTTGCGCGGATCACCAGGATCTGCAAGTCTTTCTGAGCGCGTTCCAGCTCGGCGCGGGCGGCGGCAGCAGGCTTGATTTTCCCGGCGTCTTTAAACCGCCTCTGGGCGTCTTCAATCTCGGCGCGCAGCAGCATGGCCACCTGGGGATCCGTCCGTGCGCGCTCGGCCTTTGTGCGTATGGCATTGTCGTACTCAAAGGACCGGCCTAGACGCGAATACCTGTCCTCCATTGCCATCTCCTCCGCGGCGAGCTCCGCGAAGGCTGCCTGCTTCCTCAGGGCCTCCTTTTCTGCCCTATCCTGCATCCAAGCCCGGTGCGCCTCTTCTTGGTCCTTTCGTTCCTGTTCGAGCATCGCGTCGCGCTGGGCTTCCCAAGCGCGATACTCGTCCGTATCGCGTTCGAGCGCCGCTTTCCGCGCTCGCGCATCTGCCGCGTCCTGCCACCGCTGGCGCACCCGCTCGCTGGGCTGCGTGTCGGGACCCATGTCCCCGGAGCTTGCACGGCGGACCATCCCAGACGGGATCTGATCGTTCCACCCTCCCGTCGGGGCCGTCGCGTGCAGCGACAGCCCCGACAGATTGGGAAGCGCCATCATGGCGTTGCTAGTACATTCACACGCAGCGCACACACGGCTTATCACCACCTAAACCACGTGCGCCCGAGGTTCACGCCCCAACCCCCGCCCCGTGGTCCGCGGGGTCGTCATTCTCGAGCCAGCCCTCGGGCGGCTGCTCCCACTCCTCCTCCATGGGCTCGAACCGGTCGCCGTCCGCGTCCATGTCCGGGAGCTGCTCCCACTCCTCCTCGCCGTCGTGACCGCCGGGATCGGCGGCCGGGACGGCCTCCTGGGCCGCCGGCTGCTCGCCAGTGTCCTTTTCCAGGAGCACAATCCACTTGGCCGGGTAGCCGCGCGCCTTCTTGAGGCCCAGCGCCGACAAGCGCTCCGCCGCACTGCCGCCGCCCGTGCCCGGGATGTACGCCTCGTACTGCGGCCGCATGATGCGGCCAATCGCCTGCACCATGTTGGCGGGCGACAGGTAGCCCGGATTGAGCTTGTCCATGATGATCAGCTGGGCATTCCAGAGGTCGAGCCCCTCGAGCGACAGCGAGCGGTCGTTGGTGTTGATGAGCAGGATGCGGTTGCTGTCGTTCTCGACGACAAAGTTGCGCACCGGAGCCGACATCTTCTCGCCGCCCACGCTCTCAATGCTCTGAATGTCGGGCAGCTCCTTGGCCAGCGAGCCGCGCGTGCGCGTCGTCGCGCGGCGCTCGTCGCCGTCGCACGCAAAGGCCAGCAGGATGCGCGCGCCCTTGGGTCGGTACTTGAGAAAGGTCTTGATCGTCGAGACCACCGCCTTGATCGAGCCCGAGAACTTCTCCTCGGCCGCGGACTTCTTGAGGGTGCTGATCAAGAGGTCCTCGTTGCCGACCGTGTCCTCGGGCTCCTCCTCCGCCGGCGCCGCCGGCGCCTTCTTCGCTGCGGCCGACTTGCCCTGCAGCACGTCCAGGGCGTTGCTCGCCACCAGCAGCCCGCCGGTGAGGGGCGCGCGGCACATTGGGCACAAGTCCGCCAAGCAGTCCTTGTTGCGCTTGTCGAAGACGTTGGTGCAGCACGGGAAGAGCGCCACGTGCTCGGGCGGAATCGGGTCGAGCCCGATGGGGCACTCGGGCGGCGGGTCCATGCACACCGACTCGGCGAGGCGCTCAAACATGCGGCGCATCGCGTTGAGCGCACGCTTCTGGCGAAGAAGCGGCTGGTAGTCGTCCCAGACCTGCTGGGGGATGTTGTTGTTCGGGTAGTCCTGCGGCTTGGGCTCCGGCGGCAGGCTGTTGTGGTCCTCCAGCACCTCCTTTTCGGCAGCCTTGAGCTTCTCGTACATGGGCCGGTCGTCCTCCTCCGCCGCCGCCGCTCCCGGGGCGTCGGCGTTGCCCAGCAGCCGGTGGCAGCGCTCGATCAAGTTCTTGTGCTCGTCGGGCGTCAGGCAGTCGCCGCCCACGTTGCGCAGCATCGTCTTCAGCAGCTCGTCCAGGCCGGTGATGGTCAGGTCCGACTTGAGGATGTTGCCCGCGAGCGACTGCACGCGAATCTTCAGGTGCAGCTTGCGCAGGCCCGAGGGCATCGTCGGGCCCATGCCGCGGCACACGAGCAGGCGCAGCCAGTCGGGCGCCGAGAGCATGTGGAAGATGGCCGCGTGCTTTTCATTGGTCGAATTGTAGACCTCGTGCTGCAGCGCCAAGCGCAGCGGGTGGCGCGGCTGCCCCGCCGTCGCCTTTTCGAGGCGCTCGACGGTGGCCTGGCAGATGATGTTGCGCAGGGGACGGCTCTCGCGTGCCGCGTTGCGCGGCTCGGTCGACGTGCTCATCTCGTCGTAGATGCGCGTCGGAAAGGCCAGCTCGGGCGCGTCGCGCAGCGTCTGCCACGCGGCGGCCGTCTTGGCCGGCACCAGCCAGAGCATGGCCCGGCCCGTCTGCTTGGTGTGCTCGTGCGCGGCGCGCAGCGTGCGCGTCCGCCCGGCCTCGTGGTTGCTCTTGCGCTTGAGGACGGAGAGCCCGCGCCAGATCTCGAAGCCGACGCCCTTTTCGCGGACCATGGCCTCGTTGAGGGCCCGGGCGGTCTTCTCCCACTGGTCCAAGAGCTGCTCGGGAATGAAGGCGATGACCACGCGCGCCATCTCCTGCTCGTCCAGGTGCGGGCACTCGACCAGGCCCAGGTTCTCCATGGTCGAGTTGGTCCAGATCTGGCGCTTCCAGCTGTCGCGGCACTGCTGCCAGAGGCCCGGGTCGCAGACCTCGGTCATGGCGATGGTCATGGCCATCAGGGTCTTGCCGTTGCCGGTGCAGTAGTTGACAATCTTGATCGTGGGCCGCGTGCCAGGGGGCAGTCCGATGGGGTTGATCGCCACATTGTACGAGGAGCTCAAGCGGTTGACCTTGCAGTGCATCTCCTGGGGGTAGCGCGCCAGCGCCTCGGCAATCGCCAGCCGCTGCTCGGGGCGCAGCGCAAAGAGCTCGGTCTCGCTGATGACGGGCGCGAGCAGCTCGTCCATCTTGTGGTACATGTGCTCGAAGGTGACCACGTTGTAGTTGGACCAGCGCAGAAACGTGTCGTTCCAGCCCAGCCCCGTCCCGCCCAGCGTCGAGAGCATGCTCTCGTGGTGCGACATGTCGGCAAAGGCCTCGTAGGAGATCATCTCCGCGTCCGAGTTCATCAGGTCCTCGATGCTGCGCACGCCCCGGGCAGTCTGCACGCCCTCGCACGTGCGCCAGTCGGGCAAGCGCTTCTCAGTGTACGCCGCATTGTCCTCGGCCTGGCGAGCGTGCACAAACTCGCGCAGGCCATCCATCAGCTCCTTCAGGTAGCGCACGTCCGCCCGGTGCGCCGTGTTGCCCAGCCGGATCATCTGGCCGTCGGAGCGCTTCCCGCTCGCCAACCGCGCGGCGAGGCTCCCGGGCGCAAAGGGACGCTGCTCGTCGTCGTCGTCCGAGGACAGCGCCTCCGAGGGGCCGCCGGTCACCGTCGCGGACGAGAGCGTCGACCGGAACGGCTCCGGGACGCCCGGGCGCCGGAGCGCGCCCTTGCGCAGGTGCGGGGGGAGCGCCTTGTCGTCTTGCATTGGGTTGGGTTGTGTGGTGTTGTGTGTTGTGTTCTTGCAAACTCCGCCTTTGCAAGGCGCAAGCCTTGCGCGCGCGCGCGCAACGCACAACCCGAGCACTCTTGCCCGCGGCTGCGGAGCCGGCAGCCGCGGTCCCAAACGAGTTTTTCCCAACGCAAACCCCGAGCGCTACTACCCAACTCGCCGGCAGCTTGCCGGCAGCCGTCCCAACGCAAAACCCGAGCGCTGTCGGGTCACTTGGCTCGGTGTTGATTCATGCGCGCCAAATTCCAGACGAAGTTTTCGAGCTGTGTTTTCAGCTCCGCCCAGCCGCGCTTGGCGGCTGACGCTAGCTTGGTAAACTCCGGATCCGCTGCCGTACGATTGAATGATGCCCGATAGTTGAGGTACTTTGCCCACTGCTCGTTTGTGGGATTGCCCAGCTTCAGCTCAAACGCCTCTACAGTGTCTAGGCACACTTTTGAGCCCACTTCCCAAGTGGGCCCCGTTCCCGATCCAAACTGAAGCTGTTCCATCGGCACCCTGCCGTCGATGATGTCGTGCTGGCCAAAAGGCGTCCGCACAATTTGGACATTGGCAATGTAGCGAAACTTGCCCTCTTGGCCCTGCTTGGGTGGTGCAAAGTACACCACCTTCACCTCGTTGACGACCATGGCCAAATACTCGCGGTTGTGCATTCCTCCGTACGAGGTTCTGAATGTGACGAGCGACTTGTTTGCATCCTCCTTGTTTGAGTACACCGTGCCGTCTTTTTGGGTGGTCCCTTTCACGTCGACCACTTGGCCATTCATTTTTGAAATCTTAAACGAATCGTCCCGGAGCTGCTTCTTGAAGCCAAATAGCTTGCAAGCACCCGTCGCCTCCGCCTCGAAGCGCTCGGGCGCCTCGGCCTGCAGCCGCAGGCCCGCGCGGAGCACGGCGTCCAGGGGGGACGCCGCCATGGCGGCAACTCTGTTTTAAGCAAACCCACACCACACCCTTGTGCCCCGCGCGTTATCTCACATGAACATCCGAATCGGCTTGGACACCTTGCGGCACGTCGGGCACTTGCGCTCCAGCTTGTTGACGCAGACGGCGCAGCACGTCGCGTGCCCGCAGCCCGTGAAGACGACGCGCACCGGGTTGTCCATGCAGACCACGCAGACCTTGGCCGCGCTGCCGCTCGCGCTCTTCTTTTCCTCGTCCGCCTCGCCCTGCAGCTTGGCCAGCTCGGCCTCGGTGGGCTTGTCCAGCGTCGCGTCGGGCGCCACGTCGGGACCGCGCCCCAGCGCCGGGGCGCCGTCCTCGCCGATGTGGTAGATCGGAAACCCGTCGTCGTCCACGGCCGTTTCGTCGTGCTGCGCGCGGACGCTCGACATGGAAGCCAGGAGCGCCCGCACTCGCTGGTCAAACTCTCCGAAGCGAGCGGCGCTCCGGGATCCGTTCGCAGCGGGGGCGGCGGCGGCGGCGGCGGCCTCCTCGCCCCGCCGCGTCAGCTCCACTGCCGGGGCGTAGCCCGGCGGCAGCTCGAACTGGGGCTGCTGGGGCATCCAGCTGCACACGGCCATCCGGAGGTTGTTCACGTGGTGTGGGATTTGCGGAACGCCATTGGGCACCGCCAGGTCGGACATCCGATCGAGGCTAATCCTGAAGTGCTCCATGACCTGAACGCCATCCCTCGTTGAGATGTCGCGCCAAAACTGCAGCGCCGGCGCCTCCATTGCCTCGAGGATTTGCTCGGCGTGGTGTTCGCCCCCCGCCGGCTGCGGGCCCGACGGCCCGTCGGCAATCGGCGAGTTGGTCGGGTTGAAGCGCCGCATGAGCTGAAAGCGGTACCGGTGGGCCATTGCGAGCAGCAGCATCGGATGCGTGTGCGGAACGCCATCCCTGGTCTCGCGACGGCGCAGGGTCCAGCGCCGCGCCGCCACGTTGGCGAGCGTGGATGCCGCCAGCGCCGACCAGACGGGCGGCGGCGGCCGATCGGGCGGGGGCGGCGGCGGCGAGCCGCGCGCGAGCGCCATGCCCACAACGTGCCAGCCGACGCGCGCCAGGCGCGATCGGTAGAGGCTCTCGTCCACGCCGAGGACCGTGCTCATCGCCCGGTAGTTGGACGCGACCTCGTTTTGACCCGTCGCCTCGGCGTCGCTGATCATCGTGCGCATGAACGCCGCCGGATCCTGGAGCGCCAGGCGGAGCACGTTGGCCGCGCGCGGCCCGACGATGCGGGTTGCGGCCTGGATTGGGTCCTCGCCGGCCACGACGGCCGTGACGATCTGATTGCGCGCCTCGATGCGCTGCGCTTCGTTGTTCAGGCCCGACTCGCGCATCGCGTCCGTCTGCTCCTGCAGCATGTTGGGAAACGCGTCCGCAGAGACGGCGGTTGCTGATGCAGCATCATCGACGGCGGCGGGCTCGAGCGCGCGGTAGTCGCAGAACTGGAGTTCGGTGGGCATCGCAATCGGCAGATCCAAAGCGCTGGCGGGGTCCATTTGAGCTGTCGGTCCATGCGCCGGGTCAAGGTCCCGGAGCATGGACTGGCACGCCGGCAAGGTGTACTTGATCTCCGTTTGGCGCGCAAAGGTCACGATCCGCTGGCCGGCGCTCGGCGGCGGGCCGGGGCCCTCGCCGCCGGGCGTCGGCCAGCGCCACTGGCGGCCTTGGCCGCAGCGCAGCGTCGGCAAGAGAATGCCATCCGAAATCCGCATCCACAGCACATTCGGCGTCACGATCTGCTCGCCGTTGGCCATGATAAACTTGCGGCTGACCACCCTGCCCTCGTTTGGCCCTGCGGTGCCGCGATGCGTGACGCGAAAGACGCGCCGGTCGTTGAGAAGGAGGCGGTCCTCGTCGTGCGTGGCCGAGGAGTGGTAGCGCATCGGCGTGATGCAGAGGCCCGCGAGGCGGACGTGGTACGCGCCGTGCCGCGGACCCCGCACGACGACCCCGTCCCGGTTCGTGATGGTGGGCTTGTGAAACATCCTTCCCAGCTGCTCGCAGCCCATGCGGCGCGCCCAAGCGGGCACGCTGCCGTAAAACGGAATGTTCCGCAAGTCGCACCGAATCGGGCGGTCGGGCAGCGGCAGGGGCTCGCCCGCCAGAGCCGCGTCCCCGGGACGGGCGAGGCACCGCAGCATCTCTTCCTGCGGCTCGGACATGTTTGTGTGTGTGTGTGTTGTTTTGACTTTCATTTGTTCACAAGACGCAAGAGCGACACGCGCGAGACATGCTACCACACTCGCGCGTCAACTACGCGCGGAGGCCGCGGCCGCGCGAGGAACGGCGTGCCGACGCGCCAAAGGCGCGGGCCTGCTCCTTGGACGACCGGCGCGAGCGCGCGGAGGGCGCGTGCGCCCAGTCGGCCCGAGCGCGGGTCGCGTTGACCGGCTTCTCCGTGGCCGCGGCGGCCACGTCGACCCAGCGCGTGGTCGCCGAGGGCGACGAGTCGCGCGTCGGGACGGGGGGAGGGGTTGGCGGCGGCGTCGAGGACGACGCCTTGGACTTGGCGGCGTTGGCGTAGGACGGCGTCGCCTCGCCCAGCCGCCGCGCCCACATCGGCGCCTTGCCCTTGCGCGCCGGCGCGCTCTCGACGTCGCAGGGGGCCACCTTCGGGGCGCGCCCCGTGAGCGCGCGGTTGGCGCGCGCTTGGAGAAAGCTGAGGGCCTCCAGCATCTGGGCGACCTCCGCCTCCGTCTCCAGGGAGAGGCCGAGGCGGAAGTTGGCGAGGAAGTCGTTGGTGTCAAAGGCGCTGCTCATGAAGCGGGCCATTGGTGTGTGTTGTGTGTGTGTTGTGTT
>MDSW01052052.1_pt1 | contig 13161 bp, 17 predicted proteins | sample 811171 | NCBI WGS metagenome assembly MDSW01 (sample SAMN05326641, study PRJNA326480) | marine metagenome | isolation source: seawater | place: Atlantic Ocean: North West | collected 2012 | reverse complement strand
CTCTTTGTTGGATGAAAACCAACTGTCCTAACCGATAGACGATGGGACCTTATTTTTGAAAGATTTAATAACAGAAATATCGTCGATAATAAACTCCACATTTGATTGTCCTCTCCACTCATTTAGGGATAATTTTCCAGCTATATTAAATGTATTTTTACTTTTTTTAAGTAAATATGCTCCAATTTCGTTATCTATAGAATTGAAAGCTATACCTTTTATAATTGAGCCTTCTTGTCCCATGAGGATTGATTTTATATGTTTATCTTTGATTATCTTGTAATTAACTGTTTTTAAATTTTCAATAATAAATTTTGGTTCTGGATTACCAGATCCAAATGGAGCTAAACTATTTATTTTATTAAAGAAATCTAGATTTATGGCAGCTGGAGCAATTATGCTATCAAACAATAAAGTTTTTTCTTTTTTTATTTCTTCATTAACATTCTTAAATTTTCTGAAAAGAAATTCTTTAAATTTTTTCATGTTTTCGATCTTGATAGAAAATCCACCAGCCATTTTATGACCTCCACCTTTTATTAAAATATCTTCTTGTACTGCTGAAATTATTGCAGACCCGATGTCAAAACCCACTACAGACCTAGCGGACCCTTTACCAATATCTCCATCTATTGAAATAATTATAGCTGGTTTATTAAACTTATCTTTAATTCTAGCAGCAACAATACCTATTATACCTTCATGCCAATTTTTTCCATCTAAGATAAGAATTGGATCAGACAAATCAATTTTAACTTCTTTTAAAACTCGTTCTAATAAATCCTGTTCTAATATTTGTCTTTCTTTGTTAAATTGATTTAACTCTGAGGCGATGTTAAAAACATTGATTGGATTATTTTCAAGTAACAAATTAGCTCCATGAGAAGATTTTCCAACTCTACCACCTGCGTTTATTCTTGGACCTATTATATATCCTATATGATAAACATTTGGATGACTTTCGATACCACAAATATCTATTAATGTTTTTAAGCCTAAATTTTTTTTATTTTTTAATATTTTTAAACCTTGGCTAACAATCGCTCTATTTAAACCAATTAAAGGCACGACATCACAAATAGTTCCTAGAGCAACTAAATCTAAATAATTAATTAAGTTGGGCTCGCTTATTTTTTTAGACTTGTACCATTCATTAAATCTAAGAAGTCTATTTAAAGAAATCAAAAACATAAAAGTTACTCCTGCTGCACATAAATAATTCAAATTTGAGTCATCATCTAGTCTATTTGGATTTACTATTGAAAAAGCTTTTGGAAGATTTATCTCAGATTGATGGTGATCAAGAACTATAACATCAATTTTTTTTGAGCGAGCAAATTCAATCGCTTCAAAAGATAAAGTTCCACAATCAACTGTAAAAATTAAACTTATATTCTTCTCAATAAATTCCTTGAATGCTTTTTTTGTTGGTCCATATCCCTCGATTTTCCTATCCGGAATATAAATTTCGAAAGGAATTTTTAACAAAGAAAAAAAATTACCAAGTAGAGCTGTAGCTGATGCTCCATCTACATCATAGTCTCCAAATATTCCAATTTTCTCATTTTTGAGAAAAGCCTCAAGAGTTCTTTCTGACGCTTTATCCATATCTTTAAGAACTTTAGGATTAGGCAAAAAGTTTTTAATTGATGGGTTTAAAAAACTTTTAATTTCATCTTTTTTTATTTTTCTAATTGATAAAAGCTTTGAAACAATTTCGTCTAAGAAAAAGTTTTCTTTAATAAATTGTAAGTCCCCATTGTCGTATTTTTTTTGAATCCAGTTTTTACTACTTACTGAAAGTGAATTCATTTATTATATATATTTGTTATTATTTTATTTACTTTTTTACTTTTATGCAGTGCAAAAGTTGTAACTTCAAACTCATTACCTAAATCCTTAACCCCTTTTGCAAGATCTCCAGAAGTAACTCCTGTAGCACAAAATATCACATCACCTTTAACCATATCATTAATATTATATTTTTTTTTAAAATCTTTTATTCCAAGTTTTTTTGCTCTAATTTTTTCGTCTTCATTTAAAACCAATCTACCTTGTATTTGGCCGCCGTAACAAGATAAAGCAGCAGCAGCCAGAACTCCTTCTGGGCCTCCTCCTGTACTATAATAAATGTCATTTTTTGGTGTATCACCAATCACACTTAAAACCCCTACAATATCACCATCTGTTATAAAATTAATGTTTACCCCTAATTTGTTTAATTCTTTAATTATTCCATCGTGTCTAGTTCTTTTTAAAACACATGCATTAAGATCAGTTATTTTTTTATTTTTTGCTTCAGCTAATAATTTAATATTTTTTTCAACTCCATAATCTAAATCTATTAAGTTATTTGGAAGATTTGATCCTACAGCAATTTTTTCCATATATGTATCTGGAGCTGAGAGTAAATCTCCTTTTTTAGCTACGGCCAATACCGAAAAAGCATTTGGCTTGTTATAAGCAGTAAATTTTGTTCCTTCTAGTGGATCTACTGCTATATCAAATTTAGGACCATTTAGAGTTCCTAATCTTTCTCCGATATAAAGCATTGGAGCTTCGTCCATTTCACCCTCACCTATAACAATAGTGCCTTCCATATTTATTCTATTAAGCTCTCTTCTCATTGGATCGACGGCACCTTTATCAGCAGCAATTTTATCATTTTTTCCAACAAACTTTGAGGCACCTATAGCAGCTTTCTCAGTTGCTTTAATAAATAGATTTAAAAATTTTCCATCAATTGACATTTAATTATCATCAATTCTTATTAACTTTGACCTTTTAATTATAAAGGACTTTTGATTTATACTCTTAATAATCTTATTTAAAGATTTGTCTTTAGTTTTATGAGTAATTATTATTATTGAGGATGATCCTTTATTTTTATTAGGATTTTGAATTAATCTTTTAATAGAAACATTATTTTTAGAAAATACCTGTGTGATATTAGACAATACTCCGGGTTTGTCTATAACTTCAAATCTTAAGTAAGCAGAGAAAGTTCGTAAAGATATATCTTTAAACTTAAGTTTTTTTCTTTCATTATTTGGAATAGAAAATGGAAATTTAATATTTCCTCTTAAGATAGATGATATGTCAGATATTAATGCTGATGTAGTTGCAGCGGGTCCTGCACCTTCTCCTTGAATTATACTTTGACCGACAGGTGTACCATCTATTATTACAGCATTAAGAACACCATCGATTCCAGCAACATAAGAGTCTCTTTTAATTAAAGTAGGATGAACTCTTTGATAAATCTGATTATTTATAGACTCAGCAAATCCTAATAATTTGATTTTGTAACCTAATTTGTTTGCGTTATCTATGTCATCTTTATCGATATTTTTTATACCTTCAACATGAATAATATTATTTAAAAATGAATTAAAACATAAAGAAGATAATATTTTTAATTTTGCTGAAACATCATCGCCATTTAAATCGGAAGAAGGATTAGACTCCGCGTAGCCTAATTTTTTTGCGTTTAATAAAACTTCATTAAAATTCTTTTTTTCTTTATCCATGGATGATAAAATATAGTTTGATGTACCATTAAATATCCCAAAAACCCTATTAATTTTATTTGCAATAAGACTTTCTTTTAAAGATCTTATAATTGGAACACCTCCACACACTGCCGCTTCAAATTCTAAATTTACTTTATTTTTTTCTGCTATTTTAGAGAGTTGATCACCGTATTTAGCAATTAAAGCTTTATTAGCTGTAACAACGTGCTTTTTATTTTTAAGTGCACTAAAAACTAGTTTTTTAGCTGCGCCCTCAGAACCTCCAATTAACTCAATAATTAAATCGACTTTTTTAGATTTTGTAGCATCTAAGTAGTTTTTAAGCCAAAGTTTTCTATTTATTTTAATTGACCTTTTTCTTTTTATATTTTTTGCAGAAATATAAATAATATTTGGGATACAATTGTTTTTTTTAGATAAAATCTTTTTATTTAGTTTAAGATACTTAAATAAATAACTTCCAATATTACCTAAGCCGATTATTGCAATATTTAATTTCTTCATAATAATTTACTCTCTAACTGTTATGTTTGGAAATTTCTTATTTTTTCCATACTGAATTAAAAATTTAGATATTTCTTCAATACTACACTTTTCAAGTATTAGACAAACATCAGTAACTTCATTTTTAACTTTTTGATCCAAAACTCTTACACTTTTTTTATTTACTACCGTTTCTTTGTTTCTTTTTTTATTCGATTTTATTTTTTTATCATCAAATTTGTTTTTTTTTACAATATTTTTTTTAATTTTCTTTTGTTTAACTTCTTTTTTTATATTTTTAATCTCATCATTAGATAATGATCTGATTTTTTTTTTAGTTGTATTTCTATCTACTATATTGATTTGACGTCTTTCTAGATTTTCCTTTAAATTTAGCTCAACTAGATCAATTTCCTTTTTTTCTCTTTTATCTATTATTTTAACCTCAATTGTCAAATTGTCCTCAAAAAATTGCCTAGCTTCAGTTTTGTTAACACAAATATGATCTCCACATATCATTACTGTTTTATTTTTTTCACAACCCATAAAAGTAAATAATAAACAGATTAGAAAGTATTTTTTCATTTTAAACCAAGATTTTCAGGATATCTAAAAAGAAGATTCATATTTTGTATTGCCTGACCTGAGGCACCTTTTACTAGGTTGTCTAATGCACAGAAAATAATTGCTTTATTACTAAATCTTGTTTCGCAAACCGATATCTCAACAAAATTTGTATTAAGAACATTTCCGGATCCAATTTGAGAGTTAAGTTTTAAAATTTTGATAAATTTATTTTTCTTATAGAAACTTATTAAAACTTTTCTAATTTTTTCAATTTTTATTTTTTTTTCTTTTTTAAAATAAATAGAAGTAAGAATTCCTCTAAATGTTGGTAGCAAGTGAGGATTGAAAGTAAAATTTACTTTCTTCTTTATAGTTTTGAAAAATTCTTGATCAATTTCACATATATGTCTATGGTTTTTTATTCCATAAGCGTAAGAAGAATTGTAAAGATTTTTGTGTTTAAATTTTTTATGAAAATTTTTTCCAGCCCCAGAGTAGCCAGATTTTGAGTCAATTACTATATCATCTAATTTAATCAATTTTTTTGATAACAATGGTATTAGTGGTATTTGAATTGATGTTGGATAACAACCAGGATTAGCTATTATCCTATATTTTCTAATATTATTTTTATTAAATTCACTTATAGAATAAAGAGAATATTTGATTAACTTTTTTGCATTATGTTTTATCTTATAATTTTTAAAGTAAGTATTTGTGTCAGTTATTCTAAAATCAGATGATAAATCGATATATTTAAGATTTTTATATTTATAAAAAGTTTTTTTAATTATTTTTTGTGCTTCACCATTGGGAAGTGACAAAAAAATTAAATCCAATTTATCCCATATTATATTTTTAATAGATGAAATTTTAGGTAAATTTTTTTTAATTCTTTTGTCAAAAAAACTAATTTTTTTACCTAAATTTTTAGTAGCACATAAATTAAGTATTTTTACTTTTGGGTGCTTTGATAAAAAAAATATTAGATCTAAACCGGTATATCCAGTGGCTCCTATCACTGCAATATTTAATTTATTAATTTTAGTCATAAAGACTTATATCACTGCCTTCCTTAAATTTAAATTTAAATGATTATCGTTTAGAAAACTGAAAACTTCTTCTAGCTTTACGATGACCGTATTTTTTTCTTTCAACGACCCTTGAATCTCTGGTGGTAAGTTTATCTTTTTTTAAGTTTTTCTTTAAAGTAGCGTCGTGGGCAACTAGCGCTTTTGAAATACCCAAAATAATTGCTCCAGCCTGGCCTGATAAACCTCCGCCTTTGACAGAGCATTTTACATCATAGTTTGATAAAACTTCAGATATTTCTAAAGGTCTTTTTACAATTATCTGATGTACAGGTCTTTTAAAATATTCGTTCATTTTTAAACCATTAACATGAATATTACCTGTTCCTTTTTTTACCCAAACTTTAGCAATAGATCTTTTTCTCTTACCAGTAGCATATTTGCTATCTTTAAAATCTAGTTTTATTTTTTGAGTTTTAGTTTGTGAAGAGATGTTAGTATCCATTATCTTACAGAATTTCTTTTATTAAGTTTTTGAAAATCTATTATTTTAGGTTTTTGTACATCGTGTGGATGCTTATCACCCATATAAATTTTTAATTTTGTTAATTGTTTTTTAGCTAAAGGACCTCCGGGCAACATTCTTTTAACAGCTAATCTTAAGATTTCTTGAGTTTTTTTTTTTTCTTTTAAAATTAATGGAGAAAATTCTTTGATACCACCGGGATGACCTGTGTGTTTATAGTATTTTTTTTCTTTGAATTTTTTACCAGTGAACTTTATTTTTTCTATATTTGTTACCACAACAAAATCTCCATTATCCATATGTGGATTAAATGTTGGCTTATTTTTACCTCTTAAAACTTTTGAAATATAGGCGGCCAATCTACCTACAGCTACATCTTGAGCGTTTATTAAATACCAATCTTTTTTAATTTCTTTCTTTTTAATAAATGGTGTCATAATGATTGGCGATAAATACAAACTATAGTTATTAAAGTCAATTTATTTTATTATTGAATAATACAAGTTTAGTGCACTTAATATAAGTATTACGCTAATAATTTGATGAGCTGAAGCTACAAAAATATGTAAATCAGTTATTAGCGCTAAAATTCCAAGTATCACTTGGAGAGATAATACGCTTACAGTAATTAAAAAAGGTTTTTTAAAAGTTAAGTTATTTTTTTTTAAAATAAATCCAAGAAATGAAACATATAAAATAATTAAGTATGCAATATTTCTATGATAAAATTGAACTAAAGAAAGAGTCTCAAGATCAAGAAAATTTAAAAAACCCTCTGTACTGATATCATCAGGGAAATAATTTAAACCCATTAAAGGCCAAGTTTGATAAACTTTACCAGCATCTAAACCTGATACAAAAGCACCAAAAATTATTTGTAAAAATATCAAAATAATTAAAAAGAAAAAAGGAAAACTTTTTCTTGAATAATTGAAAAATACTTTATGATTAAGAGATTTAGAATTTAAAATTTGCCAATAAATAATCGAAATAATAATTATTGCAATACTTAAGTGTAAAGATAATCTATAATGACTTACAGTAACATTGTTTACCAAACCACTTTCGACCATATACCAGCCAACTATTCCTTGTAATATAATCAAAAATAATACTAAATATGATGGAATTAAAAATTTTAAATTAATTTTCTTTAAGTGAAAATATATTAAAGGTAATAAAAAAAATAATCCAATTAATCTACCTAATAATCGATGGGCATATTCCCAGTAGAAAATTATTTTAAATTCATCAAGAGTCATTTGAGGATTTAAAACTTTAAACTGTGGTATAGATTTATATAAATCAAAATACAAAATCCATGACTCTTGATTAATAGGAGGAAAAATACCCTTAAAGAGCTCCCACTCTGTTATTGATAACCCAGAGTTTGTAAGTCTGGTTAAACCTCCCACAATTATCATTAAAAATATTAAAAAAAGACCAATTGTTAACCAGTTCGTAAATAGTTGATTAATTTTTAAATCACGAGAAACCATAACTTTTAATATACATTCATAAAAATAAATATATATTTTAAATTGTCGCTATGAAAAATAAAAATATTATTCAGATAAGAAAAAAACTGGATAAACTTGATAATTCATTTTTAAAATTAATAAAGAAAAGAACATTTTTAGTTAATAAAGTTTTACTCAATAAAAAATACAAGAAAGATATTGTAGATAAAAAAAGGATAAAGGAAATTCTTAAAAATATTAAAATAAAATCTAAAAGAATGGGTATAGATCCGATAATTACAAAAATAATTTGGAACTCAATGATAAAGGCTTATATTGATTTTGAGTACAGAAATTTTAAAAAATAAGTGATTTATTTACTATGTGGTGGTAGTTTTTTTTCTACAAAAAACTCATGTTTTCTTGTATTGGGATTGTATTTTTTTAATTTAAGTTTATTTTTTGCTTTTTCACCCTTAGTTGGTTTTTTAGCATAATAGATAAATTTGCTATCATGGTTGTTTTCAGGGACCATTCTAACCTTAATGTGAGTTTTTTTTGCCATACTTTTTTAATTTTTCTAATTTTCTTAATATATTAAGAGTTTTTTCTTTAATATTTTTTTTAAGATACTCAGTTTTTAAACCATCTGAATTGTAAACGTCAAGTTTATTTATATTAGAATTAAGAATGTTTTTAACGCCATTTATTGTCATGCCTTTATCTTTAAGCAAAAATTTTATTAATTTAATTAATTCAACTTGATCATCTGAGTAATATCTTCTTTTATTTATAATTTTAGGCTTAATTTGCTTAAATTCTTTTTCCCAGAATCTAATTGTATAGTTTAAAGGTTTTTTGGATGAAATTTGTATCAAGTTCAATTTTTTTGCTAAATCACTAATAGATATAAGTTTTTTCATTATGAGGAATTGATTTTTTCTTTAAGCTTAATCGAGGGAATAAACTTTATAGATTTTCTTTTAGAGATTAAATATTCCTGCTTCGTCATTGGATTTCTTCCAATTCTTTCCTTTTTATCTATTAATTTAAAACTTCCAAAATTTTTTAAATTAAGATTTTCATTCTTAATAGATATTATCAAAGCCTCAATTAAATCATCAATAAGTTTATTTGAATAATTTATCGAATACCCTTTAATTTCATTTAATTTTTTTGATAAATCAATTTTTCTAAAATTAACTTTTTGCACTTTTTAAATGATTTAAATTATTTTTAATTTGGGTCATAAGGTCACCTTTTACAATTTTATAACATAAATCAATTGAGTGATAAAACCCTATGGCATCAGTACCTCCATGACTTTTTACAACTGGTCCGTTTAATCCTAAAAAAATAGCGCCATTGTATTTTCTGGGATCAAGTTTGTCTCTAAAGGTTTTTAACGAAAAATATGAAAAGATTAATGATAATTTTGTTATGAAATTTTTAGTTAAAGTTTTTTTCAAATTATCTGTAATAAATTTCGCTGTTCCCTCAGCAGTTTTTAATGCTATATTTCCAGTAAAACCATCTGTGACAATTACGTTTGTCTCACCATCCATAATTTTATTTCCTTCTATATAACCTTTAAAAATAAAATTATTTTCGTTGCTCAATTCATTTAAATTTTTAAAAGCCTTTTTTAATAAGTCTGTACCCTTAATTTCTTCAGATCCAATATTTAAAAGAGAAACAAAAGGTTTATCATTTGGATATAAAGATTTATATAATGCAGAACCCATTTCTGCAAAGTCTAGTAAATTTTTTTCATCACATTCAATATTTGCTCCTAAGTCTAATACTACATTCATTCCTTTTTTGTTTGGCCAGAGTCCTGCTAAGGCTGGTTTATTAACATCATTTATCATTTTTAAAATCATTCTTGATATGACAAGCAACACTCCTGTATTGCCTGCGGATAAACTGATGTCAGAATACCCATCAACTTGAGATTTTATGCAATTCCACATGCTAGTATTTTTTGAATTTTTTACAGCAGTGAGTGGCGTCTCCTTATCTGATACTACTGAATTTGTGTGAATAATTTCAATTTTATTTTTTGAAATTTGATATTTTAATAATTCTTTTTGAATTTTAGTCTCGTCTCCGAATATATTTATTTTAAAATCATCTTTTGAAGTGTTCTTTTTAACAAATAAATCAATTCCTTCTATCGTTTTTGTAGGTGAGTTGTCTCCACCCATTGCATCAATTGCAATAGTTATTTTTTTACTCATGATAAAGTATTAAATATCTAAAATTTTTTTTCCGTTATAATATCCGGATTTTAAATCTACGTGATGAGAAAGTCTATATTCTCCGCTTTTTTTATCCTCAATTATGTTGGAAGAAGATAGTTTATGATGAGATCTTCTCATTTTCTTTTTTGATATAGAAGTTTTTCTTTTAGGTACTGCCATAATGTTTAAAATTCAATGCTTCTCTTATCATATTATCATGTGGCATTTCAAAACAAAAATTATAAAAATTTACGTAATATTTAATAAATTCATTAAGATAATCATTATTTTTGGTATTAATTTGACTAAAATACTTCAAAATAATTTTTTCATTAATTTTAAAATCTTTTTCATCAGGCTTTTCGATTTTTAATAAAATATCATAAAGAATTTTATTAAAATCTTTCATTTTTTTATTAACAGATACATCACCAAATCCAAGTTCTCTCAAATTATATTCGATACTTTGAAATAAATAATCGTATGATTTCTGATCAAATTTAAGATTTTTTTTTTTGGAAACTATCATCATTAATGAAAAATGAATAAACATTAAGTAAATCCTAGTTTCAAAAGTATCCGGTAATTTTATTTCTTTATAAAAAAAAATATTTCTAGATAAGGAAAGTAAAGTATTATACAAGTCATTATTATGTATTTTTTTATTAAACATTTTCAAAATTTATTGAGCGTAATCATTTTATTTAGTTTAATTAGTTGTAAATTACAAGAGCCATCAAAAAACCATGGAATAATTTTTCTTGAAAATCGATCAGAAAAATTATTTGTTAACAAAACAAATCAAAATGATGTAATAAAAATTGTTGGCAATCCCCATTGGAAATCAATAAACAATGAATTTGAGTGGGTGTATATAGAGCGGGTAGTTGTTAAAGGAGAATTTCATAAATTAGGTCAAAACGTCTTGAAAACAAATAATGTTTTAGTCCTAAATTTTGATAAATACGGTGTTTTAAAAAAGAAAGCATTTTTTAATAAAGATGATATAAAAAAATTAAATTTTTCAGAGGATGAGACAGATAATCAACTTTCGCAAAAAAGCTTTATAGAAAAATTTTTAAACAGCATAAAAGCTAAAATGTACGGTAATAATTAATATTTAGTGAGCGATTACTGCTAACAATAGTAACGCAACTATGTTTGTAATCTTTATCATTGGATTTACTGCTGGTCCTGCTGTGTCTTTGTAGGGATCCCCTACTGTATCTCCTGTAACTGCTGATTTATGCGCTTCAGATCCTTTGCCCCCAAAATTGCCATCCTCAATATATTTTTTTGCATTATCCCAAGCTCCGCCTCCTGCTGTCATTGATATTGCAACAAATAATCCAGTCAAAATGACTCCTAATAGCATTGCCCCTAAAGATGAAAGTGCAGCTTCCAAACCTCCTATTTGGTATATTACTAAATAAAGTATTATAGGTGATAAAACTGGAAGTAGAGATGGAATTATCATTTCTTTAATTGCTGCTTTTGTTAATAAATCAACTAACTTTCCATAATCTGGTTTTCTCTTTCCTTTCATTATCCCGGGAATTTTTTTAAATTGTCTTCTAACTTCAATAACTACCGCTCCGCCTGCTCTTCCAACAGCTTGCATTCCCATTGATCCGAAAAGATAAGGTAACATACCTCCTATAAGAAGTCCTGCTACGACAAAAGGGTTGGACAAATCAAAAGTAACGTTAACTCCTTCAAGAGCGGATCCTTTTACTTTTGAAAAATAATTTATATCCTCTGTGTATGCAGCGAACAAAACTAAAGCTCCTAACCCAGCAGATCCAATTGCGTATCCTTTAGTCACGGCTTTGGTAGTATTTCCAACTGCATCTAAAGCATCAGTAGTTTTTCTTACATTTTTTGGTAGTTTTGACATTTCTGCAATTCCACCAGCATTATCGGTCACTGGTCCGTAAGCGTCTAGAGCAACAACCATACCTGTTAGCGCAAGCATAGCAGTAACAGCTATAGCAATACCATAAAGGCCTGCTAAACTATTAGTGTATAATATTCCTGCAACTATTATAAGAGCTGGAATTGCAGTAGCTTCCATAGAAATTGCTAAACCTTGGATAACATTAGTTCCGTGACCTGTTGTAGATGATTTTGCTACTGTTCTAACTGGCCTGTAATTTGTTCCGGTATAATATTCGGTAATCCAAATTAATAAACCTGTGATAACAAAACCTACAACACCACAAATGTATAAATCTAATCCAGAAAAAATTGCACCGGCGTTGTTATTATAAGTACTCTGCAATCCTATAATACTTTCTGTCACAGGGTACATAACTATTAAAGATGTAATTGCTGTTACTATAAAACCTTTGTAAAGAGCTCCCATAATACTTTTGCTTTTACCTAGTTTAACGAACCAAGTACCAATTATTGATGTAATAATACAAGCTCCACCAATCGCTAAAGGGTAAATCATAAGATTATAATCTTGAGGAGAAAAAATAGACGCTAAAACCATTGTTGCCACTATTGTAACTGCATATGTTTCAAATAAATCAGCGGCCATGCCTGCACAATCACCTACATTATCACCGACATTATCAGCGATTACAGCTGGATTTCTAGGATCGTCCTCTGGTATTCCTGCCTCGACTTTACCAACTAAATCCGCACCTACATCCGCGCCTTTTGTAAATATTCCTCCGCCTAATCTTGCAAAAATCGAAATAAGAGATGCTCCAAATCCTAAAGCGACTAAAGCATTAATTATTTCCCTGCTATCTACATTTAGATTTATTAATATTATGTAATAAATAGTTATTGACAAAAGTGCTAATCCAGCAACTAGTAGACCAGTTATTGCTCCTGATTTGAATGCTATTGTTAATCCTGATTGTAAACTTTGCCTAGATGCTTCAGCTGTTCTTACATTTGCTTTAACGGAAATAAGCATTCCCACATATCCTGCTACACCAGAAAGAAATGCACCTATGAAATAACCTAAACCAACTAAATAATTGAAAAAATAAGTCACTATTGCTAAAACGATTAAACCAACTATTGATATTGTTTTATATTGTCTATTTAGATAAGCCTTAGCTCCGATTTGTATCGCTTCTGCTATTTCTTGCATCCTTGAATTTCCTGCGCTCGAAGAAATAATTTGCCCAGAAAGTAAGTAACTGTATGCAACGGCTAATATACCGGTGAAAGATATTAAATACAGAAGTTCTAAATAATTTGTCATTTTGATAAGCGGATAAATGCCAAAAATGAATATAAAAGGCAAGCTAAACTTAAGATTTTTTTTAATATTTATTCACCTTTTCTCAATTCTTT
>MDSW01032809.1_pt1 | contig 13163 bp, 7 predicted proteins | sample 811171 | NCBI WGS metagenome assembly MDSW01 (sample SAMN05326641, study PRJNA326480) | marine metagenome | isolation source: seawater | place: Atlantic Ocean: North West | collected 2012 | reverse complement strand
GCGATCTGAGTCCAGACATCAAAAAACTTGGTACTCGATGCACACGATCCCATCGCCAAAACCGTCCGGGCAGGTTGATCGACCGGTGGCGAGGTCTGGATGCGTTGACGGTCCGCGGCGGCCACCGCCTGACCCTGATGGGTAATCTCATAGCGATATTCACTATCCGCTTGGAGGTCATCGAACTGCCACGTCACGCAGAGATCATGAGCCGCTGTGGCTTCCGCTTTCGCCGAGCTGGCCCTGCCCGTTTTCGTGTGTGTGATGGTCGCAACATACGCACCAGGCTTTGCGGGGCGATACCAGATGATCGCCGTGTCGTGGTCAACATGACCCAGGATCGGACCAACCGCCTGTCCCGGGTTCTCCTGAGCTTCCGCTTGATCTGTTGCAAGTGCCAGCAACGGCGTCGCCACGGCACCGACAAGCATGGCTTCGCGGCGTGTTATTTCGTGCGACTGTCGTCTTTCATCACGGGAATCTTCTGGTGACACTGGTCTACCTCATGGGTGTACGAAAATCTGGTCAACCTGACGTCTACTCCACTACCATATCACAGGCTGCCTCGCCCTGTGAGAAAGACGCTAAGCGAAACGTCGATAAACACCAGAGTCGTGATGCGTAACGCATCCGCAGCGGTGTCCTCGAAACACGTATCTCAACGCCAGTTGCTGTGAATCCGATCCCATGGGCACCGTATTCGCTTGCCTACTTCACTCCGTTTTTTGCCAGGTGTTTCTGAAACCAGGCATTGATCGGATTGCTGGATTGTCGCGCGTGATAGGGTGCATTTTCTTCCGGCAGAAGTTTTTGGAAGCGTTGTTTGATCTGGGAATATTGCGGATCACCCGCGAGATTGCGCCACTCGTGCGGATCTTGGCCGTGGTCATAAAGTTCTTCCGATCCATCTTCGTAGCGAATGTAACGAAAACGTTTGGAACGCAGGGAATGGTTTCTTCGCGCGTATGTCGTCAGCACTGCATGACGCCAATTCGCCTCTGGATTCTTCAGCAACGGCACGAGGCTCGCACCCTCATTTTCGTCTCTGGCAGGTAGCCCGGTGAGTTCCAGAAGGGTCGGGTACAAATCGATCAGGCCGACTGGCTGAATGCATTCCTTTCCGCCTGTGTCCCCAGGCAGACGGATGATGAACGGCACGCGAACCGCTTCTTCCCACAAGCCATGCTTACTTACCCGATTTTTTTCGCCGAGGTGGTACCCATGGTCACTGAAGAGCACCACGATCGTGTCCTTCGCATGGTCGCTCGCTGCTAACGCATCGAGCACACGGCCGACCTGATGATCGACAAACGCGGTACAGGCAAGATAGGCTTGCACGCACTTCTTGAACTGCAGATTCTCATTTGCCATCAGGAACGAAAGTTTTGGATACTTCGGCAGCGCGTGCAATCGTTTGCCAATCTCGGGAATATCATCTAAGTCGTCGGTCTGAATGGCTGGCAGTTCGATCGAGTTCAGCGGAAACTTATCAAACCATTCTTGAGTTGTGTAAAAAGGAACATGAGGCCGGATGAATCCGACTGCCAGAAAGAACGGTCTGTCATGTTCTTGCTGGAGTTGCTCGATTGCCCATGTCGCTGTTTTGAAGTCGAGCATTTTTGCGGCGACATCCGGAAAGACTCCCCAATCGGTTTGCGTTCCCGAATAAGGGACATCCGGCAGGTGGTAGTTGAAACGATGTGCTTGTGGTGGTTTGGGGCCCGAACTGGCTTTGGGGCCATTCACTTGAAACGACTTGGATTGAGTGAAGCCATGGTGAATCTTGCCAACTCCCATCGTCTTGTAGCCATGTCTGGCAAAAACCTGCGGCATCATGTGCCCATCAAAATATCGCTTATCCTGCTCTAATCCTTTCCGAGGTTGGACGTAGACTCCGGTCGTGTGTGGATAACGACCGGACAGGAGTGATGCACGCGAAGGTCCACAAATGGGTGCCTGGCAGTGTGCGTTGGTAAAAAGCATCCCTCCTTCAGCGAGTCGGTCGATGTTGGGGGTATCCGCCTGTGCATGGCCATCCATGCAACCAACCCAGTCATTCAAGTCGTCAATCGCCAGCAGAAGGACGTTTGGCTTGTGGTCCACTCCGTTGCAAGTCAGCGCCAGAGCCAGGGGAAGCAGGACGTGCATGGATCATTTCCTTCGTTCGCAACAAGTCAGCGGAAGTCTCTTTTCTCAGCCTAGCACGTCTTGGCCTCGAATGAGAACAGGGACGACGACCGCCTCAGCAAACACTCATCCGCAGCCCTGCGGTGAGTGTCACGTTACGGGCAAACCACGTCGATTCCATGGTGTCAGCAGTGCAACCCTCGCTAGAACGCAAATCCCTTGCCTACCGTCCAATCCCGCGCGGCTTCAATGGGCTGAGTCACCGGGTCCCACCAAAGCAAATCGGTAGTTACTGAACACCGGATCCTGTTCACACAGATATTCGCCACTGTCGAGAACATGCACCGATTGGAGACCGATGGACTGCGTCCACTGCCCCACATCTTCCACACCAAAAATAAACGATTCACCGAGTTCATCCATGCCTTCCAGAAACGCGGTGATGCTATCTTGGTTCGTGCGGCCCGTAACGATCTCGGGACCGACCACATCGAACCAGATGCGACTTTCCGAATGCCCCATGAGCGCGTGCACATCCTGCAGCAGATTCTCATTTTCGGACTCTGTAAAGTACATCGTACAGCCCTCGTAAATGAACAGTGTTGGTAGGCTGGCATCAAAACGCCTGTCCGCTGCGAGCGATGCTGCCAGACTGTCTTTTCGGAAGTCAACCGGCAACATGACCCGCTGATCCCAATGTCCCTCAGGAAACTGTTCAATGACACGCCGACGTTCGTCGATCATTTCAGGCAGGTCCAATTCAAAGAAAACTTTCTCCGGGTCTTCTGCTGCGTGCCGTAAGCTGCGCATATCGAGGCCGGCTCCCAGCATGACGACCTGACGGTAATCTCCGTCGCGGATGGTTTCATCAATATGTTGAGTTCGCCCCAGCACCATATCGGTCAGCTGAGGCAACGCGTTCTGCAAGCGATCGGCCAGCAATTCACCATGGGGTCCCGCACTCAATGCAGCATACGGGCAACTCGCTGTTAGTTTAGGATTTGCCGATGTTCGCCCTCGCAATCCGGCGATCATCCGCGCCGAGGCCTTGAGTTTATGACTAAATAACGTGGACCGATTCTTGCTTCCCGGTTGTGGCATCAGCTGCTTGGTGGGCTGAGCAAAGTACTTCATTTCCGCAACGGCTACCTGGTCTCCATTGGAACTGAATTCAATCTCCAACGTGACCATCACCCGTTTCCCGCAGAAATAGCGGCGACGAATCGACTCCGCTTTCTCGGCATCGACGCGGCAAGTTCCCGTCAAGTGTCCGGAACTCGGAACCTTGTATTTGACATTCATGGACGCGAGCCACAGCGACGCAGAGTCTTCTTCGCAACATCGGTGCACACCGGCAATCGGCACACCCCGCAACAAGGTCGAAAGCGCCACGCCGCCGGTGTAATCCGCCGATAGCGAAATGAGTGCCGCCTGGTGCGTACCATGCTGGTTCGTCGTCGGTGTATTCAGAGGCAAGACCGACTGACAGAAACCCTCATCCACTTTGTCAACGGCCCAACCCGAATGATCTAACACGGGTATGGTCGATCGCAACAGCCCCGTCAACAACTCAGGGTTCATACGGTCTGCATAGTCCTGCTCCCAGGACACATCAAAAAGATCCATGGTGGAAATGATCATGAAACATCACCTTTGCAAAATCTTAAAAGAACCGTTTGGAAGGGCAGGGCGTACCTGCCGACAAAAGCCAGTTGTGGTTGGCTTGCGCAGAACAAATCCCGGCAGGTCAAACGGCCCGGAAAACAATGGCTGTATCGAGCGGCATGAGGAAGCTCCTGAACGGGAGAATGAATCGTGAGCTATCCCATTCAACGAGAGCCTCAGTGAGTCCCTCACATGTTTTGGAGCTTTTTTTGAGCCTCGCACCAGCAGGCACCCTACGTTTGACGAATCTTTGGCGGGATTGCACTGGCTTGGGTGACAGGTTATTTACAATGAATCTGTCCCCGCTTCGCGGTGGAATGACCGTTGAGAACGATTGGAGGCGGTCAAAGACACCCATTGGCCAGACCGCGTAACCCGTTGGCCATACATTTTCGCTGCCAGTAAGATTGCATCATGCCCGAACACGAACTACTTAAATCTCAGCTTGAGTTGGCAGTTCACGGTGACCTCGATGCCCTCGTAGCAGTCCTGTTTCTTCATCGAGACCGCCTGGAACGCCTGGTATTAAGGCAAATCCCCGTGTCCCTGCGCCGTCGACTGGATGCCGAGGACATCATTCAGGAAGCGTGCATTCGCGCAGCCAACCATATTTCAGGATTCAACCCTGAGGATGAAAAGCATTTCTTTGCTTGGTTGGCCACCATTGCCCAGAACCTACTTCGTGACGCTCTGCGGCGACATCTCGGTCCCGGCGGTAGTGGCGGCAAACTGCAGTTCGCTCAGGCTGGTGAGTCATCCGTGATGCTGTTCGACGAATTGGTCGGTGACCCTCAAGCCAGCCCGAGTGCCCAAATTGCCGCGGATGAAGGAATCGAGCGTGTGCGGGCAGCAATCGAGACACTGCCAGAAAAATATCGTGAGGTTTTGTCACTGGTTTACGTTAAGAATATGAGTGCAGTCGCCGTCGCTGAGCAATTGCAACTCAAGGAAAGCGCCGTCTACATGCGTGTGGCACGAGGTAAAGAGATGCTTCGTGATCGACTCGGCTCACAATCCAACTTCTTCTTGTAGGACCAGATTGACGTCATGACTTCGGACTCTTCCTCCAAAAGAAAACAATCCCGGGAGATTATTCTCTCGAGCTTTCTGTCTGGCAAACATCAAGATCCGGATTTTCGATCAACGTTGTTTTCTGAACATCAAGATCTGTTACCGGAACTTGATCAGGAACTGTCGAAGCTGGAAAGAATTCGTGGCGCAATCCAAGGGCAAATAACGGAAAGCCAATCCGATGCCGACCAGGACAAAGAAACGGAATCAGGGCACCTGTTTGCAGAAAATACAGTTCCGCGACCGGTAAAGCTCCCAGCGGGCTCTGGTGACTGGAATGACCTGGCCTCAACCACAACCGTACCCAATTACCAACTCCTGCGCTGCATTGGCCGAGGGGGGTTTGGTGAAGTCTGGTTGGCAAGAAACGAGATTACCCAGGATTACCATGCCGTCAAAGTACTTGGCCCGCAGAGTTCGCTCGAAGTTGAGGGCGTCCGTCGGTACATGGAACAAATGAAAACCCTGAAGGGGCTGGTCGCTATCAAAGAAGTCGGCAAGACGACGTCCGGTTTCTACTATGTGATGCCGCTGGCGGACGATGTGAAGGGCAGTACCGCCGTACGTGCCGTTGACCGTTATGAACCCAAGACACTTGCCTGGTGCCATCAAAACCTCCCGCCTCTCAATACCGCTGAGGTGGCTGCGCTCGGGATCCATCTACTGAAAACACTGGAATCTCTGCATGAAACAGGGCTCACTCATTGTGATGTGAAACCCGCCAACATCATTTCCATGGATGACCAATGGATGCTCAGTGACATTGGTTTGATGACGCGAACGGATCAATTCCCAACGCATCGCGGAACCGCAGGTTTCCTGCCTCCAGAGCGCCGGTGCGATCATTCAGCTGATCTCTATGCGCTTTCCAAGACACTCTTTCTGGTCGCTACGGGGGCCACGCTGGACCGTTTCGAGGAACTCGTCCAGGGAAGCGAGCTATTACCAGCCAGTTCGCCTCAAGCAGATCAACTTCGAGACATTCTGTTGAAAGCGTGTCACCCGGACCCAAATTGCCGCTACACCGCGGCCAGAGATATGCGGCATGATTTACAAGCACTAAGCGAAACGCAGTCCCCGACAGTCACCCCCAAACGACCTCGTCTTTCCGATGCGGCAAGTACCCGCCTGCCGCGCGGCAGGCGTTTCCTGTTGGTGACGGTCGCGATCGTCATGGTTGCCGCCGGCACGCTGGTTGCGGCAATCCTGCTTAATCAATCCTCGACGTTCGTAGCAACTCCTGACAAATTCCGCCAACACGTTTTGCTCGCACACCGCGCCAAAACCACTCTGGTCTTCCGAGCCTGGAAGGATATCGTGACCGCGCAAACCATCGAAGGTGAACTTTGGTTTTCAACATCGGTCAAAGCGGCAGGCATCGACAAGATCGAATGTCTCAGCCAAACCAGCGACCCGGCCATATTGGCTGTAGGAGGAACCAACGGCATTTCTTTTCTGGACTTGAGAAACGGTGATCGCATCGGAAAAATCACCACGGACAACACCGTGTCAGCAGCTTGCTGGAAAGAGGCCTCCGGACAGATCATTTTTTCCCACGGCGCCGACATCGAATTCTGGGATATTGTCCCTGATGCTGAGGACTTCAAAACACACAAGGCTGGAACCATCAGCTTGCCTGTTCCCGCAACCTGCCTTGCGTGGTCTGAAGAAATGAAACTTCTGGTCGCCAGTACGGATCACGGCCAGGTGTTCCTGATTCCACTCGCCACAAGTGACCCCGCCAATGCTCAGCCTGTTGAGATGCACGTCGGGCAAGGGATGGTTCGATCACTAGCCTGGTTTCCCGGCAAGTCGTTACTGGCTGTCGGCCTCCAAAACAGAATTCGCCTCATGTGGATCGACCCTGACCCACAGAATGGCTTTCCGGTGGAACATGAAGTCGTTGTGAACACGCGTGTGGGCCAATGTCTCGTTTGGCTTCGCGGTAACTTGCTGAACGTCAGCACAGAACTCGTCGAACGATGGACATTCACCAACAAAGGGAATTATTTCGGACCTCCCTACATCGATAGTAAGAGACCGTTACCACAGCATCCCTGATATCGTGTTCCCCACACGGCGCAACGCGCATCTCCTTGATTACACTCAGCTGGGATAGTTGGCAGGGGCTGACCTAGCGCTGAACCCTGTGACGTTGGTTAAATGACGAAAGGGCAGGGTAGGGCAGGGCGGTAACTGCAATCCGTCGGTATCGCCGACACTCGCAAGAGGCCCACACAATGCGCACGGCTGATCCGCCGTACCGCCTACAGCGTTACTTTGCGACGTCGTAGCAAAGCACATCGAATTTATCGCGGATGTAAAGTCTGCCGTCATAGATGACCGGATGCGGGAAGTGGTCGCCCCATTGGGAAGCCAGCCGGAACTCTCCCTTCACACGATAACTTTCCGGCGTCGCCTCGATGAGTGCCATCACACCGTTCGAGTAGCGAAAATACAGGTGGCCGTCCGCACAACTGACGGCAGCAGAACCGGTACCCGGCCCGCGTCCCGGCCGCCAAGCATCGCGTCCGGTTTTCCAGTTGAAACACAGTGGAAAGCCATTGTTGTGCCCTTCGCCCATGTAAATGTGGTCACCGATCATCACCATGCCACCATGGGTGTTTTGCATCCGATTGCCCTCAAAATAGTAAACCTGCGCTGCGGATACCCCGCGGCTTGAAGGGGACAGTTTCAGCAAGGCGGAGCCACCATCGCGATAGCCCGTCGAGCAGAAAACGTAATCACCTGACACGAGCGGCGTGGGGACGTTCGCCGTACCGTTTGCAATACGGTTGTACCCCCACAACAGCCGCCCCGTTTTGGCTTCGACACCGATCAGTCCGCGGCCGACCAATTGGACGTATTGCTTGACTCCTCCACCGTGAGAAATGACCGGGGAAGAGTAACCGGCACCGTTCTTTCCCGCCGGTCCGACATTGGGCGGGAAGGAGGTTGTCCACAGCAAATTTCCGGTTCGCTTATCCAACGCCGCCAGCATGGCATTGGGCGCCCCCGCTGTACAAATCAATTTGTCACCATCGATCAGCGGTGTCTCCGAGTAACCCCATTCGGACATCATTTGCCCGCCAAGATCTTGAGCCAGGTTTTTTCGCCACACTTCCTGCCCCGTCTCTGCGTGGCAGCAAACCAAATCACCTTGCACACCAAGTCCAAAAACCAAATCGCCATCCAGCAGAGGCGTGCAGTTCGGTGCATCGTCGCCGGACCGCACGGTATGTGCCCATACGATTTGTCCGTCTGCCACCTTTGCAGCCACCATCTTGGTGTCACCATCGACCTGTCCCATGGTGTAATACCACTCACCGCGCACCGCAACGCTGGAATTCCCTTTACCAAAGCCCGAAGCTTTCCAGACAAGAGGGGGGCCGGAAGCTGGCCATAAATCAAGAAGACCGCTTGCCGAAAATACCCCCAAACGGTCCTCCCCGCGCCAGTTGGCGGCGGTTTCCCACTGGATAGCCTCTGGCTCAGCGCGTGGATTATCTAGTGACGTTAGCTGCCGGCGATCCGCCCGCAGTTCCCGCTGCACGTAGGCCTGATCGGTTGCACTGAGTGCGTCCATCGGCACACGGCAAAGGCTGCCATCTCGACGCTCCAACACGACTTTCGAATCTCGGTACTCGACCAGCTTCGCCTCCAGCTCGTACTTGCCGGACTGATCTCGAAACGTACGAAAATCACGCTCTTGAGGACCAAGCCAGTTGGCCAACACCACTTGCCCGCCGGCGATACTTCCAACGGTATACGCCCAATGGCTCAAACCCGCATTCCAACACATGGCGGTGCCGCCTACCACGACCAAACTAACCAACAACAGCCCCATCCTGACCACGATTCTGCGACTAGCCACTGCGATCTCCTTGTGTTGCTGCATACCCATTGAAAGCACCGCCGGCGGAAGCAGTCGTGCTGGCCCACCATGACGACCCACCGGCAAAGAGAAAGTTTCTCCTTGCCATGCATTACGAACGTGGCGGCGCAACGCCAGAGAGAGAAAAAATGCTCTTTTTTGCCGTAAAGGATTCCCGCCGACTGATAGCAGGTCAAAAGCACAGGGCACGCAACGAAATATTTGACGACCGCCGAGCAAGTCGCGATAAAGCATGCATCCACCGAAGTGGCAACGCATCCATGGCTGCGTTACGTGCCGCCACGTGGGCTGTCCATTTGGTCATCCGGAGAGGGAGCTCTGGGGGATCACCGCACGCAAATTTCCCAGAGCACACAATGAACCGCCCTCTGCACGAAACAATACTAGTCCACCAGCTCCCCGGAGCAGACCCTCGCGTCACCGAATACCCGCAGCCCTATCGATTCGAGTTCTTCCGGCCTTATTGCCAGCCACATGAACTGCGTGCCAAACTACACATCAGCGAGCACCCCCATCGTGACGCCGAGGGCCAAGCCGAGTACCCTGAGCAATCCGCTTGGATCTCCCAAGTGATCCGCACCCAACACTTTGCCATGAATCACGTGTGGCATTCGACTTGGGTATTTGAAGACGAATGCGACATCGATCGGTTCAAGGATTTTCTCCTTAGCGGGGATGCACCGACCTAGCGTGTTGCACAAGTGACAGCTCCTGCCGGCTCAGCGTCTGCTCTCCGTGAGCCTAAACCGCACGCTTAACGCGATGTGCTCTCCGAGCGGATCTCATCTTTCACGCCATCGGTTTCATCCCGAACGACAACGAGCCACTCGCCAGCTGCCCCCCAAAATTCGCTCCGCTCCCAACAGCACCCCGTCAGGGCTGCGTACTCAACCCCTCAGACTCGGAGACTTCACGCGGGACGAAAACGGTACTGCGATGCAGGCTGAACAGAGGTGGCGTATTCAGCAACATCACCTGACCTCGCGTCTGCGTGGTGGTATGCCACATGGCTCCGTCAGTCCCCTCAGGCACGGCGATGGCAATGTAAGATTTTCCCGGCACACGATCCGCCGGCCCCACATCTCGACGGCCCTGACCGGGAACCATGAGACTGAGCCGCGGGTTTGCATCGACGATCAATTCACGCGTCCCCTGAGGCACATAGAAGTAATGCGGACCGCTGTAAGAAATCCATGCCGGTCGCAAGACCGAAGATTCAAATACGAATGGCGTCTCCCGAGGCACACGTAGTTCGAAATCGCCCGTCATCTCGACGCGATACTCGAACGCTCGCGGCAAGGAGATTTCCACATCGTGAAATTTGTCATCGCCGTCCCGTACGTGAAACTGTTTTTCCAAGATCACATCATCGCGCATCATGACCGTCATGGTGATCGGCTTGGCCGTCGGCGCGATCCCAATCTTCGCCGTCTGCGGACCGGCAGCGTTCAGATAACCGAGCAGTCCACCGCGAAAACGTGCCACTGCGATGGACTTATCTTGCGTTGTGGCATGGATGTATCCCGGTCCCGCATCATCACCGGCGACCTTAACGCGATCCAAGTGGCGAGAAAACGTGACCGTTGGATCACCATCGGCTCGGAGGTCGGCAACAATCTTTTCAAACAATCTACTGATCTGCTCGTCGCTGAATGCATCTCCCGTCTTCCAAATAGGCTCCCTGTCTTTGTTCGCCATATAGAATTCCAGACGCTGATCCTGGACTGGCAATCCATTGCAAAGACGTCGCGCTAAGGCGTAGTAATGAATCACATCTCGATGCCGCACGCGCCAGGCATAGTTCATTAGCGATTGCAACGAGGCGTAGTAGGTATCACCACGTTCCGGATTTCGCCCCCGAACCAAATCGAACTCCCGAAACTTCGCCACGTAGATCAGGTATGCCTTGAGATCGCTTAGCCGTGATCGCACTTGCGGATCGTCCGTCTGCTGCCAAGCCAATTCCAGATCCTCAAAAAGCGGGAGCAATGTGGCGGGTCGCAAAGGTGGAGCGGATTCCATCTTGTCATAGAATCTGCGCATCGTTTCCGCAGCGTCACCAAACAGCATTTGATGAAACTCGTTGACCAGCGGGTCGACTTGCGCTTTTGGATTCCACAGCAACTGGGAGGCAACATACAGTCCCAACCCCTGTGCACCCCAGTTTGCGTTCGTCTCGGCGTTGACACCGTTGAGATTGCGGTCGGCATAAAACGGAATCCACTTCCGATGGTAAGCGACGCGGGCGCCCCGTGCTCTACCCGGCAACCCCCAGTCCCAGGCTTCGACGCCGTAGTATTCGCGCAAGCCGATAGCGCTGACCTTCTGTGCCCAACGATCAACCAGCTCAGGCAAAGAATACTGGGTTCGATTGAACCCGAGCGCCACCTGCACATAAACATTCGGCTGAACATCAATCGTCGGCGGCAGTCGGTGACTGGAGTATGCGTAAAGCCCCACCCAGGCGCGCGGATCACTGGCACGCAAACGCCTGGCTGTCTCGTTTGCCAGATGCATCACACGATCGGTTGTCGTCCCCAATGCCTGACATGTTTCACAATGACAGGTTCCCTGACCATCAGACGGGTCGACCGAAACCATAAATGACGCTGGGTTGGAACGCCGGTTCTCGGCCAACAGCTGCTGGCGGTCCCGGGCAACGAGCTCGATCAGTCGAGGGTTACTAAAGCAGAACTTACGAGCGTTGGGAACACTCGTTTGATCGCGTGTTCCGTCCTCCTTCATCGCGGACAACGTCGGGTGTTTGGCGAAAGCTTCCTGATTGCGGCCGATGATATTACCGTAACTGTGCCCCGTGCGCGTCAAACCACGGAGAGTCAATCGATTCGCAGCGGCCCAACGCTCGTAGTCAAGCAACAACGGCTTCAAATCTTGGCCGCTCATCCCATACGCATACCAGATGCGACGCTCCATCAGTTGCGGCATCTCCGCCACAGTAAGATCAACGACCAGATTCTTCAACTTGGGTGTTATGTGCCATTTCGGCGACGGCACAAAAAATCGGAACCCCCAACGACGCAGCAAATCGGCAACACCAAACCGAGCGGATTCCTCGCTGTTCCCCAGCACATAGATGCGACGTTCGTCCGCTCGCGTTGCAATCACATAGTCGTCATAGTTGCCTGTCTTCAGCCCCGCTTTCCGTGCAACTTCAGGCCATTGTTCTACACGACCAATCAGCAGCAAAGCGGTGTCGTCGATTTCCTCGCCGACCATCAAAGTCGCGCCTGCGGCCCGCTGCAATGACTCTGCCAACCACGTAGCAGTATCTCTCAAAACCGCCGCGCCTGCGGGAGTGCTCCCACGAACATCTGAAACGATACGCAGCGCCGCTTGGCCGTCGCGCAAGACTTCGACACCGGCCGCTGACGCGATCGCGGGAAGGGTCACAAGTATCGCCAAAATGAGACTGGCGAGTCGCTTCGTCGAGACAACTCTCATGTTCTTACCATCCGATTCTGCTAGATGCCCCAGCGACCGCTAACCAACGAACGCCTGTTCATCAATCGACTGTTCCAATTACAACCTTCACAAGCACCTGAAGCAAGCCACAGGCTTGTCGCTGGTTACGCAGACAATGAGCACGAGGAGTCGACGAATGCCTCCCGTGCTGTCACACCAGAAAAAAAACGCGTTTTTTTCATCATTCCAGCGCCGGTTTACTCGGTCGTTGTCGCTTGGAAAACAGAGGTCATCTGTCGCGACAAAAGTATCGGGTTCTCGACTGGCAATCAACGTCGAGAACCAAGGCCAAGATACGGATCTCGTGCGTTCTTGACGGATTCTCACCCATTACTTCAAAGAGGAAATTCAGATGCATTTAGCGATCAAATATTCGCTCGTTTTCACTCTCCTGAACTTACTCATAAGCAGTGCGATCTTGGCTCAAGGAGGGCCGGACGGATGCGACGACAAAGAGATCAAGGACTTCGGCGTCAACGATGGCGGCCGTTCCTACGTGACATTTACCGACGGCAGTGGCACCTACAGCTACAACGGAGAAGAGTGGATCAATTTTGACAGCGAGTCCGGCGACGTCTGGACATCCGACGTTCCTTGGGGGCCGGACAACGGCGGAGTTTGGCCTCCGAGTGACGAGGACCCGGGGGACGACGGGCCGGGTGAAGGAGAACCAGACGATGGGCCAAGCGTTCCATCAGGCGATGATGAGGAGGAGAACGATGAGGGCATGACTGCCGCCGAATCCGAAATCATGGCAACTTACGTCACTTTTATTGAGCTGGGCCTGAACGAAGACGAAGCGTGGCAACTCACGCAACAAGTCTCAGGACATCTCGAAAATGGGCCAAGTCCGAATCGTCTGCAAGGTTGGGATTGGGACGAAGACTTCGCACCACGGACCAATCGCAATACGAGGCTCCGG
>MDSW01123953.1_pt1 | contig 13165 bp, 5 predicted proteins | sample 811171 | NCBI WGS metagenome assembly MDSW01 (sample SAMN05326641, study PRJNA326480) | marine metagenome | isolation source: seawater | place: Atlantic Ocean: North West | collected 2012 | reverse complement strand
GAGGTCGCGACGTCGCGCGCGACGCGCGCCGTCGACGGTGCGTCGCCGAGTGCCGCGCGCGAAGGACGCGCGGCGTAACCACCTCGAGGGGGGCGACGACGCGGCGACCGGTCGCGACGAAGATTCGACGCGCGCGCGCGCGAGGCAAAAAAAATCGCGAATTCGAGAGTTGCTCGACGTCGAGCGATTCCCGTCGGCGCGCGCGCGACGCCGCGCGGCCGCGATGGGTGATGTCGGCAAACTTACGGGCGCGTCGATCGAATCGTCGTTCGCGAAGATTCATTCATCGGCGGCACTCGACGACGCGACGACCGGGCGCGATGACGCGCGAACGCGCGCCGACGACGGCGACGCTGGAGGCGCTGCGACACCTCGTGCGCGCGGCGAAGGAAGACAGCGCGATCCTGGACGCGCCGGCGCTCGAATTCTTCCGACGATGGCTCGAGGAGGATTTGCGGGCGACGATTCCGGCGCCGCGGACGACGACGACGACGACGACGGACGCGATCGAGATCGAGGACGACGAGGCGATGGCGGCCGAGAGCGATGATCTGAGCGCGATCGCGATGGGGGCGGAGACGGCGCCGGAGACGCCGGGGGAGGCGGAGGAGGCGAAGGCGAGCGAGGCGAAGCGACTGGCGAGCGAGGCGTTCGCGCGCGAGGCGTGGGAGGAGGCGATCGAGAGGTACACGGAGGCGCTGATGATCGCGCCGTCGGCGCTGACGTACGCGAAACGGGCGGAATGTTTCATCAAGTTGCGAAAGCCGCTGTCGGCGATTCGAGACGGGACGGCGGCGTTGAAGTTGAATCCGGATTCGGCCAAGGCGTTGAAGGTTCGAGGCGCGGCGCACAGGTACTTGGGACACTGGAACGAGGCCAACGCGGATCTGAGCGCGGGATTGTCTCAGGACTTCGACGAGACGTACGGGGAGATGCATAAAAAAGTCCTGAGCGTCGTGCACGAGCTTCACGTGCGCGAGGGCAAGGCGCGCGCCGCGAAGGAGGCCAAGGAAAGAGAAGAGCTCGAAAAACGCCGAGCCGCCGCGGAGGCGGCGCGCAAAGAAGCCGCGGCGAAAGACGCCGGCGGGCCTGGGTTCGGCCAACCGGGCGCCGGATTCCCGGGCGGCGCCGGCGACTTGCCGCCCGGCGTTTCGCCCGAGATGGCGCAAAAGCTGATGAGCGACCCCGATCTCATCGCCGCGATGCAGAACCCCAAGGTCATGCAAGCGCTTCAAACGATGATGAAGAACCCGATGGCGGCGATGCAGTACATGAGCGACCCCGAAGTCGGACCGGTGTTGCAAAAATTGATGGCTTCGATGGGCGGCGCGATGCCGGGCGGCGCGCCCGGCGGCTTCCCGGGCGGCTTCCCGGGCGGCTTCCCGGGCGCCGGCGCCGCGCCCGGCGGCGCGGCGAACGACGTGGATTAGCGCTTCAATCTCAAATCTTCGACTCGAACTGTAACGAACCCGACGCATTCGATTCGCTAACGCATCGCGCCGAAGTCGACGCATTCTCGCGTCAGATCGCGCCGCCGTCACCGCGCGCCATGGCGGAATCCGGCGGCTCGCGCCTGGACCGCCTGATCAAACTCCTCGACACCGGCTCCACCGCCGCCGCGAGGCGCGAGGCCGCGCGTCAGATTGGCGAACTCGCCGCGTCGCACTCGACGCAGTTGCCCAATCTCCTCCGTCGCGTTCGCGCGCACCTGCGGAGCAAAAAATGGGAGACCCGCGTCGCGGCGAGCGCGACGATGAGCGAAATCGCGTCGCGGTTGCGACACCCGAGCGTGGACGCGCTGATCGCGATGGAGAGCGATGGGGCGGAACGAGACGCGGGACGGGACGCGAGCGAGGCGAAGACGGGACGGGACGCGAACGCGGGCTCGGACGCGCTCGATCTCACGTTCGCGAAGTTCGACGTCGAGCGCGTGCTGGAAAAGGCGGGGATACTGTTGAGTTCGAGCGGGATCGGGTGGCGGCTGGAAAACGGACCGGGGACGAAGGCGGAACGGTTGGCGCAAGCCAAGGCGTCGTTGAAGCGAAGGTTAGGCATGGAGCTCGGCCCCGAGGCGGGAGCGATGATGGACGAGAACATGAAGATGAGTGATTTGGTGAAGGATGAGGATTTGCTGGACGATGGGAAGGTGACCGTGCAGGAGAAGGTTGCGGTTGGCGATAGCGCGGCGGAGGCGGTGGACGGGTTGACCGGCGACGTCGATTACAGTCATTTGAGCGCGCGAGAGCTGAACAAGTTGAAGCGTAAGGCGAAACGGATGTTGCGCGAAGGCGCGAATCCGCTGGACGCGAAGCGGTCGAAGCAGGACGAGGAAGCGGCGCGTTTGGAACAGGAGAAGGCGGAAGCGGAGGAGGACGACGAGGAACAGGCGGAAGTCGCCGCGGGCGGATGGCCGCTCGCGCGCACCTGCGAGACGTTGGCGTACATGATGTTTTCGGAGGGGTGGGAAGAGCGTCACGGCGCCGCCGCGGCGTTGCGTGAGGTGCTACGTCATCAGGCGGCGAGCGCGGCTATTTGGGCGCCGCCGCCCGGAGTGAAACCAGAACCGGGAACGGTGGAGATCGCTCGCGAGTCCAACGCCGCTTGGCTCGAGGACATGTGCGTGCGCTTACTGTGCATACTAGCGCTTGACCGTTTCGGTGATTTCGCGGGCGACGGCGCGGTGGCGCCCGTCCGTGAGACGTCCGCGCAGGCGCTCGGCGCGGCGCTTTTGCCGTTGTCGCCGCAAGCCGTCGACGCCGTGGTGTCGTGCACGCTCACACTACTGTCGCGCCCCGAGTGGGAAGTGCGGCACTCCGCGTTGCTCGGGTTGAAGTATATTCTCGCCGCAAAGTCAGAGTTGGCAGTCGAGCTTTTGCCCGCAGCGCTACCCGCGGCGACCAAGGCGCTCGTGGACGCCGACGACGACGTGCGAGGCGCCGCGGCGGAATCCTTATTACCTGCCGTCGAGCACTTGCCGAGTCATCCGCAATTCAACGAATTACTTTCGTCGTTGTGGGGGCTCCTCAACGAGCTCGACGACTTGTCACCGAGTGCGGTACCGGTGATGAAGCTCATCGCCGAACTGTACGCGTTGGAATCGACGCGCGCAAAGTCCACCGCCGCGCTCGCTGAAGTCGTCCCACGTCTTTGGCCGTTCGCCGCGCACCCGATCCCAGCCGTACGACTGGCCGTGTGGCAGACGCTTGCTCGACTGTTAGCCGTCGAGCCGAACGCGTCGACGCAGTTGTGGGTGCAAGAGGCGTGCGCGCCGGCGATGCGTCACGCATTTCAAGGCGCGCTGCTCGACGTCGACGCGGCGAGCGCCGATGCGGCGAGCGAGGCGTGGGTGGCGCTTTTGCGCACGGTCCCGATCGCCATCATCGAGGCTACGTTCACGGTACACGGCGCGAAGTGGTGCGAACTCGCGACAACGGTGGCGAACGCTCGCGGCGAGGGCAAATTAATTTTCGTCTCCACGCCGCCGAGCGTTAAGGGTGAGATTCGCGCCGTCGCGAAAGATTGGCCGGCCACCACCGCTGGTCGTATGCGTGGACTCGAGTGCCTCGCGCGTCTAGCCGCGGCGTTCGGCGCGCACGACCGCTCGAGTTCGGTCGCTCGTATGGAGCAGCACATCGTGGGCATGCTCACGGGCGAGCTCGCCACCGCGCGTCTCGCCGGCGCGCACTTGCTCACCTCTTGGCTTCGAGTGGTTCCGCCTGGTCCGCAACGTCCGACGTTGCAAGCGCCTGGTGCGCAACTGGGGGCAATTTTAGCAAATACGAATCCGGCATATCCCAGCGCACCGTCGCCGACACCGTACGGCGAGGTGGCGCAAATGGTCAAGTACGTGAAAAGCGAATCGATGGCATTTTTGCGTGTGGCGGCGACGAATGGCGTCGTCGTCACGGGTGAAGTTCCTAGTCCCGAGGCAGATGGTTTTGGTGCGGATTCGGCTGCGACGCTCTCGGCGGCTGTGCCACAGGTACGTTTCACGCGTTCGATTTTTTCTCGCTTCGGAGTTCGCGCGCGGCGGCGGCGACGTCTACACGTACGATCGGCGCCGCGCGCACTCTGCGCGTGGTATTTCATGCGGTTTCACCACATGGGTTTAGTATCACGGGCATCGGACGAACGCTTGCGTCGTGTCCAGCTCCTACATAAAAACGAGGCTCACAGGTTTCCTCAGAGCTAGCATTGCCCGAAGAGAAGTATAAGTCCTCGAACATCCCCCATCGCGCCACCGAACTCGTACGAGACTGACCAACCACGATCGACTCTTTCCATCGCAGTCCGAGATAGCTGCCGTGGAAACGGCGCGAGGTTCTCTTCATGCATCCGCGCAACGTTTACGAGATACCGAAGCGAAGCTTCACGGCGCCGTGCTCGCCGCCGCCGCGGGTGCCGCTGTCGGTTTCGGCGCGTTGCCTCCGAAACTGAATCCATTCATTCAACCGTTGATGTCGTCTGTGCGTCGCGAACGCGATGCAGATTTGCAAGCACATGCCGCGGCTTCGGTGGCGGCTATGATGAAGCTGTGCACTTCGCGCTCGCCGTCGCCTAACGATAAGCTTCTCAAGAACATCACGTCGATGATTTGCGGCGACGAAGCCGAGACGCCCAAAGCTGGATTGACGGAAGAAGTAGAAGAAGAGGAAGATGATGGGAAGAAGAAGAAGTCCGTCGCGGGCATCGTCGATGAAGAAGTTATCAGTGACGCGACAATCGCGAGACGCGGTGGCGAGGCGGTGATTCGTTCGGCGGCTTCGCTCTTCGGAGCGGACGTTTTCAACCAACTTGGCGCGTTGGACGCGCTCATGATGAAGCCGATCACGCAAGCCCCGCCTGAAAATGCTCCCACCGCAACGCTGCAGTCACTCGTCGATGCGTTGCAGTTGTTCAAGATTTTAGGCCCCGTGGTGCACGAAGCTTTGGAGGAGAAAGTTATCGAAACGACCAAGACGGCGTTCGCCGCAGCGTTGTACACCGACGTCGCGGTGCGGAAAACTGCGGCAAAGACCATAGCGAGCATCGCTTCGAAGCATCCCGAGCGAATCATTTCGTCGTTGTTAGACTTCATCGTGCCGAAGTTAGAAGAAGGAGAGGCGGCCTCGCAGACGGCGAAGCGTGCTGGTGCCGTCGGCCTCGCGAGCGAACTTGTCGACACACTCGGCGCCGTGCTCGCGCCGTATTGCGTCTTACTTCTCGTTCCTCTGATGGGTCGAATGAGTGATCCGGATCTGAAAATTCGTGGAAACGCCACCCGTGCGTTCGCAAAGCTGGTACCGTTGCTTCCGCTCGCTGTCGGTAAAGAACCGCCGAACGATCTGACGACCAAGCAAAAAGAACGCTCAAAGAAGGATGGCGAATTCCTCGAGGCGCTCTTGGACAACAGCAAGATTGAAGACTTCAAACTCCCGTTCAAGTGTGCGCGCACGCTGCGCCCGTATCAGCAAGATGGTGTGAATTGGCTCGCGTTCTTGCGTCGCTTCAAGTTGCACGGTGCGCTCGCGGACGACATGGGTCTTGGAAAGACGCTTCAATCGACGTGCATTCTCGCCGCGACGACGGTGGAGCGCAAGGAAGCTGGATTGAAAACACTCCCGCACTTGGTGATCTGCCCGAGCACCCTCGTCAGTCACTGGGCGTACGAGATCGGGCTTTACGTCGAACCGGATGTGTTGCGCCCGCTTGAGTACCACGGCAGTCCACCCGACCGTCGCGCGTTACAGAAGGACTTTGGCAAGTACGACGTCGTCATCATGTCGTATGAATCTGTTCGCGCCGATTTCGATTCGTTGGACAAATTCGACTGGTGTTACTGCGTCTTGGACGAAGGTCACGCCATCCGCAACCCAAAAAGTCGCGTGACGCAAGCGGTGAAGAGCGTGCGCGCGGAGCACCGATTGTTGCTCTCCGGCACGCCGATTCAAAACGACGTCGTGGAACTTTGGAGTTTGTTCGACTTTCTCATGCCTGGATTTTTAGGCACCGAGCGCGAGTTCAAGAAGACTTACGGCATCGCCGCGGCGAGATCGGCGGCTGCGAAGAAAGGCGGTGGACTGAGCGAGCAAGGCGCGCTCGCCACGGGTGCACTGCACAAGCAAGTCATGCCCTTCGTCATGCGCCGCACAAAGGACGAAGTGCTCAAGGATTTGCCGCCCAAGATTATTCAAGACGTCTACGTCGAACTCACGGACGCGCAGCGCAAGATGTACGATGCGTTCGAATCAAGCGAAGCAAAGGATCAAGCCGTGAGCGCGATTGAAGGCGGTGGAGGCGCCGAAGGCGCGGCGCAACACGTCTTCACGACGCTGCAATACTTGCGCAAGCTGTGCTCGCATCCGAAACTCGTCGTGTCTGACGGCGCGAGCAAAAAGTTCAATCCTGAGATGCGCTCGCCGAAATTCGATGCGTTGAAGCAAATATTGATTGATTGTGGCATTGGAGTAGACTTAGAAGAAGAAAAGTCCAACGGGGACGAGGGGAAGCCGAATCCGGCGTCGGGCGCCGGTCATCGCGTCTTGGTGTTTTCCCAGCTCAAGAGCTTGCTCGACTTGGTAGAAAACGAACTTTTCACGACGCAAATGCGCGACGTAAGCTGGTTACGACTCGATGGGAGTATTCCACCATCGCAGCGATTCGATGTTGTGCGCAAGTTTAACGCAGACCCGTCAATCGACGTGCTCTTGCTCACGACGCACGTCGGCGGTTTGGGATTAAACTTGACATCCGCCGACACCGTCGTCTTCCTCGAGCACGACTGGAACCCGCAGAAGGATTTGCAAGCCATGGATCGCGCACACCGACTCGGTCAACGCAAGACCGTGAACGTCTACCGCATCCTCACTCGCGGCACGCTCGAAGAGAAAATCATGTCTCTGCAGCGCTTCAAGCTCGACGTCGCCAACGCCGTGGTGAACGCCGACAACGCGTCCATGAGCGCCATGGACACCGGTCAAATGCTCGAGCTCTTCACCGCGGAGAAGGGTGTCAAACTCGGCAAAGACGGTGCACCCGTCGCCAAGGGCGCGGCCGCCGCCGCCGCGGGCGCCGCTTCTGGCGGTCTCTCCAACATCGTCAACGGACTCGAAGAAATGTGGGACGAGGCGCAATACGCCGAAGAATTCAGCGTCGACGATTTCGTCTCCAAACTCAAACACAAGTGAACGGCGTCGACGACCCGCGATTACATCGACGTCGAACCATAGCGCGCGAACGCCCACCGTTCGAGATTGAGAATAGAATAATACGAACGACCGCCAACCGCCGCGAACCGCCGCGTCCCGCGCGCGCCGCGACGCGCCTCGTCACACCGCCGCGCGCGGTGACCGCGCGAGCGTCGGCGCCATGCCTCGCGTCATCGCCGCTGGCGCGCGCGCGCGCGTCCGCACCCCCGCGCCCGCTTCGATTCACTCAGCGCGCCGCGCGCGCGCGTCTTCCGGCGCGCTTTTGAACGCGCAGCCGAGGCACTCGGCGCGCTCGGTCCGTCGTCCCAGCGCGTGCCGCGCGTCCGCGCGTCGCCGCGACGAAGCCAAGGCTCAAAACGCGCTCGATGCGGCGGTCGACGTGGACAACCTCGGCTACACCGAACCGTGGGCGGTGGAACTGGTGACGTTTTGGCGCGAGTACGCGGGCGCGAGAGATCGCGTCGTGCGCGCGCTCGTCGACGTCGGCGAAACGCACCGTGAAATGCGCGATCCAGCGCAGATCGCGATCGCGGGCGATCGCCTGCGAAGACTTCTGCCGGACATCGACGTGTGCGCGGTGTTCGAACGCGACCCAGGGGTTTTGAAAATTGAATTCGTCGCCGCGAGTAAACGCGTGCTCGAGTTGCAAGACGTTTTGTGCTCGAGCGATATGTGTCGCGATGTCACCGGATTGATCGAGCGTCATCCGCAATTATTACTGGTGGATGACATTCGCGCCCACATTGAGCGCGCGGTGGCAAAACTGGCGAGTTTGGAACCGAATTGCGACGCGCGCGCCGTCGTCGACGAATTCCCAGAACTTATATATCGCATCCACTCGTACGACTACGTCGAGAGCTTGCCCATCAGCATTCAAAACATGCTCCTCGACAGCGCGTCCGAGGACGACACCCGCTTGGAAGATTACGAGCGAATGTGGGACGAGCGCGAGGCGGCGGATCGCGAGCGGGATGATTTCTTCGCCGACGACGCGAGCGAGTGGATGGTCGACGGCTTTTGGGAAGGGCCGACCGCCGACTGATTCGAACCTGTATCGCGCATCAATACCGCGCATCGACTGTGCATCGCTGTACATGTACATCACTGTTGTAATCCATCGCATCGCACGCGCGTCGCCGCTCGCGCCCGCGCGCATCGCTCGGCGAGACGTCTCGACGTCTCGACGTCTCGCGCCTCGCGCGCGGGGGAACCACAGGGAAGCAAAACGTCACTTCCACGAAATCGTCAAAACACGACGCGTCATGCCCGCGCTCAACGACGCGACGAATAAGGTGCGTCGCGATCGACGCGAACGTGCGCGCGCGATCGCGTCGCGGCGCGCCGGCGCGCGCGGACGGCTGGATCGCGCGCGCGCGACGATGCGCGCGCGACGACGCATCGCGATGACGTTCCCCCGCGACGAACGTTTTCGAAACTCGACGCGCGCGCGCGACGCGGTGACTGACGCGCGCGCGCGCAGGGAAAATCGTCGACGTCGAGCGGGCGCGCGACGCGCGGGAACGCGAAACGGAACTCGGACGTGACGCAAAAGGGGGACGACGCGCCGAGACGGCGGTCGAGCGGACGCGCGTCGGGAGACGCGGCGGATCTGTCGTTTAGCTCGATACCGGATGTGAGCAAGAATGCGTCGTTTTCGGGGGCGTCGAACTCACCGCCCGGATTGGAGCCGACGCCGGCGTCGATGGTGGGGAGAAAGCTGAGCGCGGGGTCTTCGTCGAGCGGACGCACGCCGCCGGGAAATCGCGCGGACGCGTCGTTTAACGATAGCACGAGCTCGCACATGACGAATTCGAGCGAGGAGGGGGTGGATGGAGGAAATAATAACAAGCGTAGATCATCCCGGAGGACGCACAAAGGCGTGACGCGGTTCGGGGAGTTTCAGAGCTGGGAATCCGTGGCGGCGGATGAAGTGCCGCCGTCGCCGGCGTTTGTCGGGAATCCCAGGCAACGCCAGGCGTACCTCGAGGCGTACGCCAAGGCTCGGTACGAAGAAGAGCTCGCCGAGCGTAAGGCGAACGGACATGCGGTCGAAGACACGGTGAGCGACGTGCACAGTCGCGTGGCGGAACTCATGAAGGCGGCGGATGAAATGTTGCCCGACTACGCGCCGTCGCCGGCGAAATCGCTGCACGCCAAGAGCTTGCGCGAGCAACTGCAAGAGTCGTGGCAAGGGAAAGGATACTACGCGCGATTGATGGCGCAGATGGCGTCACCGTCGCCCGCGCGACCGAATCAACGACCGCCGCACATGCAGCGATTACACCAAGGTGCCAACGACGCGGCGGCGAACAAGGCCAAGCTCGACGAGGCGGCGAAGCAGCAAGCGTCGCTCGCCACGATGTCCGGCGCTGCGTTGAACGGATTCGGCGGCGGTGGCGGTGGATACTTGTTTGCCAACCTCCCCGGTATGGCGGCCGCGGCGCCGGCACCGGCGCCGCCCGCGGTCGTGGCGGCAAAGAGCAAGGCTAAGCGAAAATCTGGGGACGTCATGCCGCCTCCTGGAACGAAGCGCGCGCCAGAGAAATCTCCCGAGCCCACGAAGAGCGAAGACACGGCTGAGAGCGTGACGAATTCGATTTTAAAGGTGCAGCAGGCGATCAGGCGTCTGTCCATGTCCCCAGCGCCTTCAAAGATGGCAAATTTGGCGGCGATTGATTCCAACTCGCCGCGCATGGGCGGCACGCAGCTCAAGTTTGACTCGCCGCTGAGCGCGTCGAGTGTGGATGTCGACGCTGCGATCCATGGAAGTGACATGGAAGCCATGCGCAAAGCACTTCGAGAGTTGCGGCGCGAAAACGAGGATTTACGCGAAAAGTTGGTGACGACGCAACGCGAAGCGCGCGTGGCCATTTCGCGCGTCACGGGCGACGTCATCGCGCGAGCGAAAATCGCCGAGCAGGAATTCTCGCGAAAGTTTTAAGAGCGATTCACGATTAGCGCACCATGTAATGAGCTACGATGAGTAAATCTTTCACTAAGTTGCGTGCATCGTGTGAGCTAGTCATGCTAATAATATTGCGGTTCTACGTCGCGGCAACCGGCGCGAATAGATCGACGCGAGGAATTACGGCGGCGGCGTTGGCTTCGATGTGCTCGACGAGTCGTCGCAAAAACGCATCTCCCATGATTGTCTTGTCGTCTCCTATGATTGTCACGTGTCGTTTTCCGCGCGTCACCGCTACGTTCATGCGTCGGTTATCGGACAAGAAACCGACGCCGCGGCGAGCATTCGAGCGCACCGTGCTGATGATGACGCACTCCGCCTCGCGCCCTTGAAACGAATCGATCGAGGAAATCTCCACAGCATCAGCGCCTTCAACGTCCTCGAGCGCGACCGCGAGAACGCTTCGAAGCAAGCGAACTTGGGCGGCGTAGGGAGAAATCACCGCAATGTCTGACGCGCGCACGCCCGCCTTGAGCATCATCAGTACGTGCGCCGCCGCCGTCGTCGCCTCGCCTTCGTTGATGTAGGAGCCACCAACGCGACGTTCGTTACACTCTGCTGGAATGCGCCCGTAAGGCGAACGAGCAGTAATCATGAGCATGGGTATGCGCGTGATTTGCGTATCTTGCACTCCGGGCAAGTCGCGAAGCAAGGCGCCGCGAACGCTTTCGGCGGCGCGCAGGCGTCCCCCGTACGCCTCACGACTCGACCACGAGCTAATGGTTTCGTGTGAGCGGTACTGCGTCGAGAGCGTCAGGGTGAGCACGCCCGATGAGGCATATGCACGCGCGTTCCATCCGTCGTCTTCGTCGTCTAAATTTTCTGGTGCGGGCATCAATCTCGACATGAGCGAGCGAGCCAATCCCGCCTCGACGGCTTCGAGCGAGCGCACGACGGGCGCCAACTGGCACGGATCACCGATCAAAACAGCGCGTCTGCCGCGCACGAGTGGAATCCAACTCAAAGGTTCGCTCGCTTGCGCCGCCTCGTCTACGACGACGAGATCAAAGGGCGGCAGCTGTTGCACCGTGTCCATTCCCGCGCCCGCGTTCGTCGCCAACACCACGTTGGCTTCTCGCAAAATCTTTGCCTGCGACGCCTTACGATGCTTCGTACCAGCGCTCACCGTGGTTTTGAGCTTCTTTTTCAGCGCCTCTATTTCGCTCTGAAGCTTTTCCCTTTGCTTTTTCGGCACGTTGGTCGCCTTTTGATAGCGGTCCATCAACGCGCGAAGTTTCGTAGACGTCTCGCTCGATTCCACGCGTTGCGTTTGGAAAAACAACTCGGTCGCCTCGGAAACTTTGACGTCGAGCGAGCACGAGAGCGCGGCGGCGCTGATGCGTTCGGGTGCGCCGAAACGTACCGCTCGAACGTCGGTGACGCCGTCCAGGCGCTCGACCAGGTTATCCACCGCTAAATTGCTCGGCGCGCACGCGAGTACGCGCTCGCCCCTCGCCGCGGCTTGGGCGATGATTTCCACCACCACGCTCGTTTTACCAGTCCCCGGTGGGCCTTGAATGCACACCACGGGGTAGTTTGTCGAAGCCGCCGCGCGCAGCGCGAGAACCTGAGATTCGTCGAACGATGTCTTCGTCGCGAGCGATTGAGCGTCGACGCGTTTGAGCGACTTCGTCGGCACGGCGGCGAAACCGGCGCCGTCGCCTCCGTAAAAATCGCGCGCGTCGCGCCACATCGCTGGCCGGTCTTCACTGAAAATCGTCTTCACGACGCGCAGACACGCCGGTTTTGAACGTTTCACCGCTGGAATAGATTCGAGAATGTCCAGGGCGCGTGCCTGACGTTCGTACGTCGTCTCGTCCGGCGCCCGCGAGAGACAAATCTCGAGACCCGAGAGCGCGCGCACGAGCGCCTGCTCGTCGTCGGCGTACTCTAATGAAATCGACGACGCGTCTCCGTAACGCCCTTTCGCCGTCGCATTCAGAGCGTCACCCATAAACCGAACCGTGGCCTCGCTCGAAAACGTCGCCGCGCTCCCATCCGCGGACTCGTCCGCGCTCGCGAATTCGTCGCCGTACGCCGAAATCGTCACTCGATCGCCCACGGTGAGCGAGTTCACCGCGATGGCCTCGCCGTCCGCGGCGCGCAACACCACCAGCGCTTTGCCGTCCGACCCGCGCGTAGCGCCGACTAAGCGCAAACCAGAAACCGCGGCGCCGAACTCGCTCGACTCTTCGGAAACGAATCCAGACGATTCGTCGTCGACGTCTTCGACGTCTTCGCGATCCACCGCCGTCTCCGCCGCCATCTCCATCTCCCTCGCGCGCTCTATCGCCAACAACTCCCGTCCGCGCTCGACGAACGCCGACACACGCACACGCGTCGCCTCCCGCGCGCGCTCGGCGACGTCCGCGGTCCCATCGTCCTCCGTCTTCGCCATCCTCTTCGCCCGCGCCGCGTCCGCGCGATCGCCGCCGCTCGACCGCTTCGCAATCGCCCCTCGAATCCACCCCCACGCCGCGCTCTCCTTCGCCCGCGCCTCGTCCCCGTCGAACCCATCTCTCACCAACCGCTCGAACGCCGCTCGCAAAAACATCGGATTCGTCGTCGCTCGATGCGCTATCGCCGCGCCGCACGTCGCGTTCGGCGCCTCGCCGCCGCGCCTCGCCGCCGCCGTCGTCGCCGCCGTCAAATCGAACCCCACCATCCCGTCCTCCCTCGACCATTCGCCGCCGCCTTCGATCACCCCTCGCACGACGTCCTCCGCCACGTCATCGCACGCGCGTCTGAGCCACTCGTACCCTCCGTCGTCCGCGCCCAGCGTCCTTTTGCTCAGCGCGTCGCGCGTCCCGAGCGTCGTCGTCGCGTCCCGCTCGAGCCTTCGCCATCGCGCCGACGCGTCCGCGCGGTCGGGACGCGCGGACGCCTCGCGGTCGCTCTGGCGTCCGGCGCCGTCGCCTCGTCGTCGGCGTCGCGTCCTCGATCGCGCGTCGTCGTCGTCGTCGTCGTCGCGCGTCGCGATGGATGAAGCGCGCGCGCGAAGCCGTCGACGACG
>MDSW01196300.1_pt1 | contig 13167 bp, 13 predicted proteins | sample 811171 | NCBI WGS metagenome assembly MDSW01 (sample SAMN05326641, study PRJNA326480) | marine metagenome | isolation source: seawater | place: Atlantic Ocean: North West | collected 2012 | reverse complement strand
TGCCAAAAAGTAAGTGCCTCAAGTTGTTTATTTTTCTCTGTTGACATCAGAATTTTTCTCCGTAGAACCAAGCCCAACTTTGTTCACCATTATCAGCTCTCTTTATCTTATCCATCCAGCTTTTCTGTAGGATATATTTTTCATGTTCTTTCAGTGATGAATTTTCAAGATTTAGTAATTCATGCTTGAGTATTTCGATAAAATGATCAGTTCTGTCTTCAGCACGTAAATTCTTGAAGCCTGCTTTCTTCAAAATTTTAGTGTAGTCTCTCACTGTCAGCAATGAATAATTACGATCATGCAAATAAGTATTAAATTCTGCACTTGGCTTTGTTAGGCCGAGACAATAATCGGAGAAACACAATCGTCCCCCTGATACCATAGCGTTGAGGATAACTTCAAATAAAAGATCTTTGTTTTTAACATGTAAAAATACGTCACGGCTGTGAACTAGCTCATAAATGGATTCGTCATTCAATTCCAGACAGTTTGCTAGTTTCAGATTGACAAGACTTTCTAATCCTTCTTCCTTTAATCGAGAGATTGCTATACGTATCATGTTAGCTGATATATCAATTCCGTCAACATTTACATAATGTTTTTTAGCCATTCTGAAAGCCGGTCCACCTAAACCGCAGCCGATGTCCAGTACTCTCATTGCTGGTCGAAGATTAAGCGTACTAATGAATTGATCTGCTACCTCCATACCTCCGGGACTGATGTAATTATGACCGTAAATTTGTTCATAATGCATGATTGAAATTTCAGTGTATTGGTTGGTGTCAAGAAATTCTTGAGTCATTTTAAATGAATTGTTTTTTTAGAAAATATTTTTTAGTAATTCAACAAAACGGTAAAAATGATTCTGTCAAAGAATTAAGAGAAAATGTTGGTTGTAATGAAGGGGATTAAGTCTTCTTTTTTAAATAACCAAGCCAGTGCGGCGTCCTTCGTAGATGACGAAAGGTGCTTGTCTGGGACCTGCACTATCTCCTATGTTGATTACGTCCAATTCGGAATTCTGAAGTTCCAGCATGAGCGAGTCTTCAGCAATGTTAGGTGTAGCAAAAACAAGCGTATCTGCCTCAATGAACTGCGTTTTTCCATCTAGAAAACAAATGGTTTCCGCTCCATTGCTGTTCCACTGTGTTATTGCAGATTCCAAAATAAAACGCACGCCGAGTTTTGCCAGATTCTGCCGGAGAGGGAAGTCCGCGGAAGTTCGCTGTAGTTCCTTACCCACAAGAGGATCGGGGGTGACAAGAATCACTTGATGCCCCTCCTCAGCGAGTTTCCAGGTAGTCCCACATCCTTTCCAGTTTCCACCCTCATCGAGCATTATAACTCGCTTACCTAGGCGAGCCCTACGGGCCATTACATCTTCGGCAGAAAAGACATTCCCAAGTTCGATTCCTGGTAGTTTTTCAACATGTGGAATTGCTTTTTGAAAAACAGTATCAGTTGGGAATGATCCTGTAGCCAGAACAGTTTTGTCTGCTTCGAATGCTTTAATTTCTTCCGCCTCAAGAAAAGTATTTAGACGTATCTCTACTCCAAGTCTAGACAACTGTCTGGCGTACCAATCAAGGAGATCAATAATTTGACCACGTCTAGGTTGCATTCCAGCCAATCTGAATTGTCCACCTAGACGATCCCCTGCCTCAGCAAGAGTAACTTTGTGCCCACGTTCAGCTGACACCCTTGCGGCTTCCAGACCGGCTGGGCCACCACCTACTATAAGTATATTTTTTGAAGTTTCAGTTTTTACATAACGGTCTCCACCCCATTCAAATTCACGGCCAGCTGACGGATTGACGAGACATGAAATCCAATAATCTCGGTAGCGCCTTCCCCAGCACATCTGATTACAGGAAAGGCAGGGGCGGATATCATCTGAACGTCCCTCAATGGCTTTGTTAGACAAATGCGGGTCAGCTATTTGTCCGCGTACAATGGAAACCAGATCAGCCTGCTTTGCAGAAAGAACAGCTTCTGCATTTTCCGGAGTCCTGATATGACTTTCTGCGATAACTAAAGCATTTGAGACAGCAAGTTTCAAAACCTCTGCTAAATCTACTCCTAAACGTTCAGGATAGAGAAATGTAGGCATCAATTTGTGGAAGTCGAAATAGCTTCCGGTACCACAGGTTACATAATCAAGTAGATGATCTTTGTCATGGCAGGCAACAATTTCTGCAATCGATTCACGCTGGAGTGCTACCTCAAAATCAGGTTCATCATTAACCGCAATTCCAACAATAAAATCCTCACCGCATTTTTTACGGATACGTGTGATAATTTCCCTTGAAAATCGAGTCCTATTTTCAAGCGAACCTCCCCAGCGGTCAGTACGACGATTTGACCATGGTGTCCAGAACTGATCAACGATGCAGTGATAAGCTGCCCAAACTTCAACACCGTCAAAACCTGCCTCTTTGCATCTTATGGCTGTCTGTACAAAACCTTCAATGGTTTCTTCAATTTCTGTTTCGAGCATTCTGTGACTGCCATCCGAGTCGTGGTAACTAGGCAGTCCGGAAGGTGACCAGTTGGCGTGAAATGAATTGTCCGAATCTCCATGCTGCCCTATGTGATAAAGTTGCTGAAGAATCAAGGTATCTTCATCATGTACTGCATCTGTGATTTTCCTAAAGTGTGGAATTACTTCATCTGTGTTGTTTCTAAAATTTCCACGTGTCAAAACTGCTGCGGGATGCACAGGCATTGGTTCAATGACTATCATTGCCGCACCGCCCTTTGCCCTTTCACGATAATAAGCAAGATGCCTTTTACCGGGTAGCCCCTGCTCTGACATGTTGGTCGTGTGTGCACCAAAAACAATACGGTTACGAAGTGAGCGTCCACGAATTTCGATTGGTGAAAATAGTAGTGGGAAATATTCGTTTTTTTTCATCGAAATATAGTATCAAGAGCTCAGTAAAACCCCGTAAATAAGTTTAGATTTCTGATATATGAGTTCAATTTTCTTAAAATATTTGACAACATTTTTTGACCACATAATTATTCTAGATCTTTTACGGATGGTGTGGTTTTGGATCAATTTTTTCCTGAACTTTTGGTGTCATAAACCTCGTGTTTAAGACGTTCTACTTCCGCTTGGAAAGTGATCATCTCCGGAGCAAAATCTTCTTTACAGAATGGCTCCGAGCGGAAATTACCATAACGGTCTTGCCCGCGTACTAAAGTAGCAGACTCACTATCTGTGTACTTCTGTCTAACAGATGGGGCAAGATATTGCAGAGTTAGTCCAATTCTCCGCTCCTTTGAAAAATTCGGCTGAGAGGCATGAGCCACCCAGCCATGATGTAATGATACCTCACCGGCCTCAAGTTCTACACTTACGGTTTGTTTATCTTCAATTTCAGCAATTAATTCCTGTCCACGATGTAGTATATTATCTTTGTTATACGTACTTCGATGATTTTTTTTACCTTTGTTATGTGATCCGGGTAACATTTTCATACAACCATTTTGAGTAGTCACAGATGAAAGTGCAACCCATGCCGTCACTAATTCATCACTGTCCAACCCCCAATATGTCAAATCCTGATGCCAGGAAACATACTTAGTGTTGTCTGGTTCTTTGATTACATAAGCAGAGTCCCAAAGCATAATGTCCGGGCCTAAAATACATTCTACTGCATCTAGCAAGACTTGATTTTTTGCTATCTCTGCAGCGGATTTCATTAGCAAATAAGGTTTTACTTTGTAGTGCATTGATCCATGCAGCACTTCCAATTTTTCTAACCGTTTTCTGTGATTTTCAGCTTTTTTAGATGAAAAAATACGGAGAGGAAAGAAAAAACCATCTCTTTGATATTGTTCCTGATCGGAGTGACTAAGCTGTTGCCCCATTTTCTTCCTTTCCACTGATTCTATTTCCCAAAATTAATCGAAGTGGGTCCATGGCTCGCTCATAACACGCCTAACCATTGGTTCAAAATGCTCTAATGGTAGGTTGTCGTAATTCGGGTCAAAAGAACATTGATCCCATTTGAAACAGAAATCAACACAAGCTTGATAAAACTGGTGATCCTTGAATTTTTCTCGTATGTTACGGTCTTTATTGATGTGATGAAAATAGTAGTAACCTTGAAATAAACCATGATGTTTTAGTATCCAAAAATTCCGTTCGCTGATGAAAGGTTGAAGAATAGCTGCAACTACCTGGCTATGATTGTCCGGAGATAAAACATCACCGATGTCATGGAGTAAAGCGCAAACAATGGTTTCTTCATCTGCTCCATCTCTCTCTGCCCGTGTCGCTGATTGCAGAGAATGATCATAGCGATCTATTTGATAACCAAGCCGATCCCCTTGCATTTGCTTGAGAAAACCCATAACGCGATCCGGCAGATCATGACTGCATTTCGTGTAAAGTGTTTCGAGGAAAGCATATTCTTCAGCTGTACCGTCCTCCATTTTTGAAAAACTGACTGTCTCCATCATCTTCTCCTAAATTATTATTTTTGGATATTTACCGTTTTTTATAGTAAATAAAAGAATCAACATTAGCTGAATATAAATTTAACCGCGTTCAATTTTTGTTTATGACTTGGACCGGCATACCATATCAAAGTGATTCGATCCATGTTAAAATTTTACAAACGGTAAGATGGTTCTTCCTCGTCAAGAATCGCTTTGAGCTCCTCAAAATATCTTTGACTGAATTCAGTATAATGATCCCATTGTCCTGCAGTTTTTTCTGCAATCGCATCTGACAATACTCGCAACTTTTTACCTGTCCAGAGCGCTTTGATATATGTTTCTGCTGCTCGTTCAAAATAGTAGAGACGATTAAATGTATCAGCTACATTATCACCGATTATCAGAACACCATGATTGCCCATGATCATCACTTTTTTTTCAGGATCTTTAAGTAATGAGGCACAGCGTTCACCTTCCTTCTCAAAAGCCATCCCACCATAGCCCTCGTCTATCACATAGCGCTGAAAAAATAGAGCAGTGTTTTGATCGATTGGTTGTAAAGTACTGTCAGCCAGAGAGGCCAGCACAGTTGAGTAAATGGGATGTACGTGGATTAAACAACGGGCATGTGGGCAGTTACTGTGAATTGAACTGTGGAGTCCCCAGGCAGTCGTGTCTGGAGCATCCTTGTCTTTCAGGTTAGGGGGTGAATTGGTATCAAGCAATAACAAATCACTGGCCTTGATACGGCTGAAATGCTTTTTTGGATTGATAAGAAAACTCGTTCCGCCAGCACTCACTTTCAGGGAAAAATGGTTGGCAATTGCTTCATGCATTCCCATCCGAACAGTCCAGCGAAAGGCACAGGCTAAATCCCTTCTTTCATTTTCATAGTTTAAATTAGCCTTAGTTTCTCCGAGAGACTTTTCTGACATCATAATTTCTCTTAGTTAGATGATGTTGGTTCATCTTTTTTTCAAATCAAGTTCTTTTCGTGCTTCAGAAGGGCTTAGTACTCGTCCTCCAAGTCGACTAACGATTTCAACAGCTCTTTCTACGAGTTGTCCGTTGCTCGCAAGCACTCCTTTTTCTAGATAGAGATTGTCCTCCAAACCAACGCGAACATTTCCACCTAAGATCATTGCTTGTGCAACCATTGGCATCTGCATTCGCGAAATTCCAAATCCCGCCCAGATTGCGTTTCCGGGAAGCATATTCCGCATCGCGAGCATATTTTCCGTATTAGCTTCAGCGGTCCAGGGAATACCCATGCAAAGCTGAAATAGTGGTGGTGGATCCAACAAACCTTCACTGAGTAATTGTTTGGCGAACCAGACATGGCCTAGTTCAAAAACTTCAATTTCCGGTTTGACTCCACATGCTTGGATTCTTTTCGCCATTTCGCGGAGCATTTCGGGGGTACTGACATAAGCACTGTTTGCGTAGTTTTGTGTTCCTACATCAAGAGTGCAGATTTCTGGCAGAAGTTCTTCAACATGAGTGAGGCGTTCTATCGGAGTTGCCATGTCAGTACCAGGCCCCCCAATTCCCGGATTTTCAGGATGCGGGACATAATCTCCGCCCATTCCTGCAGTCAGGTTAATTACAACATCCGTTGCACTGGAACGTATACGTTCAACAACTTCCGCGTACCATTCTATTTTACGTCCTGCCTCTCCAGTTTCCGGATCACGCACGTGAATGTGTGCAACCGCAGCCCCTGCTTGTGCTGCTTCGATTGCTGCATTAGCTATTTCTTCAGGAGTTTTAGGAAGTCTTGGATGTTTACCCGCCGCATCTCCTGAACCCGTAACTGCACAAGTTATAATAACATTGTAATTCATGGATTCCTTTTTTGTTTGCAAAATTAGTTTTCACCATTGAGAAGCAAAATAACAAAGTTATGACTTATTTTTCATAAGTTAACTCTGTGACTATTTGGTGACTAAGATTATTATTGCCTAGGAAATTGACTTCAAATTCTGGATTCCATTCCCAGAATAATCAGGAACAGTAAGATTTTGATGTCCTAGCCAAATTTTTTCAAGCTTTACGTAGAGTTTTTTCCCAAAAGGGGATGCGCATCGTGCTTCTGTGTCCACATGTAGCAACATGTGTTCTCCGGTCGCAAGTTCATCTCCAGAAGATGTATGTAGCAGTTTATGAACAATTCGGAGGCGTTTTTCATCTAAACCTAGCAGTTGTGTTTCTACAGTGAGAGGTTCTCCCCCAGCGATTTCAAGTAAATGCCGAATATGAGTTTCAACAGTATAAACAGAAAATCCGCCAGATCTGTATGCTTCGTCCATTCCTATATAGTTTAGGAGTGCATCAGTAGCATCTCCGAAAACCTGGAGGTAACGGCTTTCAGTCATATGACCATTATAATCTAGCCACTCTGGAAGCACTTCAGCATCAAACAAAGATAAAGGTTTTGAAAAATCTTGATCGCTTGAAACAATTCCAGAATGTGCTTTTTGGTAGAGACGTTCTTCATATTCCTTAAGAAGTGCTCCAGCCCCCCAATCATGGAGTTTGAGACCTTGCATGATGGCCACCAGGTTATCATCACGGATGCGCTCCAATTCACGGATGGAATACATTCCAGACTGTGTATCGGACTGCAATACAATTTTCTCAATCAATTCCTCATCCAATTCCGGAACATTCATGAGTTTGGTCCACGGCAAACCTAAAGTCGGACCAAATTGTGAAATGAAGTGACGTACTCCTGCTTCACCCCCGGCAACGCGATAGGTTTCAAACAATCCCATTTGCGCCCAACGCAGACCAAAACCAAAACGAATCGCGTCATCGAGTTCTTCCGTGCTTGCGACATCATCCCGAATCAGCCAGAGCCCCTCGCGCCAGACAGCCTCCAGCAAACGGTCGGCAATGAACGCGTCTATTTCTTTGCGCAGAATCAAAGGTTTCATGCCAACTTCACGATAAAACTCAGCAGCGGTTAGCTTAGCATCTTCGGAAGTTTTTTCACCTCCACAAATTTCAACAAGGGGTAAAAGATAAACAGGATTAAAAGGATGACCGACCATGAAGCGTGCCGGATGCTTCATTTCGGCTTGCAATAAGGTAGGTTTTAAACCGGAAGTAGATGAACATATTAGTACAGTTTCTGAAGCATATTGGTCTATTTGGTTTATAATAGAACGCTTTAGCTCTAAACGTTCTGGCGCACTTTCCTGAACAAAATCTACATCTTGAACTGCGTTTTCAAGAGAATCAAAAAATAAAAGATTGCCCGGCTGTACAAGGGGAGCCATCGTCAGTTTTGAATAAGCACGCCTGGCGTTGGACAGCATCTCATTTAGAGTACGTTCCGCACTATCAGACGGGTCAAAGACGTTCACGTCAATACCGTTCAATAAGAAGCGTGCGGCCCAACCTCCTCCGATTACACCTCCGCCAATCAAAGCTGTTTTTTTTCTAGGCTCACTCATTTATTAAATTGATTTAATACTATCATACTAGTCAAAAAATATTAAAAAACTCTATCAATTCTAGTGAACACTAATAGTTTTCTCGCGTGATTGCAGAAAATTTGGTAAGGCAACACCTATCATAACGAGCACCGCTCCACCTGACTTGAGCAGTGTGATATTTTCACCCAAGAAAATTGCTGCAAACAAAAATCCAAATGGAATAATCAATATCAGTAATAAACTTGCCATGCCGACTGGAATGTGACGCATAGACTGGTTATATAGAAAAAATGGAATTGCCATCGAGAAAATCAGAAATATTAATGTCATCATTGTTCCTGATGATGCCTGTATCGGAAGACTTAGATCACCAAATATCAGCAAATTAACAAGTAATACAACCGATGCGGAAACCATCTGACTTGAAGTAACAAGAATCGTTGGAATTTCCGTGGTCATAATCTTACGTGTCATCAATTGGCTTACCGCCATCAAACAAAATACTGAAAGCAAAAGTGCATTCCCCCAGACACTCTCTGCCCCATTAAAATCTTCTCCAATGCAAAATATTGCAAGTCCAAAAACAGCAATTAACCCACCTATCCAAACTGAACTCTGGAAATCTTCCTTGAACACCATATGTCCAAGTATTGATTGGGAGAAAGGCATTAAGGCCATTATTAAGACGGTGTTGGAAGCACTCAGCACAGTAAGGGAAGTAACAAAAAGCAGAGAAGTCAATCCTGGATCAAGTATGCCCAGGACAAACGGGCGCCAGCCAATCTGCTTTGGACTGAAGTGATGCCCTGCATATAAAGCCAGACTCAATAGGATTATTGCGGCAAAAACGGCGCGCATAAATACCAACTGTGGAACAGCGATATCCTCAAGTGCAACTTTATTGGCAACTGGATTCAGAGACCATAAAAAACAGGCCAGAATGATGGATGTGTACGCACGAACTATCATGATTATTTTCTATGAAACTATTTAAATTAATTGTTTTATACTTCCGAAAAACTTGTTGAGTCAATTGAAGAACTTCCATCTCTCAATATCTATATAGGAAATATTAAAATTTGATAAATGCATTTTGCATTAAATTCATAGCAGTTGCAGTTGCAGGAATAACACTCCCTAACATAACTGCTTTATCATTCCAATAAAAACCAACAGCAGTCCAAGAAATTGCACCGAAAATATAAAACAGTTGTCCGAATATAGACAAACCTGCATTTTGGAGAAATATACCAAGAACTGCGGAAACTACACCTATCCATTTAAGATAACTATCTGGGCCACCTGAAGGGGTGCTAGGAGAAACTTCCTCGAACTGCGCCTGCAATTCGTCAAATTCCTCTTGCATCCGTTTCTTTTCTTTTGACAATTCCATAGCAAGACTTGCTGCCTTACTCATCTGTCTTTCTTCTTTATATTCTCCTTGTGTATTATCTTCATTCACTACAGCATTCATTTAATATTGTTCCTATTCAGTTTAAACTTCAATGGCACTATAAATTACCTGTATTTATAAATATAATAATAAAACTAATCGATTTCTAAAAATATTATTTTTTCTCTTGTCTCCTTTAAGTATTTAATTTATAAGTATTATATGTTTATTACAATTGATATTTTTTAATGATATAGATTAGATTTATTTATGAATAATATTAGTGGACTTCCTTCACTTAATTTCCTTCATACTTTCGAGTCCGTTGCACGACACCTTAGTTTTACAAACGCAGCTAAAGAACTATTTGTTACACAAGCTGCAGTAAGTCATCAGATTAAAGCTTTGGAAGAATATTTGGGTGTGAAACTTTTCTACCGAGAAAAACGCAAAGTATTTCTTTCAGAGGAAGGTCAAAAATTATTACCCTCGGTTGTGAGTGGATTACAGGGAATAGCAGACAGTTTAGAAAACATACGTAATTACGATTCGGAAGACACAATAGTGGTAGGAGTTGGTTCTTCTTTTTCTGCTAACTGGCTTGTACACCTTTTAGGAGCGTTTTACCAAAAATATCCGGAAGTCAATCTGCATCTCAAAATTTCTAACAATGATCCTGATTTTAGTTCAGATGGAACTGATATGGCAGTTGTCTGGGGCAAAGGAGACTGGCAGGGTTTGGAGTGCGAAAAATTGATGGTAGTGGAATTTACACCGGTTTGCAGTCCTGATTTGTTAAAGGGGTCACACCCTCTAAAAACACCTGAGGACTTGGTTCATTATCCTCTACTGGATGATCCGGATTACGACATATGGCAGGAATGGTTGGAAGAAGCTGGTATACCAGAGCGAAAATATAAACGCCGAGCGGTCATCCGCGATGCCAATGTACTCATTCACTCAACTTTGGCGGGGCACGGAATTGCGCTCTGCGCAGTAGGGATCGTGCAAGAATATTTGGATACAGGGCGGCTGATCCGACCCTTTGATCATTCAATCACGGGTGGAGGTTTTTACTATCTAGTATATCCTGAAAAGGCATTGCGAAAACCACCAGTGCGTTTGTTCAAAAACTGGCTACTCCAAGAAGTACGGAAAGCTGAATCTATGGATCACTCCCACGAAATTATATAATTATGCAAATAGAGTTACAGCAATGGATTGGCCTCAGTCCGATAATGTTACTTTATGCGTTTTTCGCCATCGGAGTCGCGGCTTACATCCGTGGCTACAGTGGTTTTGGTTTTTCCGCTTTGACAGTCACCAGTTTAGCACTGATCTTACCCCCCTCAGAAATAGTACCCACCGCATATATGCTCGAAATCGCAGCGAGTATACACATGCTGCCTTTAGTTTGGCGTTCTATAGATTGGAAAATACTTCGCTGGCTATTTTTTGGCGTAGTAATGGGAACTCCTTTTGGGATTAACTTTCTTGAAGAAGTTCCGCAGGAAATAATGCGGCTGGTTATATCCGGAATTGTACTGACTGCCAGTTTATTACTCTGGAAAAATATTCGGTTTAGAAGTTCAGCAAACTGGTATTCGATTCTCACTGTCGGTTTTTTTTCAGGAGTGATCAACGGAGCAGCAGGAATAGGAGGATTGCCAGTAGTTTTGTTTTTTCTTTCGATTTCCGCTAGCTCCACATTAACACGTTCCACGATGGTTGCCTATCTTTTCATCAGTGATATTTACGCGGTGATGCTCCCCGGTAGCCAACAGTTAATTTCAACTGAACTCCTCGGACGTACAGTTATTTTTTTGATTCCGCTGTTTGCTGGAATTTACTTAGGTCACCGTAGCTTCGTTAAAACCTCCCCGGAATCCTTCCGAAAATTTACGCTGGGTTTGTTGATCTTTTTATCCATCGCGATCATCATTCGTTCTGTTCTGATTTAGTTTTGACCATCAGCTCTTTCTTAACATCATGATATTTCTTGTTTAGAACTTTTTAAAAGACTTCTAGCATATGAGTCTGAAACATACTCTGATTATTTCATTAATTAAATTTATTGATTTAATTCATAATGTTCAAAATAAAGTCTTGCTTTAATAACCTTCCTTGTTATAGTCTGACACAATGTCAGTCGGTTGCGTCTTCAGTCAATTGGCAAAGGAGAAGAATTTAATAAATTTCTACTCTTTTTTTTGGTGTCTTATTGTTTCTAGTTTTAATAATGGATTAGAAACTTTGCTAAGTTTTCCATAAATTTTGAATGAAAGGTAAGTCATGAAAACAACAAAAAAAGTGCTCTTGTCATTGAGCTTACTTGGGACCATTCTGGTTTTTAGTACATCTGCATCCGCCGCCTGCAAAGTTCATCTTGGTGACTTTGACTGGGACAGTGCCAACGTCCACACGGCAATATCAACGTTCATACTTGAAAAAGGATTTGGCTGCAAAGTACAGGTAACAAAGGGAAGTACTACTCCAATTATGGCTGCTTTGTTTGATCAGCAGATCGACATTGTAACGGAAGTCTGGAGAGATAATATTGTGCAAATGATAGAAGATAATCTAGCTAAGGGTAATATTGTTGAACTCGGGATCAATACACCTGAATCCGGACAGGGATTCTACGTAGACAAGACAACTTCAGAAAAATACGGCCTGAAACACGTCAATGACATGAAGAGTCCAAAAATTGCTGCTCTTTTCGCAGATCCGGAAGCTCCTGGTAAAGGCCGAATGACAAGTTGTATTTCCGGCTGGACATGCTACACAATTAATTTAGTCAAGCATAAAGTTTATGGTTTAGACAAATATTACACAAATTTTGATCCGGGTTCAGGTGGAGCTTTAGACGCGGCGATTGCAGGTGGATTCAAAAAAGGGAAGCCAGTCTTTTCATATTACTGGGAACCAACCGGTCTCATGGGCAAAGTAGATCTGGTTAAGCTTAAAGAGCCAGCCTACGACCAGGGATGTTGGGACAGTATGACGACCGTTGTTGAAGATATAAAGAAAAACGGACCGGAAGTATACAAACCAACTTGCGCATGTGCGTATGTAGACATGGCTCTTACCAAAGCAGCTTCAACTAAATTTGCCAATAATCCAGCCAACAAAGCAATTTTAGATTTTGTCAAAGCATACACAGTTCCAACGGCTCTGGTAAACAGTTCACTAGCTTTCTACATGGATGAATCCGGTGGTGATATGGAAGAAACTGCCAAAAATTTTCTGTCTAATTCCAATATTTGGGAAAGCTGGGTCTCCTCCAACGTTAGAAGTAAAGTAAAAGCGGCATTATAGTCTGCTTTGTAATTACTCTAGCTCTCTTTCTTGACTAAGAGCCCCATGGGCTCTTAGTCTCTCAAATTCAGGATAAAATGAAAACTAACTGGAAATATTTGGTTCCTATTTGTTTCTTTGCTTTCTGTGGTCTGATAGTTATAAGCTATCGATATGCCAAACCCCGATATAAGCCAGATAATCTTTCGGATCTTGCAAACGATTTCTCTTGGTTAATCAACTGGCCGAAATGGCTTGATTTCCCATTGATGCAACCACTCAATAGCGGATTTGACTGGCTGATAGTTAAGTATGGGTTGTTCTTTGAGGGTATTAACAACTTTCTACTAGGTCTTTACACTACTATGAAGGATGCGGTAGTTGGACTACCTTGGCCTTTAGTTGTGGCGCTCGTAATAATATTTACCTATTTTATAAGTGGGAAAAAAATGAGTACGACCATCCTGGTCGGATTTTGTACCTTTTTCATAGGTTTCCTCAGCCCCAGATATTGGGACAAGAGCATTATGACAACCTGCATTGTCCTCATCGGAATTTTTCTCTGCGTTGTTATTGGAATACCAATTG
>MDSW01012166.1_pt1 | contig 13170 bp, 12 predicted proteins | sample 811171 | NCBI WGS metagenome assembly MDSW01 (sample SAMN05326641, study PRJNA326480) | marine metagenome | isolation source: seawater | place: Atlantic Ocean: North West | collected 2012 | reverse complement strand
TGGCAACTAGGTTCAACCCAGACAGGTTTTTATGAACTTGAAGAGTACAGAGATGATCCGCCAGAAATGTGTGGATTTTTTGGTGGTTATTTCTACATAAATCTTTCTTGCATCCGAATGCAGGCGGTAAGAAATCCAGCGATAACAGTCGAACAACTTGATCTTGCGATTTTTGGAGACCAACCAGATTCTCCGGAGTATCAACCACATCCAGAAGATGAGAAACCGCATCTGCAGCATCTAGCTGATTCTCACATGCAATTTGTTCTCAGTGCCTCTGAATGGCCAGAACTCAATGAAGAAAGAAAACTTGCAGATAAGGAGCGGAAAGAAAGACCAGACTTAAAATCACTGAGCGATGAAGAGTTACTTAAAAGACTACGAGACCTTCAACCTCTGATTGAAAACCTTTCACGCAACCAAATGGTTTCAGCGGGTTCATCTGGTATTGCGCCTGGAATGTTGGCAGCTGTAGGTGAAGCGATAGGGGATCCGAGTATTCCTGTCCGCCTGCTATCAAGTCTCGGTGATATAGATTCTGCTGCGCCATCGTTTGCAATTTGGGAAATGTCACGATTAGTGAAAGATTCTGAGATCATTTCGGAGATTTTCAATTCAGAGTCAGAATCTTTGTTGCACGCACTTAGTAAATCAGATTCTCAAGAAGTGGCTGATTTTCTTGGAGTATTCAACGAATTCGTATATGAGTACGGTTCACGTGGAGCTAATGAGTGGGAGTTGAGTAGTGAGACTTGGGAAACTGAACCAAATATAGCTTTAAGAGCTATAGACCAAGTTAGATCTCAAAACGATGATCGGTCTCCAAAAATAGCAGCAGAACGTCTTGCAATGGAAAGAGAAGACCTCATTGAAGAGGTAAGAGAAAAGCTAAAAGAAATCGCGAATGATGAACTGACGGGAACTTTTGAAGGTGCGATAGTTGCGGCGAATATGATGATCTTCAGAGAGCGTTCCAAAACTACTTTAGTTAAACCTCTTCATGAAGCCCGTATGACTATACGTGAGCTAGGAAGACGACACAAAGACTCAGGAACGCTTGATTCCGATCAACAAATATTTATGCTTTTGGACGAAGAGCTAGAGACTTTTGTTGCAGATCCGAGATCTTTCGGTGAAAAACTTGCAAAACGCTACAAAGATTGGAAGGCATTATGGGAGTTAGAACCACCATTTTTCATTAGAGATGGAGTCGTTCCGGGTCTTTCCGAATGGGATAGAAAATCTTCCGAAGGGGAAATTTCTACTCTGAAAGTTGGAGATGCTCTAACCGGTGTTCCTGGTTCTCCGGGAAGCACTCAGGGGAGAGCAAGAATAGTTCTTGACCCTTCAAACCCTCCTGATTTGTTGCCTGGTGACATTATGGTTGCTCCAATAACAGACCCAGCGTGGACTCCGCTTTTCTTGGCTGTTGAGGCCGTAATAGTAAATGTGGGAGCACAGATTAGTCATGCCGTAATAGTCAGTAGGGAGTTAGGCATACCATGTGTGGTCTCTGTGAATGAAGCCACAACGGTTATACCCGATGGTGCCATCTTAGAAATAGACGGCACTTCAGGAGAGGTAAGAATTTTGGAATTACCATGAGCAACCTTGAGGGTGTAATGGCAGTAGCTAAACCTTGGGGGTGCCCACCACTCCAAAACGTTCCAATTCTGGGAGAACAGTACACATCGCGAGAATTTTTTGATCATGAATGGTCGTCTATGTGGACAAAAGTTTGGCTTCTTATGGGTCGTTCTTCTGAAATGCAAGAACCGGGTTCTTACCAGGTGGAAGAGGTTGGACCTGAATCTTTCATAATGATTCGGCAGGCTGATAGTTCGATTAGAGCGTTTTACAATGTTTGTCAGCATCGCGGTTCTCGTCTAATTTTCAATAAAGAAGGAACTACAGATAAAATAGTTTGCCCTTACCACGGATGGGAGTGGGCTAGTGATGGCTCATTGGAGTATGTCCAAGATCCTGAGGATTTCAAGGAAGGTAATCCCTGTGATGACTTGACTTTAGTGGAAGTAAATTGTGAAGTTTTTGCTGGTTTTATTTGGATAAACATGAACCCAGAATGTATGAGTTTGCGAGAATACCTTGGTCCTGTCTGGGAGGAATTTGAAGCTTATGAAAGCGAAGATTGGATTCGCGGACCTTCTTCCACGGTTGATGTCAATTGCAATTGGAAGGTTCCACAAGATAATTCGTGTGAGTCTTATCACCTGCCAGCAGTCCACCCTCAAGGATTGAAATGGATTGAACATAGCTACAAATATTGCCAGTTCAGTTGGTGCGAAGAAGGGCATAATCGAATGTCTATACCAATGGTCACGCCATCTCGTTCACTTGAAGGTGAAGAGTTGGAAGTAGATCAGCAACTAGAGGAGATGTTAGAACCATGGGGTTTAAAGGCGGAAGAATTTAAAGGAAGAGAACTTGAAACCCGTCAAAGCGTTCAGTCTGTTAAAAGAGAACTTGGTGGTAAGTACGGTTATCAATTCGATCAACTTTTTGATGATCAATTAACAGACGCTTATCACTACAACATATTCCCTAACGTAACGATTAGTTTCGCCGGAGCGGAGTACATAGGGTTGCAACGAATGAGACCACATAGACGGGATCCAGAACGGCATTACTACGATAATTTTATGTATTTATCGCGGGGTGCTACTACACGTTTAGGTATTACGGAGCCAGAAGAACGAAGATTTTTTAAATATGGAACAGAGCTAATGAATCGGCAAATTGCAGATCAAGATTTGGCAATTAGTACAGGGCAACAACTAGGTCTAGCTTCGCGTGGTTATCGGGGAGTGAGGCTTGCAGGGCAAGAAGGTCGTGTCCAGAGGTTTCACGATGTTTTAGAAGAGTATCTAGATGGCTCGAGGTCTTAATTCCAGTTTCTGCTATTCGGAAGTCAGAGATTAGCGGCAACTGAATTGCCGATTTCATTTGTGCCTGCAACTTCAGGGTTCAATTTGTTGCAGGATTCGATAATTTTTGATGCTGCATCTTGTTCTCCGAGAAAATCAAGCATCATTGCACCTGAAAGTATTGCGGCTACAGGATTAGCTACGCCCTGTCCAGCAATATCAGGTGCTGAACCGTGAACTGGTTCGAACATTGATGGTCCAGTTTTTGTTGGGTTAAGGTTCGCTGATGATGCTGTCCCAATTCCTCCTGAGACTGCTCCTCCTAGGTCAGTTAAGATATCACCGAATAAGTTGTCGGTAACGATGACGTCATACTGCTGAGGTGATTGAACCATATAGATACAGGCAGCATCACAATGGTTATAGGCGGTTTCAACTTCAGGGTATTCTTCAGCTACTTCATTGAATGTTCTGTCCCAAAGGTCACCCGCGAAGGAAAGGACATTTGTTTTGTGAACCATTGTGAGGTGACGCCTACGTTTCATTGCTAATTCAAAAGCAAATCTGACAGCTCTTTCCACGCCATGTCGTGTATTGACTGATCCTTGAGTAGCAATTTCATAAGGTGTTCCAAGTCGGTGAACTCCACCTTCGCCAGCGTAGGGGCCTTCAGTATTTTCTCTAACTACTTGAAAGTCGATTTTATTTTCTGGAAATACAAAAGGTCTTAAGTTGATGTAAAGGTCAAGTTCGAAACGCATTTTTAGCAAGAGGCCTCGTTCTATTACGCCTGGAGCGACATTAGGTGTTCCGACTGCCCCTAAATAGATTGCATCCAAATTACGCCATTCTTCTAAGACGCTTTCAGGAAGGATGGTTCCATCGCGTTCGTATCGTTCGCCGCCGAGATCGTATTCGACAGTTTCTAAATTAACGCCAGAGGCTTCTATGACTTTAAGACCTTCAGATATTACTTCCGGTCCGATTCCGTCACCTCCAACTACTCCTATGCGGTTTGCCATTGTTCGTTTCTGCCTCTATGAGTTGGGTAATTTTACTTAGATAAAAATTCTAGTCGACGATATTGATTTTATGTTAGGAATAAAATCAATATATTGAGTGGGTGTGAGGTTAGGTAATGAAAATAGATGTTGTAAAGCGAGAAAAGGATTTTCTTAGAGTTTCTGGAGCTGAATCAGAAAGCTATCTGCAAGGTCAGTTGAGTCAAGAGATCGAAGGAATGTCGGACGGTGAATCAAGGTTTACATTTCTTCTCCAACCATCTGGGAAAGTTGACGCATGGTTAAGGGTTACTCGTCAAACTCAGAATGATTATTTGCTTGATGTGGATAAGAACTATGGAGAGTTGGTTCTCGCAAGGCTTAAACGGTTTTTGTTGCGAACTGATTGCAGAATTGAGATTCTAAACTATTCTCTCTATACGAAAATTGGAAGAAGCTCTCTAAATGGGAACGATTTCGGCGACGGTATTGCTATTCCATATTCTTGGTTTGACTTTGAATTTACGGATTACATTTTCAAATCCGATAGTTGTTCTGAAGGTTTCAATCTTGCAAACGACCGAGTTTGGGCAGAGGTGAGAATAAAAGCGGGTATCCCCGAAATGGGTAAAGAAATTGACACTTCTACGATTCCAGCCTCATTAGGAATAATCGACTCTTCTGTTAGTTTCAGCAAGGGTTGCTATACAGGACAGGAGTTAGTTGCACGTATGGATAGTCGTAAAGGTGGAACTCCGTATCGTCTTGTGAGAATAAGTGGTACTTCGGGGATCGCTGCAAGCCAGGGTGTCCTTTTGAAGGACGGTGAAGAAGTTGGAACTATTACTAGTGAAATAGTTATTGATAATGATTTTTTTGCACTTGGGTTCTTGAAAAGAGGGATTGAGAGCCCCACGGAAGCACAGATTCTGGATGAAGACTCTAATGAGAAAAGTGTTTTTGTTATGCCTTTAGAAGGTTAACCCTTCTTAAAGAATCTTAAATAAGTATAAGCACGACCCGACATTGAAAATTTATATGTGTTAAGTTGGTGACTTGTTCGTTGGTTTTCCGCCCTTTGTGGGCGGTTTTTTGTTTTTAGTGGTTGATTCACTGTAAGAGATGGTGAAATTGCCCTTAGGTATCCTTATATGTTTTCCGGGGTTTTCTTTAAATCTTCTCGTGCGTTCTTTTCCAGTTAGTGTCGATGAACTCTGATTGGGTTTAACGTTTTTTTCCTTAGAAGCGTTCTCTATAAGAAAATGCTCTTCCATGTAGAGAACGATTGAACCATCATGAGTAAAAACAATGGCCACTGGAGCTTTGGTTGCCATGACTTCTTCGAGTGCAGCGAATAAACGGACACAGTTTTCGCAAGATCCATCTAGTAGTTGGAGGTTTACCACATAAGTAATCTAATCGAACGTATGTTCGATTACTAATTTAATCTATCTATTTGATTGTCTTTCTTAAGAGTTATCGTTTTTAGTTTGAAAATAGATTAATTTTGAGGCTCCCTCAGTGGTGTCATATGAAGCCGTAACCTTATGTAATGGCAGGCGTAGTAAAAAATCGAGAGTTAGCAATCGAGAGATTTAAATCTGCTCAACGTTTTGGTTCTTGTTCTCCTTCAGATCTTTTAGGTAGCTCAATCAGAGCTCCTGTTTTGGCTTCTCTTAGTGAAAAAAAAGTTGCGATCAGAAGTTACGGGATGAGAGGTTCGGATCTTCAAAGTCAATGGTTTAAATTGGTTGATCTAGCAGGAGCTAGACCTGACTCTTTGGGTTTTATTGAATGCAAAGGAAATTTGAAAAAGTTTTCCAAAGAATTGAAAGTTAAAGAAGAGGCGATTCAGAAAAACTTAAAAGCATGGAGCCGAAGAAAGAATCCGCCGGTAATTTATGAGACTCATTCTGGAAAAAAATCAAGAATTATTATTCAGATACCACTTTTAACTGAATGGTTGCTATGGATCGCTGATTCTCGTTCAGTGGTTCATAGAGGAATGAAGGGGTATTTGAATTTTAGAAATATAAATGAATTAACAACTTCTTTAATTTCTAAAGGTATTTCACCCCCTCCTGAAAAGAATCTTTTACCGGTGGATGCGGCTCGAATGATACGAATATCCGAAAAGGAACCTCTTTAGGTTCGGAATATTTTTAGTCGCTAGAAAGATGTTTTATGGTTGACCATAAAACATCATCAACTTCAACTTCATCAGGAGCAGGCATATTTGCACCAGGTAGGCGAGCACCTGGTTGAGATTCGATTACATCAGCCAGTTTTTCTATTCTTTCCAGAAACCTGTCATCATAAGCTTCTACATCAATCACTATGTAAAACTGACCCAAGTCATGCGGTTCACCTTCAGGTGTTTTCAGGGGTGGAACCTCGACACTCAGCCTGGAACCGGTTAATGCACCAGCTAATAGTTCTGCCATGAGTCCAAGACCATAGCCCTTGTATCCTCCTGTAGAAAGCAAGGAGCCCTCTAAAGCATCTTTAGCGTTGGTTGTCGGGTTTCCTTCTTTGTCGACTGCCCAGCCAATAGGAATTGGATCATCGGCCGCGGCTGCCATTGTAATTTTGCCTAGGGCTATAGCGCTTGTGCTGAAATCAAATTGGAAAGCTACTCCTCCCATTCCATCTGGTACTGCCATAGCAATTGGATTAGTTCCTAGTACAGGTACTGAACCACCCGGAGGAGCTACTACCGCAGAAGCGTTGGTCGCCCCTATAGCTAACATTCCCGATTTGGCTAGTTGCTCTGTGAAATACCCTAAATAAGTACAGGTTTGTGTGTGCTCAACCGAGTAACTGCATATTCCATTGTTACGAGCTGCCGCGATCGCTTTATTGAAACCTGCCGAAAAAGCCGACTGAGCGAAACCGAATCGGCCATCCACTCTTACAGTTCCGGCTTTGTTATTAGCAACAATCGGCTTAACTGAACCATCAACTCGACCAGTTTTTAACTGAAGGCAGTAACTTTCGACATAGTAGAGGCCGCATATCTTGTTTCCTCTTTCCTCGGCAGTACGAACTGCGTGAGCGACTAGAGAGGCAACCTCAATAGAAGCGCCATGAACAGTAAGTGCTTTTTCTGTGGTTGCTTCTATTTCATCGAGGGATATTAGCAAGTTGCTAGCCATTGTTATAGATCAATTCTATTGATGAGATCATTGTCCTAAGAGGCATCCAAAACTTCTTCTGACATAAGAAACTGAGAAGCAATTTTGTTTAACTGGTTCCATTCATGAAGTGAAACCTTTAATCCAGTTGATAAAGCACCGGCTGTTTTCTGATTTCTTGACGGAGGGGGAGGAGTATCGGATTTTAGAGAAACAGAGACAACTGGAGAATGACCAGAAGTAACTTCGCTATCACAGGACCAAGTAATTCCAAAATTTTCTTGATTGTGTAAAGTGCGCGCGAGTAAAACAAACAAGACAGGAGAGTCAAAATGCACGTCAACGGACTTAGTGTTTGTTGGCAGTCTTAGTCGAAGCGAACTTCTCAAAACATTATCTAGGACCACTGAATCTAAGGCTGTTATTTCAAGCCAAGAGGAAATTCCTTGACCGTAGTTAATTTCACAGAAAGTCACATCTTCGGCCAAACGATCAGCAACACTAGCCTCACAGCCAAGAACACGATTTGCTCTTTCGACTTGGTCCTTTAATTCTCTTGGAGCCACAAGAATGCTCGCTTTATCCATTGAACACATCTTCGAACAAACGAATCCAGTTGGAACCCATAATTAAAGCAATTTCTTCTGATGAGAAACCCACCTCAGAAAATCCTTCAGATAATGAGTCAAAATCTTCTGGTCCTTTAAACCATTTAGGCCAATTTGGGAAAGTAGGTGCATCTTCGGCTTGTTTTGGTCTGTCCCAGCGTCCGCTCCGCATCCAACCCAAGGCGTCAGGTGCCCAGCCAACCACTGAATCACTGCCAATCGCTACATGGTTGACACCAATCTTTTCCGCAGTGTCTGCGATCATACGGCACCAATCAAGACGTGTAATCGTGTCTCCACCCATAAAAAGTGGGTAAAGAGTACAACCGATGATGCCACCTCGACCTGCAAGAGCTTCTATTAGATGGTCAGGTTTATTTCGCGGAGAATTACAAAAAGAGGAGGGGTTGCCGTGAGTCACTGCAATAGGTTTCTCAGAACTATCTATAGCTTCGAGACCAGTTCGATTTCCAACATGCGAAATGTCAATAAGCACTCCAGAAGAGTTAAAGGCGCTAATCATGCGATGACCCACTCTAGTTAGTCCGCCGTCTTCAGGTTCCCAGCAACTAGACCCAAGATGATTTGAAATGTTATATGTAAGTTGAATTATCCGGATTCCGAGATCGGCAAAAATTCCCACCATTTCAGGATCGTCACCCAGCATGGAACTATTTTGAAAACCTAAGACTACTCCCAGAACCCCGCTGTCTTTAGCTTCGTGCATTTCTTGAACGTTTCTTACGATTCTGATGAGGTCAGAGTTCTCACGCTCAAAGTGTCGCCAATCTCCGATTCTGGTAATTGCTCCCGCCAAGTCTTCCCAAACTCCGCAAGTGGCGTGTACCACATCAATCCCGCCAGATTTGACTTCCTTTACTGTTGATCGATTCCAATTATTTATTTCTAGGCCGTCCACGAGCATTAGGTAAGACCTCCTGGCTGTCTAGGTAAAATCCATTTATCTGAATCTTTCGACCCGATTTCTGACACTCTAGGCGCTCCCTGAAAAAGTGTCACCCTCAGCCAATCTGTTGACTGCGGAGCGAAGTTGTCCATTCCATACATGGCTAGTTGGAATCGTTGCAGATTTAATGGTAAGTGCTTAAGATCACAAACGTTTTCTCTCGGTTCGCTGTATGGTCCTGAATCATTGAGGAGTCGTTTAACTGCAATTCCATGTTCCGGAAAAGAGTGAAGAAATTCGCTTACAGAAGTTTTTTCATTTGTTGCGTATAGATCCGCAGTTAATTTTTTGAGTCGTAAAGATATATCTATTGGTATTTCTCTGTGTGCTGGATCAATGGTAGACCTTTCAGCACGACGTGGTTCCTCAGCATTGTCAGACATAACCCACCAGTAGTGTGTAGCTTCTGATTCATCCAGATTAAGTTCATTTAACCAGAAATATTTTTCTTCGACTATTTTTTTCAGGTCTCCAACTATGACATTAAAGTTGTCTTTTTTTTCATTGGTGACCTTTAGGAGGCTGTCAATGACTTCGTCATCTGTGTTATCTAGCTCTAACAATAATGAAACCACCAATTCGGTTATTTCAACGTCTTGCTTTTCAGCCCACAAGTAAAGATCGTTGAAAGGAAAGTCACTTTCGCTTAAAGAACGGAAGGTGTCATGGATAAGTAGGGTCGCTTTAGCTAGAGAATCAGGTCCCATCCAAGGCCAGCGGTCATCACCACCCAGCGAAGAGAAATATTGGTATGCCTTTTCAAACCATTCTTCAAGAATCTGCTTATTTAAAGTTGAACCTTTCAGGGAACGAACATTAGAAAGAGCCAATTCTCTTATAGAGATCCACGAATTCAATTCTTCGGGATGTTTCATGGCCCAAGGAACTAACCCTAGACCTGTCGCATTACCTAGACCAAAAAAACAATTCCATTCATCGTTCAAATGTGCAGCGTCAGGGTTCTTTGCTTTAGCACAGTGTTCTACCGACTCATAACTAACTTCCCTAAAAAGCCAAGCTGCAAGAAACTGTGCCCTGTAAGGCGCAGAAAGTGGATGTTGATCTTCGAAACCTAAAAAGGAACGCATACCAAATTTCCCGTTCCCATAGAAGGCTGTACTCCGCATGATGTAACCGGCATCGCCTAGTTGTTTTGATTCTGGTTGTTTGCCATTCGCTAAACGTTCTACCAAATAGTCATAAAAACGAACACTTCGGTTCCCTCTGGTTAATACAAGAACTCGAGAGTTCAGTCGACTTAGTTCTTGTTTGGGAACTTCATCGCTTAAGAACTGAAGAAATTCGTCGTCCATTTCGCCTTCTACTAAAGCTGCAGTCACATCCCACACTTCCGCTATGACACGGTCAGTATGTAGAGATTCATCGATAGTTGAAGTGAAGGCTACGAAATGAAAAAGTTTCCCCTCGGCAAGAATGCGATAGATAATGTGTCCTCTTCCAAATTCATCGAAGTCGACAACTAGGCGCTTAATTTCCCATTGGTTCAGAAATGCTCGACGGATCAATGATCGGCTGAAGCTAAATCGAGTCATTCTTACAGCACCGAGATTTGTGGGTTTCATTACGGTCTCTGGTGGGCGCAAAACAGTACTTGGATCATTCAATAGAGTCGAAAGCTCCGATATTTCCTTGCTAATTGTCATCAAAAAAGCCTATTTGGATGTTTGCGCACAAATTTAATTTAGCTCATAGCGGATAATCCTGTGAAAGTCGCATTAATCAATCACTAAAAACGGAGCTTCAGTAGCTATCGAATGATTGAATTGAGAGAAGAGTTCCTTCATCAACAGAAATTTCTACTTCGTTAGCTATGAATTCATTAGAAATACCTAAACCTGAACCAGCACTAAGATCAATACCATCTAATTCCCACCTCAGACCATTGCTGGTAATGCCAAAAGCAGTGCCCCCCATGGCAAGTAGTGTCAATGTGTCAGAAGGGCTACCGGTTAATTTTGCTCTATCTCTGATTACTTTTGTGTAGCTCTCATCAACAAACAAATCTATTTCAAGTTCGCTCCAGCGGTTTGAACTCGCCACCACGATATTTCCAAAAGTGTGATCGAACCTTCCACGTGATGAAGTAACGATCGTGACTGAGGAACACTTCTTTTCAATAGCTGCAGCAAGTGCTAATTCTAGGTCTGTTACATCTTTATCTATTGGAAATTTTCGGACTTCTTTAGCCCTCCCAATTGCTTCCTCCGAGCAAGAGTCAAAGTCACCAATTATTAGGTCAATTTCAAGGCCTAGTTCCTCAGCATGATCCCCGCCAGAATCGGCAACAATTACCAGTTCCACTTCAGGCAGAAGAAATTTACAAGAAGGTAAAGGGCCTCCAGTGATTATAAGTGCATGCATATTATTGATTTTCGTCCTTACGAATATGAACGTTCCATCGTCCAGCGGTGTTATCTATAGAGGCATTCAAGTCAAAACATTTAGAGATATTTTCTGATGTCATTACATCGCTCATCTTTCCTGAAGCAACGGTTTCACCATTTTTTAGTAGAAAAAGATGACTGAAATCAACTGGTATTTCTTCTAAATGATGAGTAACTAGAACCATTGGAGGAGATTTTTCTTCATTTGCTAAATTTGAAAGAACAATTAAGAGTTCTTCACGACCTCCTAAGTCTAAGCCACTAGTTGGTTCATCTAAAAATAGTATTTCTGGTTGCGGCATGAGCGCTCTAGCTAAAAGAACTCTTTGTTTTTCTCCGGTGGATAACGTGCCGAATGGTTGGTCAGATTTTTTCCCGCAGCCCACATTTTCTAACACTTGATGAGCCTGCTCCCAATCGGATGCTCCGAAATTATCCCACCACGGCTCAAGTGCCCCTGTAAGAGCTGTTACTACCACCTCTATGGTTTTTATATTGAATCTAAATTTGTAGTTCAATGAAGTCGACATAAAACCGATTTTTGGTTTTAGTGAACGTAAATCTGTTTGGCCTAAAATATGGTCGAGGATTTCTACATCACCTTTACTCGGGTGAAGATTGCACGAAGCGATATTAAGTAATGAAGTTTTACCTGAACCATTAGGTCCTAGAACAATCCAGTTCTCTTTTGGGTTAACTTCCCAATCGATATTTTTAAGTATTTTTGTTCCAGATTCGGTTTTACTGACGGAAGTTAATTTTAGAAGAGACATATTATTGGATTGACATTAGAACAAGGATCTTATTAAAAGTGTAATTGCAGCGGTGCCAGACAAGAGGTAAACACCAGGTGTTATCCATTTATGGTCAAGTGTTTTCCTAAGAGGTCCTGATATGAACATTCCTACAAACACAGATGGGAGAAGATAAAGGCTTATTAGCAGATCTCCTGAATCGAAATTTCCTGTTGCTGCAAGAGCGCTCACGGATATAACAGTTCCTATCAAGAAGTAAGGGGAGAGAGTGGCTCTAAGGACAGATCCAGAAACGTCGTGGTAAAGCAAGGCGATTGGAGGACCCCCAACACCTACTGCTGTACCCATAAAGCCACTAACACATCCGCCAAGCATCAGATTTTTTTGTGATCGTTCAAATTTTAAACCACTTACTTTTAAGGCTATGGCAAAAAGTAAAAGTGAACCAAAAAGCACTCCGATCCTTTCTTCTGCTACGAGACTAAGGGCTAATACAGCTAAAGCAATTCCAGGAAGCCTTCCCAGAACTGTCCATGTCAAGCCGTATCTATCTGTATGACCTCTTTCTCGAAAAGTGAAAAAGCCTGAAAGTACAGGGTTTATTAAAAGTACGGGTCCTGGAACAAAATCTGGATTTATTAGAGCGAGAATTGGTACCGCTAGAAGGTTTGCACCAAAACCCAAGACACCTTGGAGGGTGCAACCAATTGCATAAACAAGGCAGCCAGCTATTACTTCGACCAGACTCATAGCTGGTTTGACTCCATTCCACCTTGATCAGTCCAAGTGTTGTACATGGTCGCATATTTTCCTTTTAAATTCACCAGTTCTTTATGAGTTCCTATTTCAAGTATTGAACCATCATCCACTACTGCTATGCGGTCTGCCCTCATAGCGGTGGCAATTCTGTGAGCAACAATTATCGACGTTCGGCCTTCAAGCAAGTTGTCAAGAGCTTTTTCGATCGAAGATTCAGAGAGTAAATCTAGATTTGAGGTGGCCTCATCGAGGATAAGAAGCCGAGGTTGGCACAAAAAAGCCCTAGCAAGAGCAAGAAGTTGACGTTCACCTGCTGATAAGGAAGCACCCCTTTCATGAATAGCACTATCAATTCCGTTAGGAAGGCGGCTTATCAGACCTGTTAGACCAACCGCATCGCAAGCTTTCTTAACATCTTTATCGTTAGCGTCAGGACGAGCAAAAATCACGTTTTCTTTGATACTCCCATTGAAAAGAAACGGCTCTTGTGGAACTACAGCAATTTGCTTTCTTAGTGATTCAAGTTGCACATCTCGCAAGTCGTGACCATCGACTAATACCCTTCCTTCATCAGGGTCATAAAAACGAGAAATAAGTTTTGCAATAGTCGACTTTCCAGCACCTGTCGGACCCACTAATGCAATAACTTCTCCAGA
>MDSW01192892.1_pt1 | contig 13171 bp, 11 predicted proteins | sample 811171 | NCBI WGS metagenome assembly MDSW01 (sample SAMN05326641, study PRJNA326480) | marine metagenome | isolation source: seawater | place: Atlantic Ocean: North West | collected 2012 | reverse complement strand
CTTCTTGCCGTTAAAGGGCTGATTTGATGACCGGGATACCCAATCCAACGCGTTTTTCAGAACACCAGGTAACGAATAGTTATATTCCGGCGTCGCAATGACAACACGGTCTGCTTCCTTAATCTTCATAGACAACGCCTGAACCGAATCCGGCTGCGTTGCAATGTCGGGAGAATACATCGGGATGTCGTGGAGTGTGACCACCTCAAAGGTTACATTTGATGGAAAGTGCGTTTCCAACGACCGAAGAAATTTCAAATTGACTGATCCTTGAGCCAAAGAACCACAAATGCCCAAAACTTTCATATTTATCTTTCTTTCTTCGCTAAGCAATAAAGCCGAACTTCATTAAGAGTCTCACAACTCTCGACTGCATAAGCTCCACACCTTCAACCCAAACTCTAACTTTTACCAATACGCGGAGAGTCCCGAGTATTTGACACCCGACAATTCAGCCATATCCCTTGACCAGGTCGCTAAATCGCGAACCTCAAATTTGGCAAGAGAATCGTGACCACAAGCCCTTGCCATCACTTGCATCAGTTCGTTTGATCCATGGAAAAAGTTGCTAAGCTGCTGCGCCGATTTGTCAATGTTCAACCGTTGCCGCAAATCTTTCTTTTGGGTTGCAATACCCGCAGGACAATTGTTCGTGTTGCACATCCGCGCAGCCACGCAGCCTATGGCTTGCATCGCACTGTTTGATATCGCGATACCATCCGCTCCCAAGGCCAATGCTTTCACAAAGTCCATAGGAACCCTCAAGCCACCTGTAATAATTAGCGTGACCTTACCGCTCGATCCCTGGTCGTCGAGATATTTACGGGCACGCGCTAAGGCAGGAATCGTTGGGACGCTGATGTGATCTCGAAACATCTCTGGTGCAGCGCCCGTTCCGCCTCCTCGACCATCTAGAATGATATAATCCGCGCTAGCATCCAATGCGAATTGGATATCCTCTTCGATATGATTGGCACTCAGCTTGAATCCAATGGGAATACCACCGGTCACTTCGCGGACGCGTTCAGCAAAATTACGAAAATCTTCCACAGTTCTCAAATCTTTAAAGGTCGGTGGAGAAACCGCGGGTGTACCCTCCGGAATGCCGCGCACTTGAGAAATCTTTCCTACATTTTTATTGGCGGGTAAATGACCACCGGTTCCTGTTTTAGCCCCTTGTCCGCCCTTAAAATGAAATGCTTGAACTCCCTTTAGTTTGGATTCATCGTAACCAAAACCAGCGCTGGCAAATTCGTAAAAATAGCGAGAGTTTGCAGCTTGCTCTTCCGGCAACATCCCACCCTCTCCCGAACAAATACCGGTGCCAGCAAGCTCTGCACCCTTCGCGAGAGAAATCTTGGCCTCTTCGGAAAGCGCACCGAAACTCATGTCCGATACAAAGAGAGGAATTTTAAGAGTCAGTGGCCTCTTAGCCTGAGGACCAATTACCAGCTCGGTACAAACAGCCTCATCTTCAAACAAAGGCTTACGGGCCATTTGCGCTACCATGACTTGCAGGTCATCCCACTGAGGAAGATTTTGACGGGGTACACCCATAGAAGTCATCGGTCCATGACTCCCCACTTTGGACAAACCCTCTCGAGCCAATTGGTGAATAAACTCAACTGTTGGCTCCTCCGCGGTCGCTTTTGCAGTTGGGAGTTCCCCTACATTTTTCGATGCACCTGGACCCTCTTTGCCAATCTGCTCTTTGGAAAATTGCTTATGGCTACCATCACAAAAAGGTAGATTCCCACTGTGCTTGCATTGGCATAAATATGCATCGCCTGTTTTCTCCGCCTTAAATGCCTTGGGCTTGAAGTTTGTTCCTGCATGAGAACCGTCACAAAAAGGCTGCTTATTTGAACGACCGCAGGTACAGAAGTAGTAATCCTCCCCTTCGGTAACTGAAACCTTTTTAGGAACAACGTCCGCGATAATAGGTAGATTCATCATGTACACTTTCTAAAGTATGTGAGCTCACACGATTATGGATAAAAATTTTTCAAGGACTTGTTTGAGCCATTTCATGACAACCAAAGCAGCTAAAGCCTTGTCCAGTCTCAGGATCAAACAAAGGATAATCCAGAAGCTCAGCCATACGTGGCCAAGCCTCTTGAACCATAAATTGATGCACCGGATCGTCAGAACCAAACATCTGCGGCAACGCGGCAGGATCCAAAGGCGTTAGTCCATTGGGCATCTGAAATCCCACGGCCTGGGCATTCTCGCCGTGACAACTGCTGCAATCAAACTCTGCAAAGTACTCAGCATTGAATCCTTGAAACAACTCGGTCATCTCCGGCATCACCGTGTTCATCATGTAAGTACCGCGTGCGGTAGGATCCATCTCAGACCATGTAAGGGCTGGTTCATCTACTCCAGAAATATTTCCTTCCGGAGATTCATCACCTTCTTGCGCCCCGCAGGCCCCAAGAAGGCTAACTCCCAATATCATTGGGAGGAGCTGCTTTAGTTTCCATCTAGCTGCTAAAGCCTCACGCCGAACAGTTACTATATTCAATATACCATGAATCATGAGATTCCCCCGAGCCAAATGGCAAAACAAATGAGTCAGTTGTTGAATGAAAGCTTTAAAAGAACATCGTCGCGAATAAGGTCGTCAGGCTTGCCTGCATATTCAATATTGAATTCTTTACGGTTGATTGAGAATTCAGTCCGCAGAGAGAACTTATCGCCACTGTAAGAAATAGTCGCTGGGAAGGATATAAGCTTTTGCACACCCTTAATGGTCATGAGCCCGGTCACATTGTAGCTTGCACCGCCTTGAGAACCTTTTGATATTTTCGTCGAAACAAATGTAGAAGTTGGATATTTCTCCACTCCAAAAAAATCATCACTCTTTAGGTGCCCTTCTAGTTTCTTACTCCAAGCGTTTGGGCTTTCATAATCAGCAAGGATTCCTGCCATATTTACAGTGAATGACAGGGTCATCTGCTCTACCTTAGAACCATTTGGGATAGCTGCGCCCTGCCAGTCCGTGAATTTACAAGCGTGATTGCCCGTTACTTTCGAACCAACGAAAATGATATCTCCACCCAGTGATAACGGCTCACTCGCATTTGATTTTACTGACTCAGAGTTCGATGATGACTGGACCATTGCCGATGGCCGAGTGTCCGCTGGGTTTTCAGCACACCCAATACTCGCAACCCCACTGGTGACCACAAGAGCTACCCAAAACATTGTACTGACTTTCATTTTTTTCTCCTTAGATTTTTGCTTGTAATAAGGGAGCAAAGGCATCCCGATTGTAGAAGGCCGTAGCTCCCCATAAACCAATCAAGACAACACTGACGGCATTGCCTGTTGGGTCCAGCGAAGCGTGGTAAAAGGCGATATTGACCACGATGGGTGCCAAAACAATAAGAGCAAGTGGCACAAAACGCCCCGAGAGAAGTGCCAAGCCACAAACCAGTTCGCTTATCTTCACCAAAAAAATGAGTCCCGAACTTGCCAACATCCCCATAAAGAGCTGGGCCTGTTCTGGCTCAGGGGGTGGGATCTTGCCCATCATTCCGGCCAGAGCCGCAGCGGTGAACATCAGTCCCAAAAGAATCCTGGTAATCGTTGCACTGTATTTTTTCATGGCTTGAACTTCCTTGTTTGAACTTGAGCCGAATACCCATCCCGCTCTTTCTATTGAAAAATATACGGCCACCATGATATCTAGTAAATCGATAAAGAAATGATTGAACCTATCTACAAATGAGATACAACATGGCTCTACCGGATTCACTCACTTTGGACCAACTTCGCCTCTTTGTAAGCGTTGCGGATGATGGCAGTTTTTCGGCAGCCGCAAGACGATACAAACGGGCTCAGTCGGCGGTAAGTTACGGAATCGCAAACCTAGAAAACAATCTCAATTTAGAACTCTTTGATCGCAGTGGTCGCAAACCTGTCTTAACTCCCACTGGAGAGAGTCTCATTCAGGATGCGCGTAAAATTCTGGAGTCGGTCCACGCCTTGCGCACAAAAGCAACCGCCATTGATGAAGGGCTGGAGCTGGAAGTATCCTTGGTAGCCACCGCCATATGCCCAACTGATATACTCATCGATTTGGCTCAGGCGTTTCAAGAAAAATATCCCTCCGTTCCCCTTCGGATTCAAACCGAGGTCATGGAGGATGTGGCCAAACAGGTGATCATGGGAACATCTCAAATTGGCATCATTGGCCCCGTCAAAATTGAAGACGATTCCATTCAGCGAACGTTTGTTACCGATATTTCAATGATACCCGTGATAAGTTCTAAGCATGCTTTGGCTAAAAAAAGGAAACCTATCTCTGATACGAACATGATGGACGAGGTACAGATTGTCATCGGTCATAAGTCATCCAACAAGAGCAAATCCAGTGCGAATATCATTTCCAGAAAAACCTGGCGGGTCGCCGATGCCACAACGAAACTAAAACTTATCGAAGCGGGACTGGGCTGGGGATATCTACCTTTAAACATCATTCAAGACAGTTTAAAAAACAAAACACTTTCAAAGCTTCATTTAGAATCACGAGGGTCTTCTCCTATGAAAGCATCATTGTCTTGCATTATGTCCCATAAGCATCCGCCAGGCCCTGCCACCCGATGGATTGCACAGAAACTACAAGCAATTTGTGGCTCGAAGAGCAAAACAAAACCAAAAACTTAACTCTTCTCTAACACATAGGATTCAATGATTGTTATTGCTCTCGCACTTGTTATCGAGACAACTAAAATCCCAAAATTCTTCGTTGTTTCCCGCCGGCCTTAAATCTGCAGTCAAAGGGCCACCGCACTTCACACAACGAAGCACCTTCAGGGCATGTTCAATATCGATTTCTCCGTTCCCCGGGATATCCTGAATAAGATGTCGGTACCGCTCTAACCATTTCATTCAATTCTACCGCAACCTCTCTACAGTATGCCACAACCCATTATACCATGATCCATGAGAACGAAGTCATTTCCATGAAGTTCCACCTTGATTCAAAGGCCGGACTTCAATACCAAAGCCTTATGCAACCATCCGTACGCGATAAAATCCTGGAATTGACCCAGGCCAAAAACATAACCCAAATCGAGCTTATACAACCTCTTTGGAATAACTATGGTACCCTCTCGCGTGTGCACCTGGATGCAGGCAAGCATCCATCGGTCATCGTTAAACATATCCAAATCCCAAAAGCCGCCAGTCACCCCAAAGGATTTACCGGTGATATCTCAAAAGAACGTAAGATAAAATCTTACCAAGTAGAGACCCATTGGTACCAAGATCAGAATAAAGCGCTAGCCGAAGAAGCCGCCACACCAAAATGCCTGGATGCATTCGACCATGGCCACGAGCTCTTTATACTTCTAGAAGACTTAGGCAACCGCGGTTTTGTAGATGTGCTCTACAACACATCATGGGAAGAAATGACGGTGGTACTTCATTGGTTGGCGCATTTCCATGCACAATTTATTGGTAACTCAGCCGAAGGACTTTGGCCTACGGGAGCCTACTGGCACTTGGCCACTCGCCCCGAAGAACTCTCCAATATTCAAGGTACCCGGCTCCACCAATTTGCTGGTCTCATCGATGCTCGGCTTCGATGCGGAGATTTTCAAACCATTGTTCATGGCGATGCAAAGCTGGCTAACTTCTTATTCAGTTCGGACCATACCCAAGTAGCAGCCGTCGACTTTCAATACGTGGGGCAAGGCTGCGCCATGAAAGATGTAGCGTACTTTATTGGTAGCTGCTTAAGTGGAGCCGAGTGCGAGCGTCAGGAATCTAAGATTTTAGACATCTACTTTTCAAAGCTGCGCACCTGCCTACCTGCCCATGTAGACACAGAAGCCCTGGAGACCGAGTGGCGAACCCTCTATCCCATTGCCTGGGCCGATTTTGAACGGTTCATGACCGGCTGGAGCCCTCAACACCGCAAGCTTACAGACTACAGCGACGCTACCACCGAAAGAGCAATCTCTGAGATAACCGAGGAACTCTTGGATGCTGCCCGTAAGGCTTGTCTTGCCGCGGGGCAGTTCATACAAGAAAATCGCGATGAACCTTTAGAAGTCGCATCCAAAGGATTCGCCAGTCGCGCCGCTGATGTGGTCACACAAATTGATATTCAAGCGCAAACCATCATTCTCGACATCCTTGCCCCAACCATTAAGCGCTATGACCTTGGCCTGCTTGCAGAAGAAGGTGAGCAAGATGATAGCCGGCTAGAGAAACATGCCTTTTGGACCATCGACCCTTTGGATGGGACTCAGTATTTTGTCGATGGCCAGGATGGTTATGCCACGTCCATTGGCTTAGTCGGTAAAGATGGAGATCCTATTCTGGGCGTGGTCTATGACCCTGCCAATGAGGACCTTTACGAAGCTACCGTTGGCCAAGGTGTAAAGCTAAACGGTAAATCCTTGTCCGCGGCGCCACCTCGCAATGACAGTTCATCAAAAACCACTTGGTTTGCAGATCTGAGTTTACGTGACCACCCTCAATTTGAAATTTTTCAATCCCATTTTGACATAAAGTTTGCCGGCGGCGCGGTGATGAACACCATCCAACTGCTCAAACATTGGAACAGCTGCTACTGCCGAATACCCAAGAAGCATCTGGGTGGCTGTGCCATCTGGGACTTGGCCGCAGTATCTTTAATGCTCAAAGAGCAATCCGGCAGTGCACGATTCTTCGATACGGAACCGCTGGACCTGAATCGCAGTGAAACCGTTTTCTTTAATGACCGAGGATTGGGATTTGCCAGCTCAGGCGTGAATATTGAGGCCCTTCTCATTCATATAAAAGAGTTGCTCACTTAAATTTCTAGCTGCCCCCCTATTTGTATTGCTCGACTCCCGCTCTGCGACCCGATATTCATACAACTCACCGACAGATTTTACTGTCAGCTAGCAAGGGGATGTATTGATGAAAATCTGGATGCGATTGATGTTCGTAGCAGCGCTGAGCTTAGGCTTTGTGGTCACAGAATCCATGGTGAACGAATCAACCGTGCAGGCGGGTAAGAAGGAACGCAAGGTAAAACGAAAGCTAAACAAAAAAGCTAATAAAAAGGTGAGGAAACAAGTAAACCGGGTCGGAAAACGACAGGCAAACACCAAAAGAGCGTTGATACGAACGACCAAACTTCTCCAGCGTGCACGCACCGTTTTTGCCAAATCAGGCCAAAACAAAGAAGCACTCTACCGCGGCGCTATTCATCAACGTGCAGCACGCAATGCTTATCGAGCGGGCCGATACAATCAAGCCACTCACCTCACGCTGGTGGCTCGGCGCAAAGCTCGTAAAGTTATTCAAGGCAACAAAGGACAGCTCAAAGGCGACGAGACCAATGACTCAGCCGAAGAAACTGGAGCAGCCCAAGAAGCCGGTTCCGCAGAGTTCCTTCAAGCCGTTGAAAAAGAAAACGTGCCTCAAGATGCTTTGATTGAAACGGTGCTTCAAAGCTCTATTCAATAAAAGGCGGTGGCACGCCAATCAATGAATCCGGTAAGGGTGGACAATCAAGTGTTCTCAAAAAGGCTTCAATGTCTGCCTCTCCCCGAACATCGCCATCATCAACAAGCGGATCCAATTGGCCGACAAAATCACGGTTTCGGCCTCCATCATCATAATGATTTATCATCTGCCGAAGGGTTACCAAATTGCCCAGATGGCCAAAGTGGCTGCGTTGGCCAACACCACGCAACGTTGGGGTTTTAAATGAACCCAATTGATTAGATTCAGTGGATATAGGGTTCAAGCGTGAAAACCCGGCGGCAACATCATCGGAATAAGCGCCGGTTCCGTTGAAAATATCGTTGACCAGAGCAGGTACACCGTTGATTCTTCCTCGGTCAGGTGTTCCCGGATGGTCAATGCCAATATTGTGAAATCCTTGGTTCGAAAGAGTTGGTCCACTGTGACACTGGTCACAACCACTGCTTAGAAAATCCGAAGCGCCCTCTCGCTCATCGTCAGTTAGGTTGATCTCACCTCGGACAAAACGGTCGAAGCGGGTATTAGAGCAAATCAGTTGTCTCTGATAAGCCTCTAAGGCCTTGCCCACATTCGCAAAGATTCGTTGAACGTTGTCTTTTTGCTGATTCGACAACCGGTTCCATTGTTCATCGCCGGGCTTGCCCGACCTCGGTAAGTTAGAAATGTCGGGTAAAGAACCAAAGATAGATTCATACTCATCTGCATGGTGGTCAACGATGAAGTGAGCCACCTCCAACCGGCTAAAATCCATCTCCGCAAAACCCTCGATGGCTTGTAAGGCCTGTGACCAAAGCGAATCCGCTCGTCCATCCCAGAAGTAGAATTCTGAAAACGCTGCATTCCAAATAGTTGGTGAGTGACGGGTACCCACACGGTTGTGAACGCCTCGGGCCAATGAACGGGCTTCCGAGAATCCATGGTCGGGGTCGTGACAACTGGCACAGGAAACCTGCCCGGTAGAACTCATATTGTTTGTATAAAATAATCGCTGACCAAACACTGCGGCTTCTGCATTGTCTGCGTATCGATTGGTGGGTGAATCGGGAACGACTTCCATAGATAACCTACCCAAACGCTCCAGCTCTTGGAATTCGTTATTATTACCGTTGTTATTACCGTTGTTGTTTCGGTTCCCATTCCGGTTACCGTTTTGCCCACAACCAATGAGAGTTAAACCAATAAGAAGGAAAAGAATCTGAGTCGCGCGCACCATGCCACCGCCTTAGAGAAAGGTCATAAAAATATACGGGGGCCGTAGGTAGGATGCCGGGGCTCTAGGTTTTAGTCATTTTATTTTAATAAAAGTGAATTTTCCCGAAAACATTATCAAAATGGGAAATGGCGACCTTACAAAAACCGACAGTGTAGGCACCAACCCACCAGCCAACATACATGACTGCTTGCCAATTCGAGTAACTCTTGAGCCGCTTTCGTCTACTAACCGCAGCAGCCGGTATTGGGACACCCACTCTCAACTTCATAATCAGCGTCTTCGCGTTCAACGGGAGTGCTATCTCGAAGTCCCTCTACGCTCACCGAGTAATGAATGGTCTCACCGGCCAACGGATGATTGCCGTCAACCTCGACCTCGTCACCGGTCACGGACTTGACCACAAATTGGCGCGGGCCTTCTTCAGTTTGAACGATAAAGGTCATACCGACCGCTATTGTATCGGGATCGGCAAATGTAGACCTGGGAACGACTTTAACCAAATCCGTTGAGAACTCGCCATATCGTTTTTCTGGCGGCAAGGTTATCTCAAACGTTGCTCCAACGCTCGCGCCTTCGAGGGCTTCTTCTAAGCCCGAAACGATATTTCCGTATCCATGCAAGTAGTCGATAGGCTTACTGCCGCGCGAGCTGTAAACCGTCTCACCATTTTCCAGCGTCATTGTATAATGAATAGAGACCATAGAATCTTTTTGAACTTGCATCATATCTCCCTCATCACAAGACTCGTTTTCAGCTTTGAAACCCGCAACCAACTTGAATCCATGACATGCGACATTGAGCTTAGCGCCCAGCCTCTCGGTTTCGTTGGTATGGCCTATCTAGGGTATACTTTCAATAGAGCTGGAAAAATGCGGACTTATCCCGTAATATAAACGCCATGGCCAGAAAGTTAGCCGAACAAGAATCTATTGCGCTTATCAAGGAGCGAGGTTTACGAGTGACTGGCCCTCGGGTAGCCGTCCTTCAAAGTCTTGCTGCAGCAACCCATCCCCTCTCTCATTCTGAGCTACTCGAGATACTGGGCAAGACGACTTGGGATGCAAGCACCACCTTTCGCACGTTGAAAAAGATGGTCGAAGAAGGACTGGCGGTGATTGCAAGCCGAGTCGATGGCATCGACCGGTATGCCTTTGCGGAAGCTGGGCATGAAGACCACGAACACGCTCACTTTGTATGCAACGACTGCGGCGAAGTATCTTGCCTGCCTGACTCTTTACAACCCAAAGTAAAGGCCGACGACCCTTGGGCTCAGTCGGTAAAGCAAGCTCAAATGCAACTTCGCGGTGAGTGCCCAGATTGCATTGAGTAAGCTGCAGACCAGCGGTTGAAATGGAATACCTCTGAGCCGATTCAGATGCTTAGCGCACCCGTTATTATTTCTTGGATTCGATTTCTCAGATGATGAATTTGGGTATACGCTTAGCTTTCGCGTAGCTATAGGTCACGAAAGTTCAATCCACGAGGTTTAAGATGCATTGTCAACCATTCATTAATTACACGATAGCCGTTACGATGTTCCTAGCCGGATGCGCGACCACTGGAGGTTCTCAAGCCGTCGTAAGTGGAGCGGATTTCACATCGCAAGACGAACTCAACCAAATATTAACTCAGCCCAGCCCTGCTTCGTTTCTCGACACCAGCGGTATATTTATTGAGAACTGGGAACTACAGGGCGACTTACCCTCACACATTGGCGCAACACCGTCTTCCACCAAGAGCCAATGGCTAGAACCGTTAAAGACTATTGCTAGAGCAAAAGCAGGCCTGGTACTGCACACCACGCAACTCGATTGCGTTGCAAAACAAACCGGTTTGTTTTGGCTAGAAAAAAAAGCCCTACCAGCAACTGAAATGTATACGTTTATAGCCAGTCGCTGCGGCGTTCCCGAAGCCAGAGTCTCCATTCAATATCTATCAGGTGAAGTACCAGCAGATTTCTCGGAGTCTACAATCTGGGACCAATGGAAAGATGATATCGCTGAAAGTACCCGCAAAGCCATTGGATCCGGCATGAAGAGTGCTGGTGCCTTCTTTGTACGCAATGACACCCACGCAGGCTTCTTCATAGCCATTGCACAACGCAAATTATTCTTAGAACCCATTCCACGTCTTGTCCAAGATTCAACAACCATCACCGTTCGAGGTGAATTGCTCGAGTCGGCCGAAGAATTGGTGGCTTTAACCACCAAAGGGCAGTTTGGTTTTGCCGATTGTTCGGTAGACGCATCCCTTCAACTTCCAGCCTTTGCACTGAGTTGCGTAATCGATCCCGATTCACCCAACACCAAAATTGATATTCAAAGCCGCGCACCCGGCAGAATTCTCGGAAACCAAATCGCTCAACTTGAATTCTTCAAGGGCAACGAACTTCCAAAGCATCAAGTCAATTGGGACTACCAACTCAGCAGTATAGAGGTACCGCCTGGTGACTTGCCGCAAGCAATCACCCACTATGCCAATCATGTACGCAGTCTCGCTAAGATGCAGCCACTGACGCTAGAGCCCAAACAATCGGAAACCGGTGTCAAAGCGTTACCACACTATTTTGGAGCCATGACTGGAAAAAGCTCACCCGTGGTTGCAGACCGCATTGCCTTAGGCTTGCTGGCTGGCTGGGATGTTAATGCCGATGTTATTTCAGGCAATATCCAATCCGCTGCTATCTACGGCACCAATGAACCGTCCAAGTATATAGAAACCATGCTCTCAGGAGCCACCGGAAGGTCTCTTCTCCTGAATCCAGATGCATCCTTACTGGCTGCTTCAATGTACGCACACGAGAAACCAGAAGCTGTCGTCGGCATTCTTACAACTTATGAAGAGCTCGACCGCAAAGAACGTGACGCACATCGTGCAGCCGTTCTTGAGAAACTCAATGCGCAAAAAGAAGCCAAAGGACTCCCCGCAGCTAAACTCAATACGGGAATATCCGATTTGATGAGTCAAAGCGTTCAAAAATTTGAACGCGGTCAAGTGGACCTTGATGGCGCTTTGAATGAAATGCTTCAGAAAGTCGCCAACAAAACGGGAGCCTCCGTTCAAGCATTCTATATTGAATCGTCGGACCTCGAATCCATCGTATGGGATGACAACGTACTCAAGAATAGAGACGAGCTTCAAATTGCTCTTGCTTATAACCAATCCGATGACGAAGCATGGTCTAGGTATGTTGTCTTCTTAATCTTCGTTAAGAGCGCCTCGATTTGAGTGGCTCAAAGAGCGACGGTGTCATCTCCATCTCATGATGCCTCCCCATCTGTTCAAGCTAGAAGCCAAACGCAACTTACCAACATCACTGTCATTACATCTCACTGAGCCAAATTATTAGCGCATAGTGTTCAAAGCGAAGCTCAATTCTCAAAGCAGCTATTAAACATAATTAATTCAGAACCTTATAAGGCCACAGAGCGTTACAACGCACCGGGTCAAAAGTCCGTATAATAAAGCCCAAACTGCGCACTCAGACCAAACATCCTCTCGGTGACAAATCTCCAACCTTAAAAAGCCAGAAAATACTGGCATCAAATTTTACAAATTATTGAGCTAACCCTTCTTTTTCTCCTATGATTTTAACGTGGGGCTTAACCCGCGCAGGTTCAAAAATAAATTTACGCATCCGAAATGAAGAAAAGGATTTGGTGAAACTTATAGGCACTCAATCCAGCGTTTCGTTTTGAAGAGTAAAAATGACATATTGATTTACCAAAGTATCGGAAAGCATGAGTAAAACTACCGGTCAATCATCAACATTACATCGTCAACTCGGTCTACTGGACGTATTCTGTATTTCCAGCGGTGCCATGATCAGCTCCGGTCTTTTCATTCTTCCTGGGGTTGCCTTCGGACTCACTGGGCCATCCATGTGTCTTGCGTACCTCTTGGCGGGCATACTTACGATTCCAGCACTGCTGAGCAAGGCTGAATTGGCCACGGCCATGCCCAAAGCGGGTGGTGTTTATTTCTACATCGATCGCAGTATGGGACCAGCCATGGGAACAGTTGGCGGACTGGCCGGCTGGTTTTCTCTAAGCTTTAAGAGCGCCTTTGCATTGATTGGTATGGGTGCCTTTATCGCCCTGCTCTTTCCCGAACTCACCGACTTTCAACTTCGCCTCGCTGCCGCAGGATGCTGCATCCTCTTCATGGGTTTGAATCTTTTCGGAGCTAAGCATGCCGGACGCATGCAAATTATCATGGTCTCAGGTCTGCTGGTTGTTCTTACGATTTATGTCATCGCGGGCGTCAGCCACGTTGAAGTAAGTAACTTCAAACCTTTCCAGACCAACGGAACCGAAGGCTTAATGATGGCCATCGGATTGGTTTTTGTTTCATTCGGCGGATTAACAAAAGTTGCCAGTGTAGCTGAAGAGGTCGAAAACCCGGGCCGCAACTTAGTACTTGGCATGCTGCTCGCCTTTGTCATTGTGGTATCCTTCTATGTGGCCG
>MDSW01196077.1_pt1 | contig 13172 bp, 12 predicted proteins | sample 811171 | NCBI WGS metagenome assembly MDSW01 (sample SAMN05326641, study PRJNA326480) | marine metagenome | isolation source: seawater | place: Atlantic Ocean: North West | collected 2012 | reverse complement strand
CAGTGGCTATGACAAAATCATTTGGTTTTTTTTGTTGTAAAATTCTCCATTGCATTTCAACATAATCTTTTGCGTGTCCCCAATCTCTCATGGCATTAAGATTGCCTAAATATAAAATATCTTTAGAGCCTAATATTTTTCTAGTTAAAAATCTTGTTATTTTTCTAGTAACAAATGTTTCACCTCTTCTGGGACTTTCATGATTAAATAAAATACCATTACATGCAAAAATTCCATATGACTCTCTATAAACTGAAGTTATCCAATACGAGTAAAGCTTTGCCACCCCATAAGGTGATTTTGGATGAAATTTTGATTTCTCATTAAAAATATTTTTTTTATATGTCTCCCCAAACAATTCAGATGTACTTGCCTGATAAAATTTTACTTTTTTGATCTTTAGAAATCTAATTGCCTCTAGCAATCTCAATGTACCTATTCCAGAAACCTCGGATGTATATTCGGGATTTTCAAAAGAAACTCCCACATGACTTTGAGCTCCTAGATTATAAATTTCATCAGGACGTATATTGTTTATTAAATTATATATACTATTACTGTCAGTAAGATCTCCATAGTGTAAAAAAAAATTTGTTTTGTTGTGAGGATCTACATAAATATTATCAATTCTTCCTGTATTAAATGATGATGATTTTCTAATTAAGCCATGCACTATATAATTTTTTTTTAGTAATAACTCAGCTAAATAAGATCCATCTTGTCCTGTAATTCCAGTTATCAAGGCAATTCTTTTTTTCATTTTTTTAAAATTAATAGTCTTAATATAGAAATAAGAATTAAAAAACCATCCTTAAATTCATTAACTTTTTTTACACCTGCAATTCTAGATCTTTCGATAGATGGTAAATTGCCCAATATATAATTTTGTTTTTTCGCTTTTATAGGTAATTCAACACAGAAAGAAAAGTCATTGAACCTCATGTCCAATTTTTTAAATGCCTTTGTCGATCCCATAACGTAAGTAAATAAAACATCTGTAACTTTTAGTTTAAATAATAAGTTACATAAACCAGTAAAAAACTTATTGCCAATATATGTTAATATTGTGTCATCTTCACTACCTCCTCTCGCTTCATATCTTGAACAGAATACAAAGTCTTGATTTGATATAAGTTTGTTTTCTAAATCCCTTAAATAGATTGGATTAAATGATCCGTCTGCATTAAATATACAAAAATATTTAGTTTCAACAGCATTTATGCCTTGAATTAATGCATTGCCAAACCCTTTTCCATTTTGACACAAAATTTTACAATCAAATTTTTTTATTGCATCTCTTGTTTTTTCATCTTCGGGTGGAATAACAATAATTTTTTTTATTTTATATTTCAACAATTCATCCAATACTTTTGGCAATGACTCAGACTCGTTTTTTGCTGGTATTACTAAAGTGATATCATCCATGAGATTTATAAATTTTTAATTTTTTAATAAATGCATAATACGAAAGTCTTATTACATAATATACTGTGGTAAGAAAATTATTTTTTTCATATATATAGTAAAGTCTGAATGCGTCTAACAATCTTTGACTAATCGAACTAGATAATGAATTTTCTAAGTACCTCCAAGATGAAAGATATTTATTAATTGAAAATATTTTTTTTTCTTTTTTAATTAATTGAAGCCATAAATAAAAATCTTCTTTTGTTTGTAATTTGCAAAATAAATTTTTTCTTAACAAAGATTTTTTAACTATTACCGTTGAAAGTCCTATGTCACAACTTTTTAAAAGATCTTGATAATATATTTTTGATTTTGACTTGAATTTACCAATTTTTTTTTCTTCTTTATCAATGATTAAATAATTCGTATGTGAAAAATTTAAATTATATTTTTCCATAAATTTAATTTGTAAACTTAATTTATTTTTTTTCCAAAGATCATCAGCATCGCAAAAAGCAATGTAAGTTCCTCTGGATACTAATATTCCTTTATTTCTAGATAAGCCTGGGCCCAAGTTTTTTTTATTAATTATTAATTTAATCTTTGTAAACTTTTTTTTTATTTTTTTTAAAAAATTTAACTCTTTTAAATTTGTATCGTCATAAATTAAGATTATTTCAAAATTTTTGTAACTCTGATTAAGAATAGACTTTATAGTTTTTTCAAAGAAAAATCGTTTTCTATAGTAGGGAATGACTACGCTTACTAATGGATTATTTTTCATATTACTTAAATATATTTTTGAAATTCCGTAATAATCTTAAAATAAAAATTATATAAACAATTACAAAATTTTGACCATTATTTATCCTAATTTTATTATTTTCTTTTAAAAAATCTAAATACTTAATTTTTGATGATAATCCACCTTGCCTAAACTTGCCAATAATTTCGTTTTTTTCAGTTGAAACTCCAAACATTTTTTTCTTAACAATCATTCTATAAAAAAGATCATAATCCGCTGAGTATTTGAACTGTTTATCATATAATCCAATTTTCATTTGTGAACTTTTTTTAATAAAAAAACCTACGCTATGAGTTGTGTAGAAACCAAAGGTCCATTTAATTTTCTTTGGATAGTAACCATGCATTAATTTATGTTTTTCAACGGTGCCAAATAAAAAATCTAAGTTTTCTTTTTCTGAAAAATAACGATTAACAATTTTTAGTGCGTCTGGAAAATAGATATCGTCTGAATTAAGTATACCAATTATATCTCCGTTGGAAGCTTCAATTCCTTTATTCATTGCATCATATAACCCTTCATCTGGCTCGCTAATCCAGTAATGTATTTTATTATTATTTTTTTTAATTATTTCAATTGTCCTGTCTGTTGAATTGCCGTCAATAATTATATGTTCAAAATTTTTATATGTTTGATTTTGTAAACTATTAATATTCTCTTCTAAGAATTTATCAGAATTTTTTGTAACTGTAATTACAGAAATTTTTAAATTTTTATTCAATTTTTTTTTTATCTTTAATTAATATATTTTTTTATAATTAGCACATATTCATTAAGATTATTCTGATAATCAAATCTATATAAATATTTTTTTGCTAATATTGATTTTTTTTTTAACAATTTTCTATTTTTATAATAATTATAAATTTTTTTGCATAAATTTTTGTAATCATCTGGATTGAATAGATCGCCTAATTTACCTTTCATCAATATTTCCTTTGGTCCTGTGGGACAATTTGAAGAGATTATTGGGACACCAGCAGCTTGTGCTTCTATTAGTGTGTTTGGCAATCCCTCATGTTTGGATGACAATACGAACAAATTTGAAGATTTAATATATTCAAAGGCATTTTTTTTATAGCCAGCTAATTTAATATTTTTTTGTAAGTTGTTATGTAAAATATAGTTTAATAATAAATTATATTTATATCCTCTACCTATTAAGTATAATTTAAATTTAATATTATAGCTATTTTTTAATAAATTAAGTGCTTTAAACAAAGCAATATGATTCTTTTGATTTGTAAGTCTCCCTATTGAAATTATTTTTAGTCCATTAAAATTTTTAAAAAAATCAATTTGTTTTCTAGTTTTAGAAATTTTAATTGGATTTAAAATTGCTTTTGAGTTTAAATTAAAGTTTTTATACAAATTTCTTTTAAAATCGTAACTATTAACAATAATTTGATCTGCAAAGCTATATAAGGACTTAAAGAAAATTTTTTTATAAAAATTTGAAATATATTTTTCTGGAGAGGTGTTTAATCTAATAATAACCTTGGCATTAATTATTTTAGATAGAATAATAGAAAAAAAGTTTGATTGAAGCGAAAGAATTAAGGTTTTCCTTTTTTTGAAATTTCTAATTAATAAATAAGAACATATCATACTTTTAATAATACGATTTTTACCATTGTAAGAGCTTGAATTTGGCATGATTAATTTAATATTTTTACCAAATGGATATTTTTTTAATTTATCTGCTGTTATTAAATAGATATTTTTAAATTTTGATTGTATATAATTTGTTATGTAAAAAAGGTTCTTTTCAACCCCACCACCTTCAATTGATGGAATAAAAATTATTAAATCTCTCATCTATTTGCTAAAAAACTGAAAAATTTCATTACTGTTCTTCCTAAGAATATGTAGATTAACATAATTAAATTCTGATTATTATTGAGTCTGATTTTTAATTCATTAAATAAACTTTTAAAATAACCATGTTTGGTTGAGAATCCGCTGTCACCTAAAGTACCAAAAATTTCAGTACCCTTTGTTCTAATTCCTTTTAATTTATGAGTTACTATCATTCTATAAATTAAGTCATAATCTGATTGGATTTTATATTTTAAGTTCAGTAATCCAACTCTTTTGAGAGAATTCATTTTCATATAAAATCCAACTACAGATGAGGGAATAATATTAAACTGTTTATTTATATCATGTGGTCTAAAACCTGCGTAAATTTTAGAACCCTTTTTGACTGTTCCGCAGACAAAATCTATTTTTTTATTATTTACAATATAATCTCTAAGGACATTCATTGAGTCCTTATAAAGAAGATTAGATGAATCAACTATGCCAACAAAATCACCTCTTGCTAATTTAAAACCCTTGTTCCAGGCATCCCAAAGACCTTGATCTTTTTCACTTATCCATAAATCAATATTATTGTTATTTTTTTTTAATTTATTCACAGTATTTGGTCCGGAATCTCCATCTATAATTATAAGTTCTAAATTTTCATATTTCTGATCTAAAATAGATTTAATAGCTTTAACTAAATTTTTCTCCTTATAATTTGGCATAATTATGGAGATTAGAGGATAATTTTTAATTGAATTTTTAAAATATCCTCTATATCGCATGCCTCCAAAAATTATTTTGTGTTTTTTTTTTACTTCTGGAAAATCTCTGATCTTAAACTTATCATTTTTTTTAGAAATTATGTTATTTTTTTTTTTAAAAAAAAATCTAGTCCTACTTTTAGAATTTTTTATTTTAATTATTTTGTCTAAAGATAATTTTCTTTGTACCATTGGATTGTCTTGAATAAACCTTGCTCTAAAGATATTTTAGGCTTCCATCCCAAACTTTTAATTTTTTTGTTATCTAAAATTTTTCTCATTGTTCCATCGGGATAGCTCTTGTTAAAAACTAAATTAGCTTTTTTATTACTGATCTTACAAATTATTCTTGCAAATTGTTTTATAGTAAACTCATTTCCACTACCTACGTTAATTACAGAATTTCTTTTTATTAAATTTAGAAACTTTTTATTTTTTAAAACTTTTTTTTCTAAACAAAAATAAATAGCTCTTGCTAAATCATCAACATACATGACTTCCCTTTTGGGCTTTCCAGTCCCCCAAATTTCTATTTTTGTATTTTTTTCTTTTTTAGATTTAATTATTTTTTTTATTAGAGCAGGTATAAAATGACTATTTCTCAAATTAAAATTATCATTAGGTCCATAAAGATTGCATGGCATTAGTGTAAAATATGACTTTTGGAATTGTTGATTGTAAAACTCACATGATTTTAAGCCTACAATTTTGGCTATTGCATAAGCTTCATTAGTTTTTTCAAGATAACTGGATAATAAATAATCTTCTTTAATTGGCTGTTTTGACATTTTAGGATAAATGCACGAACTGCCTAAATTTATAAAATGTTCTATTTTATTTTTAAAAGCTGCGTTAACTAAATTAAGTTGAATCATTATGTTCTCATTTAAGAATTCTACAGGATAGGATGAGTTAGCTAATATACCCCCTACTCTTCCTGCACAATTAATTATTATATCTGGATTTTCTTTTATTAAAAAATTTTTTACTTTCTGCTGATTGAGAAGATCTAGTTTTTTTCTACTTACTAAAATTAATTTTTTGATATTTTTTTTTTTAAGATATCTTACTAATGCAGAACCAACCATACCGTTATGACCTGCAATAAATATTTTTTTATTTTTTAAAGGATTTTTTGTCATTTCTTTATTTATACTTATTATAGAAAAACATTTATTAAAATGAAAATCTTTTAAATACTTTTTCAGGGATAAATTTAATTATTAGCATTATGACTCTCCAAAAATTATTGATATAGATAATTTCTCTTTTATTATTTATTGCGTTCCTAACAATTGCTGCTGCTTTTCTTGGGTTAGTAATTAATATACTTGGTGATTTTTGATTTAATTCTCTAAATGGTTTTGTGCTCATATAACCAGGAATAATTGTTGTAACTAAAATATTTTGTTTAAAAAGTTTTTGTCTTAACGCAGATAGAAATGTGATAAGACCAGATTTGGATGAAGAATAATAAATTAGTTTTTTTCTACCTCTTAAACCTGCAACTGAAGTAAAAACTGCAATAAATGAATTTTTATGGTTTATAATTTTTTTATATTTCATTTTCTTATTAACTTATTAATTTAAACTTTTACAATTTATAAAACCTTTAGTTTTGGTAAAGGAAAAATAAATTTTGTTCCATACTTTCTAATATTTCTCTCTCTTTTTAAAATTTCTTTTTTGAAGTGCCACGGTAGAACTAGATAATAATCTGGTTTAATTTTTCTTGATAACTTTTCAGAGATAATTTTAATTTTTGTACCTGGTGTAAAATAATTAAATTTTTGACTATTTCTATCAGCTATAAAAGGTATTTGCTTATTATTAATACCAAAATATTGTAGTAAGACATTACCTTTCGTTGATGCTCCATAACCATGTATAGATTTCCCTTCATTTATTATTGATAATATCAATTTATTAGTTTGTTTTTTTACAATATTAATTTTTTTAAAAAAACGAGAAAATGTTTTTTTACTTTGTAAATTAATTTTTTTTTCCTCATTTAATATAGAAAATATTTTTTTTTTATTTTCTTTATATTTAGACTGCTTATGGCAAATTAAATATCTAAGACTGCCACCATTAATATTATTTTGTCTAATGTCAAAAACTCTGAGATAATTTCTTTTCATTAAATCAATTATTACTTTTGTTGAGTAGTATTCTAGATGTTCATGGCAGATAGTATCAAATAAACAATTTTTAATTATTGATAATAAATCAGCATGTTCTAAAATAAATATTCCATCCTTATGCAATATTTTTGTTAAATCTTTTAAAAATAAATTTGGATTTTTTAAATCATAAAACATTGATAATGCAGTAACAATTTTAAATTTTCGATTAATATTATTTTTTTTTAAAACTTTGTATGAAAAAAAGTCAGATATCTTTCCATCAATTTCTTTATAATGTTTTCTGTATTTATTTACCAGCGGATCTATCCCAACTCTATAAAATTTTTTACTATAAAATTTAAGAAGTGTACCATCATTACTTGCAATGTCTAAAATACAATCATTATCTTTCGGTTTTGCTAAGCTGACTGCTTCATTCACAACATCTTTAACATGATTTGTCATTGTTTTATTTATGCCAGTTCTATAGCCATAATCTTTTGAGTATAAAAAACTTGGATTAAAATTTCTATCTAGTTGAACTAGTTTACATTTTTTACAAATAACTAAGGTAAGCTTTTCACTTGCTATTGATTTATTATTTTTATTTGAGAATTTTCCTGTAAAGCACATTTTTCCAAGGCTAAATAATGATTCCAATTTTTTTCCATCGCACAATCTGCAGTTTTTTATTTTCATAATTAATTGTAATTTTTTAATATAACAATTTTTATTTCCTCTAAAGTATATTATTTATTGAGAAATAAATTTTATATATTACATACTATAAATTACATACAAATGACTAAAAAAAAAAATATAGTTATAACAGGTATATTAGGTCAAGATGGACAAATTCTTACTAATATTCTTTTAAATAAAGGCTATAATATTATTGGGGTAGTCAAAAAAATCCCTAAGAAAAAAAAGAGAAAGATAAAATACCAAAAAATAAACCTATTAAACCACAATAAACTTTCAACATTTTTAGATAATTCAAAATTAGATACTTTAATTCATCTAGGAACAGAAAATCCTAACTATCTTGAACTTAAAAGAAAGAAAGATTTTTACAAAAAAAATCTTAAAGCTACAAAGAATCTTATTGATTATTTTGTTGGAAAAAAAGAAAAAAAGTTAATCTTGGTTGGAACTTCTCAAATGTATGGAAAAAATACTAAAAAAGTAAATTTAAATTCCAAATTTAATCCGAAGAATTCATATGCTAAATTTAGAGTAGAGTCATATTATTATATGAAGAAGAAAAAAACTAAAAAAAATACAAATATATCAATGGCAATACTATTTAACCACGACTCAAAATATAGAAAAAAGAAATTTTTAATTCCAAGATTAATTAAAAAAATCAGGAGTAAAGATTTTGAAAAAATAGATGAAATTTACCAAGAGAATATTTCAGGAGATTTTTCTCATGCTGAAGATATTTGTAGTGGAATTTATAAGCTTCTGGTCAGTAAAAAAAATCCAAATAAATTAATATTTTCTTCAAATAAAGAAACTCGTATGAATAATATTATAAATTATTTATTGAAAATAAATAAAATTAAAAAATCATTTATTTTGAAAAGCAAAAAGAAGTCCTTTACACCAATTGGAGATAATTCTATTACAAAAAGAATTCTTAATTGGAAGATCAAGAAGAATATTTTTGTTGCTGCAAAAGAATTAAATAAATAACCTATTTTTCAAAAAAATTTTTATTAAATAAATTACTGCTGAAAAAATATCTTTTAATCTCATTTTTGAGGAACCAGATAACCTTCCTGGAAGTTTAATTGGTATTTCTCTGATTTTATATTTTTTAGACAAAAAGAAAATACTCTCCCAAAAGAAAGAGTAGCTATTGTTCTTGGCTCTCAGAACGTCGTATAGTTTTATTTTTTTTGTATTATAGCATCTAAATGCGCCAGAGCTATCGAAATCGATATTTAGAAATATTTTAATAACGTAATGTCTTAAAGTTGTAAGTTTTTTTCTCCAAAGATTCCAATCATCAAGCGAATTATTTTTTAGGAAGCGATTAGTAGATACAAGGTCAATTTTTTTTGAAGTTAATATTTTGATCATTTGAGAAATATAAATAGGGTTATGAGTACCATCGCAATCCATTGTAATAATTATTGGGTATCTTTTATTATATCCCCACTTAAGACCATCTTTATGGGCAGAACCAATACCTAATTTTTTAGATCTTTTAATTAAAAATATTTTTCTATATTTTTTTTTAACAATAAGAATTTTTTCTATAGTACCATCCTTTGAATTATCATCTATAAATAGCAAGTCACATTTTAAATTTTTCTTTATTTTATTCACGATCGGAATAATATTATTTACCTCATTTAATACTGGTATGATTACTAAAATTCTTTGTAACATATCTCTGTTAACTCTTTTATTACATAAATCTTAATATTTTTTGTAGAAAAGTTTAAACATTCTGTATAATTAATTTCAGAAATTTTGCTTTCTTGTAAAATTTTGTGATTATTTAAAACAATGATTGATGGCTTAAATTCATCATTTACTTTAAAATTTTCAAATTTAAAACCAAATCTTTCAAATTCATCTATCGGGATAGCTAATGATTGAACATTTAAAGGTGTAGTCTTATTAATTATTTTTAATTCTTCACTTTTAAAATTCTGAGAGTCGTTAAAAGTTTTTAATCTACTTGCTGAGTACCTTCCCCAAAAAAATAATTGTGTATTAGAGTTAAATAATCTCCATTTAAAGTTTTTATTTTCAAAAAATTCTAAAAATGATTTTTTATTTATGTTTAAAAATTTAAAAGAATATATTAAATCATTCTCTATAGTTTCATGTTTTTTTGGAACCAGTTGGCCGCTTAATGGTTTAATATTTTTTACACCATTCATTATTGACCAAACCATAAGTTCAGGATTGAATGTTAGTAAATTCAATTGATCTTTGTTTAATTTGTTAATAAGTGTAATAGAATTTGATATGCCTTTTCTATACGATGAATAATTATCATCTAAATATTTTTGTTTGAAAAAATTATAATAATAAAAATTATTAAAAAATATCAGTATAATTATTACAGATAGATATAAATATTTATTTATACTAAAAAATATTAATTTTTTTGTATAAATTATATTCGATAAAGAAATGAATAAATAAATAAAAGCGGTTGACACAACCAAATTGGTAAAGTGATAGACTAATCCAGTTTGAGTAGATATTAAAATAAAAAGAAAGGGAGACAATATAGAAGATAAAAATAAAATAAATATTTTATTAACTAATTTATAATTTTTAATTTGCCTTATATTTGAGTAAAAATTCAAAATAGATAATATTAAAAAAAACGAAATAAATTTAAATGAGAATATTTTCTGGGATAAATACTTTAGTAATATTATTTTTCTTTCAAAGTTTAAATCAATTAAATAAAGCCTTTCTTTATAGTCAAATTCAGATGTAAGAAGAAAAAAAATAAATGGAGCAGCTATAATTATAAAAATTGTAATACTAACAATATAGTATTTGATATTTGAAATTCTAAATAATTCTTTGAATCCTAAATAAATTGATATCAGGATTATCAGTGAAATAAATTCAATGAAAAAAAAATAATAGAATGATGAAAATGAAATTGATGAAATTATTGCAAAAATAATAAAATTTTTATAATTAAATATTTTATTAATATTTAGGTTTAAAAAAAACAATATATAAACGAAAAAAAATAAATTTACAATTAACGGTCTTGGAAACCTTAAATTATAAATTTCGTAAATAGCTGCAGAGTAAGGAGTATTACTTAAGTTAAAATATTGATAAATGCTTGGAATGCAAAAAATAATAGTTGAAAGGAATATTATAAATAAATTCGAAAAACCAAACTTCCTAAATATCAAATAAAAAATATAGTAAAAAAAATAAATGCAGATTAGTTCTAAAATTAAAGGAGCATAATTACCAAAAATTTTAAATAATATTGACGGAATTAAAACAGAATAAAATGGTAAAGGAAGATTTTTCAAATTATCAATATTTCTATCGAAAGAAAAATTGAAATTAAAATTAGTGAGTGCTTCGCTGTAAATATAATAATAGAAGCCATCCGCAGGTGTATCAAAAATAATTTTAAGTGAGATATCATCTTTAAAAAAATAATATGACAAAATCCACTTAAAGCTAAATAATAATAAAGTTATTATCAATATTGATATATTGATATTTATTTTTTCATACTTATTGGTCATTAAAAAAATGATTTGATTTAAAAAAAATATATATGATAAATACACTCTTTTTATTGAAATAATAAGTATATTTTAATATTTATTTAATTAATTATTCAATGAAAATTCATACGATTTTTTTTCTTTCGGAATTTGTTTTAGGTGGAGCTGGAAATTCTATATATAAATTATGCAAAAATTTACCAAAAAAAAATTATCATGTATCAATAATTTGCCTTAATAAATGTTATTACAAATCACTTTTAAAAAAGGAAGGCATTGATGTTTATGAAATAAATGCAAAAAGAGCATTTTTAGGTTTTTTTAAAATTAAAAAATTGTTAAGCAAAATTATTTCAAAAAATTATAAATCAAATATTTTTTTATCAAATATAAACTATTCAAATGTATTAAGTATTCTTTTTTTAAGGAGTTTAAAATTAAAAATTTGCTTGATTGAAAGAACACCTTATCAAGAATTAGATATTTACTATGGTAAAATTGACTTTATTAAAAAAAATATTATTAAATTCTTGATTGGCTACACTTTTAATAAAGCTGATGCTTGCATATCAAACTCTCAATATATCTCAAAAGTATATAACCAAAAATATAGTTTAAAATTCAAAACTATTTTTCCACCATCATTTGATGGTAATTTTTTCAAAAAAAAGCAAAGCCTACATAATACTAAAATAAAATTTGTAACTGTTTGTCGCTTAACAAAAGAAAAGGGATTGGAGAAATTAATTAGGATATTTTCAAAATATAATAAAGAATTTTTATTAGATATTATAGGAAAGGGACCAGAGTTAAATAATCTTAAAAAATTGTCTTATAGAAAAAAAAATAAAAATATAAGATTTCTGGGGCCAATAAGTCCTTTTAAAATTAAATTTAAATTAAATAAATATGATTATTTTATTAATTATTCAGACTTTGAAGGTTTCCCCAATACAGTTGTTGAATCTTTAAGTGTTGGCATTCCAGTACTAGCCTCTCAAAGCTATGGTGGTATAAATGAAATTTTATCAAACAAAAATTTTGGTTTGATATTTAATTCGAAAAATTTATTAGAAAAATATTTAAAAAATATAAACAATGGAAGATTAAAGTTTAAATTAGATCATTATAAGTTGAAAAAACATTTAAATAATTTCAGTGTTAAAAAGAATGTCGAAAATTATGAAAAATTATTCAGAGAACTAACTAAATAATTTCCAATTTTTTTCATACCATTTAATTGTGCGTAATAGCGAAGTACTTATACTTGAAAATTTTTTCTTCTTTGTAATTTTTTTTATTTTTAGATTTGATCCATGTGTTTTTTTTACGTCTGCTTTTTGAAAACTTCTTTTATATATCTTCGTTTTTTTTTTTAAAAATTTATTAATAAATTCTAATACTTTTGTTATTTTGATAGGTTTATTAGAACAAATGTTGACAATTACATTTGATTCTAAAAGTCTAGTATTTAAAAGTCTATAAAGAATTTCTGTAACATCATTTATGTACGTAAAATCCCTCGTATGATTTCCATAATTGTTAAGATAGAATTTTGTATTTTTATAAAAAATTGATTTTAAATATTTATATATAAGCATATCTGGCCTACCCCACTCACCATACACAGTAAAAAACCTTAATCCGACAGATTTCGTTGAAGAATCTTTAAAAAATAATTCAACAATTTCCTCGTTATTTTTTTTGGTTAGACCGTAAATATTCTTTGGTGAAATTACATGTGTTTCTTTTAATGGAAATTTTTTGCTATCTCCATAAACGGAGCTCGATGATGCATAAAAGAACTTATTAATTCTATTTTTTTTAATGAGCTCAATTAAATTGTAAAATGCCAATATATTGCTGTTTATATAAGATCTAGGATTGATTAAAGAATATCTCACACCAGCCTGAGCGGCAAAATGGTAGACAGTATTAAATTTTAATTTAAAAACTTTTTCTAATTTTATTTTGTCACATAAATCAAATTTATAAAATTTAAAGTTTTTATGTTTTTTTAAATCTT
>MDSW01174219.1_pt1 | contig 13173 bp, 19 predicted proteins | sample 811171 | NCBI WGS metagenome assembly MDSW01 (sample SAMN05326641, study PRJNA326480) | marine metagenome | isolation source: seawater | place: Atlantic Ocean: North West | collected 2012 | reverse complement strand
TGTGTGCCACTATCTGAACTGTCTGTTGTTGAAGTTTGCGTAACTGAACTGTTGACGTTTTACAAGTTTGAATGTACCATACTTGTTAGACATTACATAACCCTCATGTTCATAAGGCACACTATCAAATAGACATTGAACATTCTCTGTAGTAGTGATGCCTTCCATGAGTAATTCTTTTATCTCAATTATCATATTGTATAAGTGAAATAAGTTTCTGGAATATCCAGTATCACTTGCTAACTTATCAGCATCAAGTGTTTGCCCTGATCTGATATAACTATTGATATTTATTTTTAATTGTGGAATATCATCACTCTCTGGAAACTTGACAAATGGTATTACAGTTTTAGCAAGTGTGATAAGTAAGTTCAATCTGAAATGTCTTTTAGATATTGATGCACTTGTATCAATAAAATGTACACCATAACTTTTAGACTCTCTGTAGTGAAACTCAGCATCTAACTCTTGTATGGTAGCACCAATATATTGTGTATGAGTAGCAACAACAATATCGTCAATTACATCATCAAATTTATATGTAATTGTGTTTGGTGTGTGGGTATCTGAACCACCATAACCAATAAAGTCGCCCTGATATATGCCCTCATTCTGTGGTAATCTATCAAGACATATATGTAGAATAGAAGCGACTCTAGGTGTATGTCCATGATTAGATTCAATATCAGTATGAGTATAGTTTATCTTGATTCTTCTCTTATTGAATACTGATTTAGTTCCTACAAAGAATTTGCCATTCTCAGGGTTAGTTCCATATACTATGGCGGGAGCGCCATCATACTTGACGGATACCTGACTCTGTTTAGTATCTAAAAACCTGATAGCATCAAGTGCTCCCTGCTTACCAGTAAGCACATGATCTTCAATGTGTTCCAAGTGTTTGTTCTTCATAGAACCATTATAACATAAAAGTGAGAGAGGTTCAACTTAAAGGGCATCTTCCTCTGGGGTCGCCCACCCATGCCTCTCACATTTATATAATAGTACATCATGGCAACAATACAACCCTCTGTGTGCCAGTTTGTCAAATGTCACACTCTGGATTCAAATACTTTCGATCTCTCTTTATCTTAGTTGTAGAGGCATCAATTAAATCCTCTAGTTCTTCAATAGAACTGGCAACGCTATCCTTTTCTTCTGAATAATAGAATAGTGCTTCGCTCAATAGGTTATATTGCCTATCTGTTAAAGTTACGTTAATCTTATACATTATCTCAATGGGATATTAAAAGACATAATTGTCCTCTGTTTGTCTGATGGCGATACAGGCGATTCATGTAATAATAATGATGGGAAAGCAATTATATCTCCCTCTGATACAGGGGGCGTTGCTTTACTTATTGTGCCATAGTAGGGATTAGGAAATGGCGAGTAGAATGTAGTAGGGATATGTTCCTTTTCATCAAACTCAACATATAACACACATGATATATTCATCATGCCATGATTATGTGAACCATGATATTGTCCTTTGACATATCTCTGTGACCATAGTTGCCAAGTATCTAAACTTTGAACTGGGCACTCTCCACCATAACGCTCACTCAATCCCTCTGTAAATGTATTTACTAAGTTATCCAAATCTTCCGACAAAATCTTAACAAAACTGTCAAAATATGGCGGTCTTGTTTGATGTTTGTAGTAGTCAGTTTGGCATTCTACTATATCCTTGCTATCCAGTTCAATTAATTTTAATAACTCTGGTTTCTTCTCTTGCCAATTAGTTACTTTGAACTTATTAATACCAATAGCAAACAATAATAAACTTTCAGCACTCATTTCTTTTTCTTAAATGGATTCCAATTTCTTCTAGGTTTCATGCCCTTATCTCTTTTCAATTCAGATTTTAATTTTTTCAAATATTTTAGATGATTAGGATAAACTATGTTCATCAATTCTTTTTTAATTTGCCTTTCTTCTTTAGTCATCTTTATCGTAAAATTTCAAATCACTGCCTGGAAATGGTTGATCTAACCACGAAGTTAAATCATCAAGAAACAAGTCACAATCCTCGCCCTCCTCGCCTTCAAATGTCATTTCTTGACATAAAGACTCAGCATCTTCTAGTCTCATTTCATCAATTAATTTCTCTATTCTTTTAGCATAATGTTCTTCCATTTTTGCTAAACATTGATTACGGATTTTATCCATTTTGTTTGATTCCATTGTACTATCTAGTTACTTTTTTCTGTTAATGATTGATTCCTGTGCCTCTCCTTTGATAAAGATAGTGTCAACAACATTCTGTAATCTCTTTTCTGTAGAGATACCAACATTGTTGTACACTGGCACGAACATCTTGCCAAATGGTTTCTTGAAACCCTCGCTCTGTGGTTTTAGTTCTCCTGATTTTAGTCTAGCAGCATCACTCTTGTCAAGTCTGATAACTCTACCAATAGTCTGTGCCATAGTAATAAGATCAAGGTTTCTCATAAGAATAGCAGCAGTGAGTCCGCTGACATTCATACCCTCTGATAATATAGAGTGATGAAACATAACAAACTTTTTCTCAGGGTCATTGCCCCACTTGTTCATTATGTTGAAAAATGTCTCTCTGTTTACTTTCTTGCCATTGATGATAGCACCAAACTTTGATGTAATCCATAAGACATTGTATTTCATAGTATGGCATATTGCCTGAAAATCTGTCTTTGTGATAAGGTTACGAATATTGGTAGTTGATTTAGATGTGACCAATACTTTATCCATGTGTGTCTCATTCTTGAGAGCGTCAAGGATAACTTTCTTGTCAATCTCTTCTTGACTACTGAAATGACCTACTGGATACTTCACTGCCTTCACTTTAGGCGGTATGATGTAACCTTTAGCAATTAGATCAGGAGCAGGCACTTGAGCAATAACTTTGCCAAATGTTTTACCATTCATACCCATGTCAGGGTTTCTGCTGTTCTTAGGTGTAGCAGTAAAGAAATACTTACGATTAGCATAGTTTGAGAAATGTTTGACAGCGGGTAAGAAATTACTCTGTACTGAATTGTGTGCTTCATCAAAGTAAATTGTATCCACCTCAATATCCTGTGCTTCCTGTATTCTGTGAAGTGAATGATATGTTGTAAATATCAAGATATTCTTGACAGTATTGTGATACCACTGCTCCATTTCTTTGGGGCGAGTGGTCTGGAAATGGTGTGTGTCTCCACTATGAACATGGCACACTGCCACATTATCAATATGCTCAAGGAACTCTGAACATAGTTGATTTGCCAATAATATTCTAGGAGCAACAACAACTATGGTCTGTGGCATAGGCATACTGAATCGCCACTTGGCATCTTGAATCATACACATTGTTTTGCCACCGCCAGTAGGTACAAGTATCTTGCCCTTTTGCTGTGTTGTCATCAACTGTATGATCTCTTTTTGATGATCTCTCAATTCCATAGTGTTTGTGTCAATAATCATATTATAATAAAAAATGACCCTAGATTCTAGGGTCATTGTGACAGTTTTAGAACTGTGCTAGTAGTTTCTGTGTCTCAGGGTCGAATACTTCCTCGACTCCCTCTATTGAATGAATCCAATCATCATTTGATTCAGCGATCTCATAGAGATCAATCATTTCATCTTCCATAAAAAAAATTGTGTTTTCAAATCTAGTATTACATATTGTTGGTAGTTTGGCAACTATCCAATCGGAGGCGCTCCAGCACCGCCATATTGAGCAGGCATAGCGTCCATGTCAAATTTCTTTGATGCTTCCTTTGCTTCAAGTAATCCTTTCAAAGAATTGACCTCAATAACAAGTGCAGCAATGTCATCTTGCTGTTTCAATAATGCCGCTTGAACCATTGACTCTAGTGTAGTCAATCTCTCGTCAAGATTGCCAATGGTTCTCATTGACGCTTGTAGTTGTTTCTTAAGTCTATCAACTTGACCTAACTTAACTTTTGTTAGTGTCTCTGTATCTGAAGTAAGTGAATCGTAACCCATAATTTATTCTTTTTAGTTATTTAGTACGTTATATGTTATCTAAGGTAGAGATAACCACCCGCCCAATCACACACGTTGTAGAGTTTTGCTCTGTCAATGTCATCACTCATATTGAATCTAACGTGTTTAGCGGGTTGTTTCCACCCTGCTGGTTTATATACTTCTCCTGATAATTTATCAACGAAGCAATGGACGCTTATGTCATCTTTAAACTGACGATTGACTTGTTTCCAGCGTAGGCAAACTTTGTAGTACTTTCTGCCATTTTCTATGAAAAAACTAATTCTATCATCTTCTCCAGACTCAATTTGGTTAACCTTTTCCTGTAGATATGGGTCAGGTTTATCTGCCTTATTTTGATTATTAACGATAGAGCGTACTGAATAATCTCTGTATTGTTGTTCAAGGCAACGACATAGTTTCTCTGTCCATTGAAGCACCTTGACTTTCTGAGTTGCTTGATGAAATACTAAATTTGTCATGTCAAAGTCCAATAAGTGTGTTTTCCTTTTATGTGTTTTTTAATTAAACCTCTTTTCTTCAATTCTGTTTTGTTCCACCTCAAAGCATATTGCCATTCATATTTAAGATCGCCTATAAATTCAATAATGCCTTTCTCCTGATATTGATATAATTTTTTCATTATATCAAGTGTTCTAACAGCAGTGCCATAATCTTTCATAGCAATGATATACCAATCAAATGCCTCTTGTTGAGAGTTCGATTCAATAGTGATAGGAATTTTCATAATAAAAAAAGAAGTGGAGCAGAGGAACAAACACAAACCCTCTCTCCACTTCTTTATAATAGTATATTTACTTTTTAAAGGCAACCCCCATGTGACACTCCCAATAATGTCACACTCGACCTCTTCGCCCTTCGGACTTTGGATATAATGTTATATCCTGTGTTCCGAATCTACCCATTGCTTCCATCTTGGCGTCAGAACCAAAGTTGCTCAGACTTTCAAATTCTGTTGATAGTAGTCTGTTGTCTATTTTGACAACTGCTCTCCAAAGTGCCATGATTTTAGTAATAGGGTGTCGAGAAACAAAATCCAGTTGCCGCACTCCTATGAAAGGCGCAGGGATAGATTTGTTTCTCACACTATTTATTATAAGGCATCATCAATTATTTGGCAACCCCTCTTTTTCATCAAATGCTTTTTTTCTTTCACTCTGGTTAAGATTGACACATCGCCACCCATAATCCCCATTGGTAACGATAGTAGGCATAAAGTTCATTGATAACGATATTCTATTGTATCCTGTGTTCTCATCATAACCATGATTCAACTGTGATGGGAATATGACTAACTCTCCCTCATTCGATAAAACTTCATTGTTTTGATTATACTCTGTATTTTTTCCTGTGATAAAATTGAGAGCAGGAGCATTTATAAAATTAGTATCTCTGGTAAAATATGTGGGCACATGATCTCTTGCCATATCAAAATTAACATAGTATATTGCTGACAAATAAGAATTAGCATGATGATGGGGATATTGATACCCACCTTTATCTGAAATGTTTATCCAACTATCTGTAACTTGAACTGTCTCTTGTATATAATCTCCCTTGACTTCCTTAGCATACAACTCTGCTTGTTGTTCACACCAGTTTCTAAATCTGCCGTATCTCTCATCATTATGTAATACTGAGTAATGACCAATATGTTTTAATTGTTCTGAGTTGGCACTATATGTTATTTGATTTTGTTTCTGTTCTTCTATCTCTGCCAGTATAGTTTCTTTTACTTTACTATGAAAGGGGCAAGGTATGATTGCCACTGGCGTTGGTAGTACGTTAATAACTTCCATATTATAAATCAGGATTATCCCATAGTTGTCCAGACCTAAATGTTGTCATGGCAGTGTGTCTCTCATCTTTTGTCAATGGCATCACTTCAAAGGAATTAATATATCTAGGCATAAGATTACTGGATATAGTAATTCGATTGTCTGTGTAATTAGTTCCATAACCATGAACACAATTCGCTGGCCACAGTAACAACGAACCTTCCAATCCTACCACCTCATTTATATTATTATACTTGGTATGCTTATGATTAGTCAACATATATGAGTAGTAATCAGGATACTTTTGACTATCATTAGGACGATAAAAATAAGTTGGCGAGTGTGACGAATCATCAAAGTTGACATAATATAAAGCACACACAGCGGCATTTATATGGAAATGTGGTAGTTGCTTACCACCAGCGTCACACACATTTATCCAACTGTCTGTCAGTAGAAAATCTGACGTATCATAACCTAGTATGTCCTTAGCATATATCTCTGCCTGTAGTTCTATCCACTCTCTAAACTCTTTGTACTTGTCATTTGATAACGGCGAGTAGTAATCTAAATGTTCAAGTGATTTGGTGACAGCATCTATTTTTTTGTGTTCGTATTCATCACCATGACTTTGAATCTCATCAATCAATAACGACTTAACTTTATCATGCTCTGGGTACATCACTACACCTAATTGCACTGGCAGTATGTCAACTACCCTCATGTCCTTTACCCCATACTGACTCCACATAGGCAGGGTCTAACATATCATGACTACATTGAGAAGTATTGAAACTTACTGTCCACCTGTCATGTTCAGTATTGTTTACTCTACTACCATGCTCTAACCATGACGGAAACAAATATAGATGTTTCTCTTTGATGGGAACATCATAAAAGTACATTCCGTAGGGTGTCTCCTTCACATTATGAACACACATCATATATGGTTGTAATGGCGATACCACGAAAAATTTACCAAAATCTCCCTCTGGTAGATCAATGTAATATGCTCCACTAATTACACTCGATTCATGTCTGTGTCTCTCTGTTCTACCACCTTTGGGTAGAATATTATACCATGAACCACTAATCACGACAGGCCAGTTGCCCATCTTCTCTGAGAAATGATTACAACACTGCTGAAATGTAACCAGCATTGGTTCAGATACCTTGTCTCGCAGGGGATCCCAGCCTCCATGTGAACTCACGCCATTCACTGCTAATGAGTGTTCATGACTCTTACCATTGGTCTTTACATGATTATGAAATTCATCTACACCAGGCGCCCCTGTGAGATCATATTCTTCTAATAACGTAGGAAATAAATCCATTTAATTCCACTTACAATAATCTATATTAAGCACGACTCTTAGGTCAGCATCAGTACATGACGTTCCAGCATGAAGCAAATCGCCTGGAAATAACACTGCTCTGTTCTCTTTTGACTCTACCTTTTGTCCGTCCTCAAAATATGTATATCCGTTGTTGTCATTGAAATATAAGACACATATATGATAGTCTGGCACATTAGGATAAGGCGGGTCAGGACTCTCACATGGCCCCGTCACATCAACGTGCAGTGGTTTCTTTTGTATATCTTTTGTTCTAGGTGTAGCATTGAACTTCAATCTATGTAAAGCAAATGGTTTGAGTGTATGGAATATTGGTTTAACTATGTTATACACATCAGATATTGGTTCAGAGTCCACATACATGGCGTGTGAGAACTGTGGGCAACTGTCATTAGGTCTTACTGAACTAGAACTATAATACCATGGCATACGCCCACCAAAGATATAATCTCTGATGGGCGTAAAAACCTCTGTTGGTAGGAAGTTATCGTAAACTTCTATGCTCATAATCTAACAAGTTCTATCTTGTCTGATTTATTTTTGTTTTCATCATAACAAACTAACTGAGCATTTTCAAAGGTAGTAGTTCCACCTTCCTCAACTCCAGCAGCGTGTGGTATTTTGTGGTCTATCACATATTTTTGTCCGTTAAAAATATCTGATTGTGGTATCTCTATGCCAGTTAGAGCACACTTACCACTCTGCTGTTCCCATAGTGGAAATCTGAAAGATACAGGAAATGCTCTCTTGGTGTCCTTCTGAATCAATACATCTTCTGGTAATTCAGGCAATCTATCTCCATATTTTTCGTGGTAGTTTCCAAAAACAGTATAGACTCCTAATCTCGCCTCTCTGTGACATAAGTTGGTTGATCTTTGAGCACCAACATAATCTCTAACGTTGCTTCCGTTTCCATCTTCGTATAAGATTATGGCAGTTTTTTTCTTCTTACCTGTAACTGGGTCAGTAGTTGTTGTCTTAGCATTTTTTACTTTTAGAAAAGTAAGTTCAAACCACTCATACAACTTTCTTTCGTTGTTGATTTTGTAGTTATGTTCAAATAACCAGTTGATAAACATAAACAAATCTGTAAGAGTTGCCTCTGATTTCAATACGTTGTTGTTATCATACTTGACACACATTCTTGCCATGATTTTGATAATCTCTTGAACACGTTTTCTGTTATCATACTCTGGCATCAAGTTATCGTAAGCGGCGTCTCTTTCTTTTTTGTCAATGTTACCTGATCTAGTGGCGTGAACAAAACAAGTGACTATCCACTGTTCATGCTTCCTTCTTCTCTGTCCTTTCTCTGTCCAATACTTATCAAAAAATTCTGGAAACTGAACTGGAATATCTCTAACAGCGGGTGCTAGGTTACATATAAAAGAGTTTCTCCACTCTTGATCGTTCAATGCCATTCCGCTGTTGATAGCTCTAAACTCTTGATGTAATCTTTCAAGGTCAGCATCTTTTATGATGTAAACACAAAGATTTTGTTGGTCTAAATGATCTCTGACATAAGCAGGCAGTGTACGATATGTACGATTATCATTCTTTGGACTCCATTTCTTGTAATTTGCATACTTGATGGCAGGGATACTATGTTCTTTTAAACTAAGAGCAAATTCATCATTCTTAAACCTCTTGCAACCCTTAGTTCTATTGTTGCCATCAACACTAATATAAGTGAATCCATCATCAAATAAAGATTTGAAGTAGATATAATCCTCAGAATCCTCTCCCTTTGTTTTAGCACAATAGTTCATGCAAGATTCTATGTGAGCTAGAACTATTGGTGTAGGAACTGAACCTCTTAAAATTGATTTTATATATTCTCTCCTCTGTTTGTCGCTCCATCTTTCTATGGATTGAAAACTTAATTCTAAATAAATTTTGTTTTGAACTTCTAGTTCAACTAGGTTTCCAAAGGTAACGAAACTGTGCTTTGAAATAAACTCCTCGCTATCGAGGTATGGAATGGTTGTCATAATAATTGTTTTGATTTGGCTGTCGAAGATCCCGAGCAACGCTCGCTTTCTTGACGTATCTACAATGTATCATTGGATTGTATATTTGTCAACCCCTTTTCTTTTTCTTAACATTTTTTTCATAAAGAAGTTTCCACATCTTAGGATTTAACTTCTTGATTGTTAGTTCGTCAAGTTTCTTTGCTTCCTTTTTCATTCTCAAGAATCTGTAACATTTCAAGAGCGCCCTGCACTTTCAAAAACTCTTCTTTCTTAAGTTCAAAATTTCTATTTATTTCTTGTATCTCTGACTGTAAGACTCTTGCTCTCTCAGTCAGTTCATCTTTATGACTCATAATTTTATTGCTCTTACTTCTATATATTATACCATAATAAATACTATTGGCATGAAAACCGACCAAAATGGATTTTAATTCTGACTATCAGACAGATTATGAGATAAACTCTAACCCAGAGCTACAGAGGACTGAGGTAAACCCTTCCGTAGCAAGAGAGATATGTGCCCATGAAAAGGTCTATAAAACTCTTGTAACACTTGGAGACTTTATTTGTTACGTTTGGTTTCACGATAACGATTATGACGACTCAAGGACGACTGAGGGGTCAAAGAGAATACATATCGTACCTTCTGAGTCAAGGATTGAAGATGAGATAAAGATAAACGAATACTTAAATATAGCCAGTAATGTTTTCTCTGAGGGTGTTGTATATGTCAATGCGATCTTCAGAAGAAATGGCACTGCCTTCACTGAAAATAAAGACTTAAAAGATTGTGTCAAGTATATGACAGGTGTGGCAGCACACTATAATGCTAGTTCAGATAAGATTGTAGCGATAGATGCTGAAGATAACGATAGAATGTATGATGTAACCTATGATGTGGCATCAGCAAAAAATTATTCTGATATATCTAATAACGTTCTGGGAGACTTTACCTCTGGAGCAGTGGGTAATGGTAGTTTAGATGTATCTAACACCACTCACTTCGCTACTGGAGCGATAGCGTTAAGTGCAATTAATAGTGCATTTACAAGTGGCACAAGTATAGGTGCATACTACAGAGGCACAGGCGTAGGTAACATCACGGCAAATAATAATGTACCCACAAGTGGCCCAATATCATTCAGTAATTTAAGAAATGCAGTCAGTAAGGTCACTGCGACTGCAAATGGTAATTGGATGCACCTACAGGCAAGATATGAGGTATTTGGAGATAACACTTACACCTCGACTGTTACCAAACAACTAAACATTGGCGGTAACGTGGGTTCTGATGGCAGTTCTAACCCAGCGATCAGATTCAATAGTGGTGGTAATGGTACAATAACGTTCCAAATCAACAACACGAGTGGTTCTCCTGTAGTTAGAGGATATGCTGGAGAAAAAGGTATTGGTGGTGGTAATACAGGCGATGGCGGTGGCGGTGGTAAAGGAGATGGCGGAGAGAGTGGCGGCAAAGGTATGATTGTCTCCTCAACTATATCAATGCCAACATCACACTTCAATAACAGACTCCGAGGCGGTGGCGGCGGAGGAGGCGGTGGCGGCAAGGGCGGTCAAGGAGGTGGCGGTGGTCACTCAGGCGGTAGAAGATGCTCTGGTTGGTTCTGTCACGGTTCTTACCGTGTTTGTAGTAACAATGGAGGCACAGGCGGTGGCGGTGGTAACGGCGGCGGAGGAGGCCGAGGTGCTGGATATTACTGGAATGGTTCGAGTTGGGTAGCAAAGAATAGTGGCGAGGGAGGCCAAGGAGGTCAAGGTGGTTCTGGTGGAGGAACTAACGCTGGTACAGGCGGCACAGGTGGTAATGGTGGTGCTGGTGGTAATTATGAATCTAACGGAGGCGATGGCGATACTGGTAACACTGGCAACAATGGTGGTGGCGAACAACAAGGTTGCGGTTCAAATGGTTCTATGACTGGTCAATCAGGTAAAGCTGGTGGTGGTAAGGGCAGTGGAGCATCAAGACACTCAACCAGTAATGGTGCAAATCTAAATTTAACCTAATCCGTAAATATATTCGTTACTAATTCCATCAGCTGTTGCAGTCATAATCGTAGCACCAAATACAGCATTTGGATTCTGTTCCCATGTAGATAATTCTTCTGTCCAATCTGCTATACTGGCTATGCCTGCGACTGAGGCATTATGTGATTCATGTCTCTCAGTCCACAATGTTATGTTATCATTAGGCGATGTACCCTCTGGAGCATCTTTCATAAAGTGTGTAGATAGGGAATATCCAAGTTGTTTTAGTAAACCATTTTCATTGCACTCTATAACCATCTCTGGTAGATAGACTTCCGAACCATCATATATGTAATCTTCAATGCTGTTGACTAACCCTGAGCAACTCTGATATATTTTTGTATTTGATCTAGTCCCAAGATACTTATATACTTCATCAGACATTCTTGATGTGGGACTCTTCACGAGTCCTATTTTCATGTGTTTATTAATCTTGCTAATGTTGATTGTAGTTACCTCATAGTCTCCATCAACATTATCTAATATATCTAACAGTCCTCTCAGTAAATCATTGTTACCTGTAGTCTCTAAAGCTAATTGACATATTGATTCTATAGTAGGAGCGAATAGTGGTATTGGTTCAAAAGATAATACTTCCTCAACCATGACACTATTTTCAAAATATAGAAACTTAAAGTTCTGTAGATATGGAAATAACTTACTCTCTCCGATTGAACCATCAAAGTATTGGTATTGACTCACGCCAGTGGGTACAGGTTTTCTGAAACCATACTTGGTAGCATTAGAACTTTTCCTTATACCACAGCCATTATTATAGTCATCAGCAAATAAATCAGGATAAACTTCTATAATCTGTTTTACTGCATCAACATCAGCACTATTCAATAAGTTAGGGAACTTACCTGAGTTAGATATTGAAGTTAGATTGTCTAAGTCAACCATTGTTTTCCTTTTTGATAACTGAACCAAGTTATAACAGAATACCTCTCACCTTTGGTGACAGGGGTGATTTCATGTTTGAATAGGTGATTGCTCGGATAAACATGAGCAGTGTTTTCACCTGATAAGATATTATAGTTTTCCCAGAAACGAATGTTACCACCCTCATAATTTCCATTGATAGCATAAGATGTGGTAACTGAACCAGCATCAGCATCAACATCAGCATGAGAAGAGAGATACCCGCCTTCTGGATATTTACATAACCAATATCCTGAGTATTTATCGTAGATGGCTGCTGGTAAATTATCTCCAATATCTTTGTATATGTGAGGCATCATCTTCATGTGTGCCTTATGAATTAAATCAAATATCTCTCCATGATGAGGTTCTATCTCCACTTGAGCCCTCAGTCCATGTAGATTATAATATGTGTTTGCTGGTGGATTACCTACTGCTGGCCAGTCGAATCCTCTAACGAGTTCGAGCAATCTTCTATGATCGACTGTAGGAAGAACATCCCGATAATGAAAGATACTGTCCAGTAATCCCAATCTCTCATGACTCATTTACATTTACGTCTAAACATTCTGGAAAAATAAATCCAGACATTGAAACTCTCGGTACGTCTTTATACCAACCTTTTTTAACTATGGCACTGTGCCACATATATGAGGGGTAGATAATCATTCTGTTAAATTTCATTGGAATATGATGTTCTTCTTCCCAAACATCATCAATCAGAGTTGTATCATTATCTATCAAATCTTCAGCCTTATTAGAAAAATCATATATCCACTCTTTAAAGTTCCAATATTCCTCTGTTCTTTTGAATGGCATATGCACCTTCTCCATGTTAGTGAGTCCAGTAGCATTGTGTCTAAAGAATGATGTTCCGCCCTGTATATTCTCTTCTGGATTCAAATATAATACTGTTGCAAACATTGCTGGGTCAACGTGTGGTTGGATAGAGATTCTATGCACCTCTCTATCACTGTGCATAGCGTTGACTTGATATGAAACCTGTACATCATTTGGTTCTATATTAGTAAAGTCAGTTAGCTTCTGAATCATATATCCAGTGAGATAACTGACCTCTGGTAAACTAATATGTAATTTTGATTGATA
>MDSW01149612.1_pt1 | contig 13173 bp, 13 predicted proteins | sample 811171 | NCBI WGS metagenome assembly MDSW01 (sample SAMN05326641, study PRJNA326480) | marine metagenome | isolation source: seawater | place: Atlantic Ocean: North West | collected 2012 | reverse complement strand
GGCCACAGGAGCACCGCAACCCATGGCCAGCATCATGTAGCCCAGTTGGGACACCGTGCTGTAAGCCAGACCCTTCTTGAGATCCATTTGGGTTAGGGCGATAGAGGCTCCTAGGAAGCAAGTGATGGTGCCGATGACGGCAATGACCGTCAGGACCTGCGGGAAAAGGTTGTAGAGAGGTTCCAGTCTGGCGACCAGGAAGACGCCTGCAGCCACCATCGTTGCGGCGTGGATCAGGGCTGAGATCGGTGTCGGGCCCTCCATGGCATCGGGTAGCCATACGTGAAGAGGGAACTGAGCCGATTTGGCCATGGGCCCCATGAACACAAACAGGCACAGGGCAACCGCTGCCCAGCCAGCAACCTGACCGTTAGCCATGGCAGTTGAGAGGCCGGTGGCAATGCCTTCGAAATCAAAGGTGCCCGTTGCCCAGAACAGGCCCAGGATGCCTAGCAGCAGCCCAAAGTCGCCCACTCGGTTAACCACAAAGGCCTTCTGGGCGGCGTGGGCGGCTCCATCGCGGTCGTACCAGAACCCCACGAGTAGGTACGAACACATACCTACCAGTTCCCAGAAGACGTAGATCTCCAGCAGGTTCGGGCTGATTACCAGGCCCAGCATTGAGCTGCTGAATAGTGCGAGGTAGGTGAAGAAGCGGACATAGCCCTTGTCATGGGCCATGTAGCCGTGGGAATACACCATCACCAGCAGAGCAATGGTGGTCACCAAGGCCAGCATCACTGCCCCGAGGGGATCGACCTGGAACCCCATCTCCAGATTGAAGGTGCCTGCACTGGCCCAGTTGAATAGAGAGGTGTAAGGCCCTGTGCCTTGCAGCTGCTCGATAAGTGCTGCGTAGCTCAGGGCGGCTGAGCCTCCAACACAACTGATCAGCAGCAGGGCCACCGGGGTGCGCAGGCGGTTCACCGTGCGGTTGAAGCTGATTAGCCCTAGTCCCACAAGGGAAGCCCCTATCAGAGGCAAAAGTGGGATGAGCCAGGCAACCTCGGCTGCTGAAGGCATGGAAAACTCTTCGATTTCCGGAGTGTAGGAAGTGTTAGCCCAGTGGCCAGGCGGGGCCATCGAGCCAGTGACCGATTCCAGACTTGGTGAAGCTCAGCGCTGCGACACCGATCCAGTGGTGAGCCCACCAGAACACTCCCACGGCGATGGCTATGCCTAGCTGGGCGGGACGCAGAAACTCATGCCACTCCAAGTTCTGCCGCCCCTGCAGCACAGCTACAAAAGGAATTAGGGATGTTGTAGCCCGTAGGTCTTCGAAGGCTTTCCCAAATCGATTTTGTAAGCGCCTGTCGCCGTTCCAGATAGCAAATAGGTGATGGACGATCAGACCGATGCAAGTGACCACCATGAAACTGCTGCCAATCCAGAGCAGGTGGGTTGCGCACCAGAGAACTTGTCCTACTGCTTGGGGATGACGACTGATGCGGATGATGCCTGTCGCATAAAGCCGCACCTGGGGTTTCATCACTGCCGGGATTTCCAGCAGGTTGTACGTAGCCGGGTAAAGAAAGAGAAAGCTGATTGCAGTGCCAACCCACACGAGCGGTATGATGAAAGGCTGGCTTTGTAAGTCCCACAGCCGAAGTCCGTCATATCGATGAGCTAAGAAATACCCAATCACGACGACAGCAAAGGGAATACTCACGGCTGCAAATAGCAGTCGCCATGACCGTTCTCCTATCCGCTCGGCTCCCCACGCACGAAGAGAAGCACCTCCACTATGGATTATGGCAAAGCTGATCAATAGGACCAGCATGATCAGGCTGGAGTGATGTGTTGATTGATTCACAAGTCAATCTTCCAATCTAAAAAGCTCATCGAATTCAATGACGTTCGTTGCACATGTCTCAAGTCATGAAACATAGGACAGCCCTAGCTAAAACTACTGAAATGATGGCTCTAGTCGAACGTGCAGCGCTTGAGGAGCTAAGGATCAAGATCTGTTGGTTGCTTTGGCCCTGATTTAGCACTGATGATCCTGGATATGTTGAGGAGCGAGAAATTAATTTGTACCCATGCGTGGATAGTCTTGATTGCATCTAATTGATCCTTTCAATGCTAGCTATGGTAAATTCCATCCAGGAATTGAGAGCAAAAGTGGGATGAATTCTAGTTTTTGGGGTGACAAGCGAGTACTTTTGACAGGCCATACAGGTTTTAAGGGAAGCTGGCTATCGGCATTGTTATTATCACTTAACTGTAAGGTTTATGGTTATGCTTTAAAAGCAGTAGGCGAGCCAAATTTGTTTGATGCAATTGGTTTTACTGGACAAGGTATTCCAGTAGATATTAATTTGGAGCAGCCTTGTGGTGAGTTTTTTCATTGTGAAGGTGACATCAATGATAAGGAATCGCTTTCGAGATTCGTAGGTATGGCCTGCCCAGATATCTGTATTCATCTGGCAGCCCAACCACTTGTTAGAAAAAGCTATCAATCTCCATTGGAGACCTGGCAAACTAATGTTATGGGCACCCTAAACTTGTTAGAAAGTATTCGTATATGCAAGAGCAACTGTGTCGTGGTGGTTGTAACTACGGATAAAGTTTACAAAAACAAAGAATGGGATTTTGGTTACAGAGAAAATGATGAGCTTGGTGGCTTGGATCCCTATAGTGCAAGTAAGTCTGCATGTGAAATAGCAGTTCATAGCTGGAGGGAGAGCTTCGCTTTTCGTGATGGAAACTCTATTGCTGTCGCAACTGCACGAGCTGGCAATGTAATTGGAGGGGGAGACTGGTCTATCGATCGTCTCGTACCAGATGCTATTAAGGCGCTTCATCGCCTTAATCCTGTACAAATACGTAATCCTCATTCTACAAGACCTTGGCAACATGTTCTTGAGCCGCTATGTGGTTATCTTCTTTTGGCTGAAAAGATGTTTTTTGATAAAACAAAATTTTCTGCTGGCTACAACTTTGGACCTGATATTAGTTCCAATAAAAGCGTTCTTGCCTTGGTACAAGAGATGCTTAAGTATTGGGGTGGCTCGTATCAAAACCTTGCAGAAAATGATCCTCCTCATGAAGCAGGAAGACTTCACTTAAATATTGATCAGGCTTTTCATGAATTAGGCTGGAAGCCACGTTGGAACTTTGAGAAAACTGTTGAAAAGACGGTTTCTTGGTATAAAAGATTCTACGAGGGAGAGAATGCAATTAGGCTAATGCTTGATGATATAAAAAACTATCAAAATGATATAAAGGCGTCTTTAAATTCCGATCAGATTTAGGCCGGCCATAAAAGCTTCTAATTTTCAGAGAGCAAAAGTAACTGTTGATAATGTTGGCTAGCATTCCATTAGATATTTAATAACAAATAAAATGTCAAATCAATAGACTGATCACTTGATTAGGCGGTTTGGCCTAAAGTGCTTGAGTTGTATGATAAAATACTTTGAACTAAGGACTTTGTCTTCAGTTGTCTCACATGATAGCTCTTCGGAAATGGTTCATTTTTGTCGCCATTGTAATGCTGAGTTGGTTCATGAGGTAATTGATTTAGGCCATCAGCCTCCTAGTAATGCTTATTTAAAACAAGAGGAGCTTGCACTGCCTGAGCTCACATACCCCTTAAAGGTTTATATATGCACTCATTGCTGGTTAATGCAGGTACCTGCTCACGCTAAAGCGGAAGAGCTCTTTACAGATGACTATGCGTATTTTTCGGGTACTTCATCGAGTTGGTGCCAGCACGCTTTTGATTTTGTTCAAGAGGCAGTTCGGCGTTTAGAGCTAAATCAAAATAGCTTTGTTTTAGAGTTGGCGTCTAATGATGGTTACCTTCTACAGTATGTAAAGTCAAAACAAATCCCATGCCTCGGAATTGAACCTACACGAGCAACAGCTGATGCTGCGATCAGTCTTGGTATAGAGACATTGGTGGAGTTTTTTAACAGTCAACTTGCTGAGAAGCTGCCTCAGGCAGATCTTATTATCGCTAATAATGTTCTTGCACATGTGCCAGATATCAATGACTTTATGTCTGGTATTCAGAAAGTCCTAAAGCAGAATGGGCTAGTATCAATTGAGTTTCCCCATCTGCTCAATCTTTTAAAGGGTAATCAGTTTGACACCATATATCATGAGCACTTTAGTTATCTGAGTTTACATTCAGTGCAGAGAATTGCCGAATCTGTAGGCTTAAACGTAGTTGATGTACAGCAACTGCCGACACATGGAGGAAGCCTAAGAGTATGGCTTGGTCACCCTGAATGCAGTTTCTCAACAACTGATGCTGTTGACCAGCTATTGGCAGAAGAGAGAGAGCAAGGCTTAGAATCTCTCGCGGCCTATGAAAAGTTTGAAAACTCTGCCTTGCAAGCAAAGTTAGAACTGTACCAATTTCTGTCAAAGTCTAAACTTGCTGGTGAAACTGTTCTCGGATATGGAGCTGCTGCAAAAGGAAATACCCTTTTAAATTATTGTGGCATCAAGCCTGACCTTCTTCCATTTATAGTTGATCGAGCGCTAAGTAAGCAATCTAAGTTTATGCCAGGCAGCCATATCCCCATTTTAAGCCCAGAAAAGATAGAAGAGATCAAGCCAGATAAGATATTGGTTTTACCGTGGAACCTGCTGGACGAAATCGCAAAACTACTTCCAGGCTATAATCTTTATACTGCAATACCTTCACTTAAGAAGCGGAGCTAATAATACTGCAATCGCACATATACCATCATGTCTGAAATTACAATCCTAGGCGCAAATGGATGGATTGGATCAGCTTTGGCTCATTTTTGCGAGCACAAAAAAGATCATAAGGTGCATAGAGTTGGCCGTCGAGATTTAACCGAATGGATGTCTTCTGCTTCTTTGAAAGCACAAGATATAGTCTTTTATTGCATTGGCTTGACGTCAGACTTTAGGAATAAGCCGCACGAAACTATTAAAGCCCATTCTACTATCCTCTCAAGTTTGATACAACAAGTCCGAATCGATAATCTGGTATATCTCTCTTCATCAAGAGTATACTCTCGTGCCGATGTTGGTAAAGAGAATGTAGATCTTACCGTTAATCCTAATCAGTCATCGGATATTTACAATATTTCTAAACTCCTTGGCGAATCCCTGGTGTTATCAATCCCCAAACCTGGATTTAAAGTTGCCAGATTGAGCAATGTGCTGGGTAAAAAGCAGCCAAGTCATACATTTGTTGGTCAGCTCTTAGCCTCTGCGCGGATGCACAGGCAAGTAACCATTATGCAAGCTGCTGCGACTGCTAAAGATTACATCTCTCTAGATAATGTTGTTGAGCTGCTTTATGCAGTTGCCTTTTACGGCAAGGATAGAATTTATAATATTGCAAGGGGTGAGAATACCTCCCATGCCTACATAGCACACTGGCTTAGCTTATTTGATTGTCAGGTTGACTTTGCTCATGCTGAAACTAATTCCATTGAGTTCCCTATGATTTCGAATGATAGAATTTCAAGGGAGTTTTCTCCTAGACTAGTAGATCCCTTTAATTCCGAACTTTTTAAGTCTTTCATTCCATGAGTCTTCAATTCCGGTTTGATGCTTCAAGTGGAGTAGTTGAGGCTGATGGAAAGCAGTATCCCCTCGATCATCCTGAAGCCTTTAGGCTACTTAGTCAGGCCTGGCTACGTTCTGGTTGGGATAAAAAATATGTTTATGGTTTTTCTTGGTTAGGGAGACCAATTATTCAGTTGCCAGAAGATCTCTTGGCTTTGCAAGAACTGATTTTCAACGTAAAGCCTGATGTAATTGTTGAAACTGGTGTTGCCCATGGAGGATCACTTGTATTCTTCGCAAGCCTATGCAAAGCGATGAATCATGGTCGTGTAATTGGTGTTGATATTGATATAAGACCTCATAACCGTAAGGCAATTGAAGAGCATTTTTTACACGAAAGTATCTCTCTGATTGAGGGTAGCTCCATAGATGTTAAAACAATTCAGTCTGTCCAGCAACTCATAAAAGACCACGAAAAGGTCTTGGTCATCCTGGATAGCAACCACTCCAAGGATCACGTTCTTGAAGAGCTTCGTCAGTATTCAAGGCTTATATCTCCCGGTGGTTATATTGTGGCGTGTGATGGGATCATGCAGGATCTAGTAGGTGCACCAAGAAGTAGTGATGATTGGGATTGGAATAATCCTGTCTCTGCCATAAATCAGTTTTTAAATGAAAACCCCTCGTTTATACAGTCTGAAGCACCTAGAGATTTCAACGAGGGATCTGTTTTGCAGAGAGTAACCTACTGGCCTCAAGGCTATCTACAACGTGTCTTGTAGTTGACACAAGCAGGAACGTATTTCTGGCAAGTTTATTGAAATGACTTTACTCTCTCGACTCTTTTAAAAATCATTCTAATGCTTGGTAACTTTCTTCAACGCAATCTACGGCCCTTATTCAAGAGCATACCAATCTCACTACGTGAGAAGATAGCAGACTTGATAGCATTAGATGAATCATATTCTGACTTCTTTTCACGAGCATCATATAACTCAGATGGCCTTTTGACATTCCACAATGCAGATTGTCTGTCTTCTCCTGAATTTATCAATGCGTATTTAGTTGGAGAAAATACCGGTTCTTGGAAAGGCTCTGATATTCGTTGGAGAGCTAGTGTCTGTTGTTGGGCAGCACAAAACTGCTTAAATCTTGATGGTGACTATGTAGAATGTGGTGTCAATAAAGGGGGAATGGCTTTAACAACGATTGAGTACACTAATTTTTCTTCTAGCGATAAAAAATACTATTTATATGATACTTATGATGGTCTACATCAAGACTTGTTGACTGAGGAAGAAGTTCAGATTGGCATTCAAGCTGGACGGTACGAACCATGCTACGAACAGGTTCAAGATACATTCAAAGAATACTCCAACGTGATAATAGTAAAGGGTGAAGTCCCTTCGACCTTGTACCAAGTAAGTCCAAAAAAAGTTGCATATCTTGCAATAGACATGAATTGTGTTCTGCCGGAAATTGAGGCATTGCGTTTCTTCTGGGACAAGCTTGTCCCAGGCGCTATTATCCTATTAGATGATTACGGCTGGAAAAATCACTATCTACAGAAAAAAGCTTTTGATGAATTTGCTCTTTTGTATGATATTCCAATTTTGCAATTACCAACCGGGCAAGGCTTATTAATTAAGCCAGCAACTTAGTACGTAAGCATTATTAGAATTTTCTGCTGATGACATCAACAAAGCTTTCTATTCTGATTCCTTCATTTAAAAGGCATGGTCGACTCTATCGCAATATTCTTTACTTTCAGAGATTGAGTGAGCTCAATGCCTTCCCTGAGTTACTTCCACATATCGAAATAGTCATCGCAGATGGTTCACCTGATAATTATGAGGAACCTGCTACACAGCCACTATTCAATTTGCTTGGAACTATCGATTCTCCAGTTAATATTAAATATCGCCACTTCCCTGGTATTCATTTTTTCGATCGCCTTCAATGGTTGTCTTCTAATGCCTCATCAGGTGTTGTTACTTTGTTAGGTGATGAAGACTTATTAGCTTTAGATGAATTGAATCATATTATTAGAAAGCTGAATGCAGAGCCATCAATTGGTTCTTATACTGGTAGGTATATTGATATTCATGGTTTTGCCAAGCAACATCTTAAGCTTTCCCTTGATGAGGGTTGGATTGACGGGTATTCAATTCAGGCAGAAACCGCAAAGGAGAGGTTGAAAATATATAGAACGCTTATGGGTTTAGGACTTTCTCCAGTAATGTATTCTATCTTGCGCAGAGATACGCTGATTCTTATCGCTGATGTATTGGCTAGCAAGAAAGATACTTTTACTTACGTTGCTGGTGAGTCTGTAATTAATCATATCCAAGTATCTGCCGGTAATCTTCACAGTACCCGTAAACCATTTATCTTGAGAGACAGAACATTTATTGATAGGGCTACAAATGAAGAGGATTGGAGTGATGCAGAGAGAAATATCGTCTCGGAAAAAATTCTTCAAGAAGTGCTTGTTAAGCAGTTTAAAGTGTTTCACAGTAATGCTGATGCCAATTCCTTTTTCAAGAAAAATGGTTCTTGTGTATCGCCTACCGAAGATGGGCTTCTTTCACCTCTAGAAGAGTACCGTGAAATGATTAATTGGTCTCAGCCACAGCATTCAACCTACTTGCGATCACAAATTCACTCTCATACATACTCTGCCTGCATTCATGCTTGGAAAAAGTCTCTTAAAGTGGCTTATCCATCCACTGATCTTAGAACCCTTGGGCTTAGGAAAAATATAATTATTTTGGTTCTGAATAAGCTTAAAGGCATTCTTTCTTGAGCATTAGCATAGTTGGCGTTGCTGATTAGTATGCTAAGATGATTGACATCTCAGTCAAGTATGTGAAAGCAGTTATTTTGGCTGGTGGCCTCGGAACTCGTATCAGTGAGGAGACTCACTTGCGTCCAAAGCCAATGGTAGAGATTGGTGGGAAGCCAATTCTTTGGCATATCATGAAGCTATACAGCTTTTATGGCATAACCGACTTCATTATTTGCTGCGGGTACAAAGGATATGTCATTAAAGAATACTTTGCAAATTATATGCTTCATACAAGCGATGTCACGATTGATATGAAGGCTCATGGTAGTGTGACAGTTAAGAAGTCTTCTCGTGAGCCCTGGAATATTTCGCTGATTGACACCGGAGAATTCAGCATGACTGCAGGACGACTTCGTTATATCAGCGATTATATTGACGATGAACCATTTTGTTTTACATATGGTGATGGCTTGTCTGATGTTAACATTGGCGATTTAATTGATTTCCATATGTCACACAAGTCACTGGTGACGCTTACTGCAGTGCAACCACCAGGACGATATGGAGCATTGAAATTTGATGGCACTATGGTTGAGCAGTTTCAAGAAAAACCTGAAGGTGATAATGCATGGATCAATGGTGGTTTCTTTGTGGTGCACCCTGCAGTTTTAAGCCTGATTACGGATGACGCGTTAACCTGGGAAAGCCATATTCTGCCAGAATTAGCATTAAAGAGCCAGCTTAATGCATTTAAGCATTCCGGATTTTGGCAGCCAATGGATACCCTGCGTGATAAAAAGCAACTCGAAGATCTTTGGAATTCTAAAACTGCTCCATGGAAAGTGTGGTGAGATTTTTGACTAAATCTCTGAATATTGCATGTAATCTTCGTTAAGATAAATGAGATTTCATCAAACATCATTGCCGCCCTCGTGCTTGATAGAGCTTGAAAAAAAGGTTGATGACCGCGGTTACTTTGCGCGCGAGTTCTGTTCAGCCGAATTTAGCAAGCATGACCTAGAATCTGTATTCCCACAATCTAATCTTTGTTTCAATAAGTTCAAAGGAACACTTAGAGGCTTACATGCTCAAGCATACCCATGCCAAGAAGTGAAGGTTGTGAGATGCCTGGCAGGAGAGATATTTGATCTCATTGTGGATATGCGTCCTGATTCGGAGTCGTACCTGAAGCACTTCTCTGCCGTTTTAAGCGCCCATAATTCATTCGCAATGTATGTGCCTAAAGGGTTTTATCATGGGTATCAGACACTTTCAGATGATGTCTTAATTCAGTATCATGTTAGTTGCTCATATTCCCCAAGCCATGAAGTTGGCTTGAGCTACAAAGATCCTGCTCTCATGCTTGATTGGCCTCTTCCACCGGCTCACTTATCTAAGAAAGATCTAAGTTGGCCACTTATATCTATTTAGATGCAGCAAGGCATGTTGAAAAATATATTTATTACTGGCTGTGGAGGATTCCTTGGTGGTTCACTCGCACAGCATTTACTAAAGAATGGCTTTGCTGTCACAGGATCATCTCGAAAGAATAGTCAGCAATTAAGCAAAGAATTAAACATTGAAGTTCAGTCTTGCGATCATCTCTATGACGTTCCAGAGATGAAAAATATTGACTGTCTTATACACTGTGCTACCCCGAATGACATCATCTCCCGCGAGAATGACGGAGGTTACCCCTTAGCTGTCAATGCGGTTAAGCGACTCTTGGAAGCCGTTACTGATCAGCAAGTTGGCAAAGTTATTCTGTTGTCAACAGTGCAAGTCTATGGCGGAGACTTGGTGGGAAATATTGATGAAATGACTGATGTCTGTTGTAACAATCACTATGCTCTCAATCATTTCTTTTCCGAAGAAATAGCCCGCCTTGCCTCAAAGGTCAATAATATTGATATTACTTGCGTCCGCTTGTCCAATGTTTTTGGCTTGCCAGTAACGTCATCGGTTTCAAGAAGCTCGCTTGTTCCCTTTTGTTTTATCGATGAACTGCTAAGTGAAGGGAAGATTACTTTAAGGTCTTCAGGGTTGCAAACCAGAAATTTTGTCCATACAGAAATGGTTGCCTCCTCGATAGAAAAAATATTAGGACAGTTTCCTGACGCATTTAAAATCTTTAATCTGGGCTCGTCTTGGCATCCATCAATCTTGGAGGTCGCAAAACTCTGTGTTGAAGTGGCGGCCCAAGATTTTGATTTGCCATCACATATTTCTGTGAAATCACCTTTACCTTCGAAGTCAAATGATTTTTCTCTAAGTGGAAATTGTTATTCGCCTAGTCTTGCGCCTCAAGAAATTAAGTCGATTATGAGATCTACCATTAAATCACTCATCATGTTAGGGTTAAGATGAATTGGTTTTGAGTTTTGCTAGATCCTGTTAGCCAGTTTTTTGAAGAAAGGAAAGCTGCAGTTATTGCGATGTCGGAAGACAAAGAGCTTTCAAAGAAGTCGCTTGATTGGATGATTCATGCTGATAAATATAAGTACACATATAACTTCACTTGGATGGGCAGGCCAATTATTAAGTACCCAAATGATATACTAATTCAGCAGGAAATAATGTGGGAAATTCGCCCAGATCTCATAATTGAGACAGGCATTGCTCATGGTGGATCTTTAGTATTGTCGGCCTCTCTTCAGAAGATGATGGGAATCAAGGGTGAAGTTGTTGGCTTTGATATAGATATCAGGCAGCATAATAAGCAGGCAATTGAGACTCATGAGGTTTTTGATGTTATTTCAATGTACGAGATTGACTCCTCTTCTGAAGAGATTTTGGAGTTGCTAAAACCTCACCTGTCTGGGAAGCAAAAAGTTATGGTCATCCTTGACTCCTTGCATACTCACGACCATGTTTTGAAGGAGATCAAGCTTTTAAGCTCACTCGTGAGCGTTGGTAGTTATCTTGTGCTCCCTGATACATTCATTGAATTTTTCCCCGAAGGTTATTATTCAAACAGACCTTGGGATGTAGGTGATAATCCCTACACCGCAATGCAAGCATTTTTGAGCTCTACTAGCAATTTTGAAGTTGACATTACTAGAAGCGCAAAGGCGCAAATTACGGAGGCTTTTTCCGGATATCTCAAGCGTGTTGGTTGATGGCTTATTCTGTATCACCTACGGCAAGTATTTCAAAGCTGGCAGATATTACTCCTTCTAGCAAGGGTTCCTCAATTCAAATAGGTGAAAACGTTTTTATTGATTCTTTTGTGAGAATTCGAGCCGTTGGCGGAGAAGGCGATATTCAAATCTCAAACAACTGTTTTATTAATTCGGGTTGTGTAATTTTTTCTGGTAATGGTGTCTTTATGGGCGAGTGGGTTCTTGTTGGGCCTAACTGCACGATTGCTCCCACTAATCATTCTTTTGGCGATCTGAATACCTTGATTAGGCATCAAGGTTTTACGCCAAGTCGAGGTGGCGTGGTTATTGAGGATAATGTCTGGATTGGCGCGGGTTCTATTTTGCTAGATGGTGCTATCGTCAGGACGGGTGCAGTAATCGGTGCGGGGTCTTTGGTGAGAGGGGAGGTGGCTGCTAACTGTGTATACGCTGGAAACCCTTTACGATTTATTAGACACCGAGAAGATTGTTCTTAGAGCTTCTTGTCATCGGAGAGCTTTTTGTTGATTTTGATCATTTTCGTAGTCAGTTATGCTGTGGCTTTCTGAGGTATTCTTATTCTTTAACATTCCTCCTGGTTTGGTAGATGGCGGACCTGCCCTTCACCCTTGATCAGTTGAGGATTCTTAGAGCAATTGCTTCGGAAGGCAGCTTTAAAAAAGCTGCTGACAGTCTTTTTGTAACTCAGCCAGCAGTAAGTCTTCAGATCCAGAACCTGGAAAAGCAGCTCGATGTGTCGCTTTTTGATCGCGGAGGTCGTAAGGCCCAGCTCACGGAAGCCGGTCATCTCCTGCTCAGTTATTCCGAGCGCATCCTTAGCCAGTGCCAGGAGGCTTGTAGGGCCCTCGATGACCTTCACAACCTCAAGGGCGGCTCCCTAGTGGTTGGCGCTAGCCAGACGACCGGTACCTATTTGATGCCGAGAATGATTGGCTTGTTCCGTCAGAAATATCCTGATGTGTCGGTGCAGTTGCAGGTTCACAGCACTCGTCGCACCGGCTGGAGCGTGGCCAATGGCCAGATTGATCTCGCCATCATTGGCGGTGAGTTGCCACCTGAATTGATTGAGCAGCTGCAGGTGGTGCCCTACGCCAGTGAAGAACTGGCTCTGGTTTTGCCTGTTAAGCACCCGATGGCCAGGCTTCAGGAGCTGCAGAAGGAAGATCTTTATCGTCTTTCCTTCATTTGTTTGGATGCTCAGTCCACCACTCGAAAGGTGGTTGATCAGTTATTGGCTCGTGGTGGTTTGGATGTGCAGCGATTGCGCATCGAGATGGAACTGAACTCACTGGAGGCAATCAAGAACGCTGTGCAGAGTGGATTAGGAGCTGCTTTTCTGCCTGTGGTTTCTATAGAACGTGAACTGGCCAGTGGCAGTCTTCATCGCGTGGTACTTGCTGATCTGAGTGTCAAGAGGCAGCTCCGATTAATCACTCATCCAGCGCGTTATTGCTCAAGGGCTGCCGGTGCATTCCGTCGCGAGATCCTGCCGGTCTTTGCAAGCCCTGACAGCCCCCTCAGGCGCAGCAGCAGCGTTCCAAATCCACCCACAGCAATTGAGTCTGAAGTGATTGAGGAGCCTGTGACTCAGAACTGATCCGCTTCTGGTGTGATGCCTACGGTGTCATCGGCAGCTCCAGCCGGTCCGCGGGTCTGGAATTTGTTCTCTGCGGCATCGGTCTGATAAACGCAGCGCACGATGGGCTTGTCTCGGATCGATCCGATGTAGGCAAAGGTGTTCATCCG
>MDSW01058774.1_pt1 | contig 13173 bp, 10 predicted proteins | sample 811171 | NCBI WGS metagenome assembly MDSW01 (sample SAMN05326641, study PRJNA326480) | marine metagenome | isolation source: seawater | place: Atlantic Ocean: North West | collected 2012 | reverse complement strand
GCATCAACAACATTATCGTCTTTTTTTTCCTTTTCATTTTTACCATCATCTTTATTAGGATCTGGTTTTGCACTTTGTTGCGATTTATAAATAGCTTCTCCAAGTTTCATTGAAGCTTGAACTAAACTTTCAGTTTTCTTTTTAATATTTTCAATATCTTCACCTTTTAATGACTCTTTAAGAGCATTAGATCCATCCTCTATTGCTTTTTTTTCAGCATCTGAGATTTTTGACCCGTGTTCTTTAAGATTTTTTTCAGTTGAATGTATTAAGGTATCTGCTTGATTTCTTACATCTACAGACTCTCTTTTCTTTTTATCCGCTTCTTTGTTAGCTTCGGCATCTTTAACCATTTTTTCAATTTCTTCATCACTTAGACCACCTGAGGCTTGGATTTGAATTTTTTGTTCTTTTCCAGTCCCCTTATCTTTTGCCGATACGTTTACTATTCCGTTTGCGTCTATATCAAAAGTCACTTCAATTTGAGGAACTCCTCTAGGAGCAGGTGCAATACCAACTAATTCGAAATTTCCTAATATCTTATTATCAGCAGCCATTTCTCTTTCACCTTGAAGAACTCTTATTGATACAGCAGGCTGGTTATCTTCTGCAGTTGAAAAAACTTGACTTTTTTTAGTTGGAATAGTTGTATTTTTTTCAATTAACTTAGTAGAAACACCTCCCAATGTTTCAATACCCAAAGATAATGGTGTAACGTCAAGAAGAAGAACGTCCTTAACATCACCTTGTAAAACACCTGCTTGAATTGCAGCACCCATTGCTACCACTTCATCAGGATTTACACTTTTATTAGGTTCTTTTCCAAAAAAATTTTTAACTTCCTCAATTACTTTTGGCATTCTGGTCATACCACCAACCATTACTATTTCATCAACTTCGTTCGCAGTAATACCAGCATCCTTTAAAGCTGTCTTACATGGAGGCATAGTTTTAGCAATTAAATCTTCCACTAAAGCCTCTAATTTTGCCCTAGTCATTTTAATATTTATATGTTTTGGGCCAGTTTTATCCGCAGTTATAAATGGCAAGTTTACGTCAGTTTGTTCAGCTGACGATAATTCAATTTTAGCTTTTTCTGCAGCTTCTTTTAATCTTTGGAGTGCAAGTTTATCAGATTTTAAATCAATTCCATTATCTTTTTTAAACTCTGAAATTAAATATTCAACAATCGCATTATCAAAATCTTCTCCACCTAAAAATGTATCTCCATTAGTTGATTTAACCTCAAAAACTCCATCACCTAGCTCAAGAATTGAAACATCAAAAGTTCCTCCACCTAAATCATAAACAGCAATCTTTTTATTTTGTTTTTTTTCTAAACCATATGCTAGAGATGCAGCCGTTGGTTCATTAATAATTCTTAAAACCTCTAAACCAGCAATTTTACCAGCATCTTTTGTTGCCTGTCTTTGTGCATCATTAAAGTAGGCAGGTACAGTTATAACCGCTTTTGTTACAGCTTGACCTAAATATTTTTCAGCTGTTTCCTTCATCTTTTGAAGAATAAAAGCAGAAATTTGTGATGGAGAATATTTTTCACCTTTAGACTCAATCCAAGCATCACCTTTTTCTGAATTTACAATTTTAAATGGTGCAGCCTCAATATCTTTTTTTACTGTTGGGTCATCAAAATTTCTTCCTATTAATCTTTTTACTGCAAAAATTGTATTTTCTGGATTAGTTACAGCTTGTCTTTTTGCCGGTTGACCAATTAGTTTTTCGCTCTCATCAGTAAAAGCTACTACTGAAGGAGTTGTTCTTGCGCCTTCAGCATTTTCTAAAACTTTTGGCTGGCTACCTTCCATTATTGCAACGCAAGAATTAGTAGTTCCAAGATCTATTCCTATAATTTTGCTCATAATATTGATTACTCCTCTTTCATATAGGGGTTAAATTGAATTCTACAAGTTACCCATACAATTAATTATTATCCTTATTTTTAGTAGTTTTTAGTTGTTCCCCTCGTTCATTTTGTGATTTTTTGGAAACACCTACTAAAGAAGGCCTTAATAATCTATCTTTTATTGTAAAACCTTTTTGAACCTCTTGAATAATAGTTCCAGGTTCTTTCTCATCATCTTCAATTTCCATCATCGATTGATGCAAGTTTGGATCAAGCTTTTTATTTAAACATTCTATTTGTTTAATATTGTTTTTGTTAAAAATAGAAATTAATTCTTTATTTACAACTTTTAAATGATCTAAAATTTTTTGTAAGGCCTCAGTATCTTTCAACTTCTCGTCATTTTCCAAAGCCTGTTTAGATCTATCTAAATTATCAATTAAATTTAAAGCCTCTTTTGCAAATAAAAACCCACCATATTCAAAAGCATCTTCTTTTTCTTTTTCAAATCGTCTTCTTTGATTTTCCATTTCAGCTAATGTTCTTGATAATTTGTCTTCTAACTCTTTAATTTTATCTTCAGGTGTAGACTCATCTTTTTTTTCATTTTCTGAAATTGGATCATTATGATTTTCGGTCTCAGTATTTTCCTCTGTTTCATTAGAAGAATTATTTATAGGTTCTTGCTCTTTCTCCATAAGTTTATATATGGTAAGAATTTCATAAATTACTAGATGTATATGAAAAAAATTAAGAATCTTTTAATAGGTACTAATAACAAGGGAAAATTAAAAGAAATTAGAGCACTGCTTCCAAAATATATCAAAACTTTTTCTACATCAGATTTTAATTTGAAAAGCCCACGAGAGAGTGGCAAAACATTTGCAGATAATTCAATTATAAAATCAAAATATTTTTCAAAAAAAACAAATTTATTATGTCTTGCCGATGACTCAGGTTTAGAAATAGATATTCTTGATAAAGCACCTGGCATTTATTCAGCTAGATGGGGTGGAAAGAATTTAGACTTCAAAAAAGCAATCAAACGTGTTTATAGAGAACTTGATAAAAAAGATAAAAATTGGAGAAATAAAAAAATAAAAGCAAGATTTATTTGTGTTCTCTCTGTAAGCTTCTTAAGTAAAACAATTAAATGCGTAAAAGGTAAAGTTGAAGGAACAATTTCAAATATACCTAAAGGAAAAAATGGATTTGGTTATGATCCTATTTTTATTCCTATTGGTAAAAAATTTACATTTGGTGAAATTTCTCCTAAATTGAAATATAAATCAGATCATCGATTTAAAGCATTCAAAAAAATTAAAAAATTTCTATAAGAGAACCATTTTCAATTTTGTAAAAATTAAGACGGTGATTAATTTTGTTATCTTTGATATCAAAAATTCCAATTTTTCCTTTAAAAGAGTTCTTTGCATTAAATGCTTTATTAATTTCATTAATATCATTTTTTAAAGATAGATAATATATTAAACCCACCAAATCATAACTTAATAAAGATATGTGATTTGGATCTTCGTTAAATTTATTTAAAAATTTTTTTTTAAATTCTTCTAGGTTTTCTTTATTTATTGAAGGGTAGTATATTGGTTGTGAAGCAGTTTCATTTAGTAAACTTTCATCAAACCACTGATTAAATGTCATAAAATATTTATCTTTTGGTGACACATCAGTATAAAGCAATGAGGTTATAATACTCTTAAGACTTTCATCAAAATCTGCAATTATTACAGAGTCAAAATTAACATTCCCAATTGTATATCTTTTCTTAAGATTTTTTATTTTTCTTTCTTTGTTTGGATCATCTGAATTTTCTAATCTCGTTATTTCATCTATTAAATTTTGTTTTCTGATTTCGTAGTTTGTAATTTTCTCAATTTGTTTAGTTAATTTCGTAGGCTCAATGTCGTAAAAATATTGTTTTGAAGTTTTAATTCTCGATTTTTTAATTCCTTCTTTTACTTCTAAATCATAATTTAAATTAGGTATTAAAAATATTGTTTTTTTTATCTTATTTTGATCAATAAATTTCTTTATTGTGTTCAATTGAGAAGTTGAGTTTATTCCAGTGCTAATAACATTATTTGGTAGATTTAATGTTTTATTAGTGAATGATAAAAATGTTAGATTCTTTAATTCATCTAAATAGATTAGATTTTCATAAAAAACTGGTCCGATAACCAAATTAATTCCAAGTTTTTCTAATTCAACAGCAGATCTTAATGTTTTTTTTGGATCAGATTGAGTATCTTTTGGAAATATTTCTAAATTTTCTGAGTTGATATCTTTTAAAGCTAAGCGTGTAGCTTTTACTATCTGTTTGCCAATTTCTGCATTATCTCCTGATAATGGTACAAGTAAACCTATTCTGACTTTAATTTCCTCAGTTAAACTTGAGTTAATGGTAAAAAATAAATTACAAAAGCAAAAGAAAAGTATTGTGAAAATTTTCTTCATTTGATGTTAGTAATACTTTAATACTGTTTAAATTATGGTAAACCCTATATCACACAATAATAAGTTAAAAAAAGGGTTATATTTAATACCAACTCCAATAGGTAACTTAGCAGATATTACTTTAAGAGCCATAGAATTATTAAAAAATTCAGATTTCATTCTTTGTGAAGATACCCGGGTGTCAAAAAAATTGTTAGATAAACTCAAGATAAAAACAAAATTAATTTCCTATCATAAATTTAATGAAGTAAAAAATTTAAATAAAATAATTGATTTATTAAAAGATAATAAAATTGTTTCATTAATTTCTGATGCAGGAACACCAAGTATTTCTGATCCAGGTGCTATTTTGATTAATAAGTGTTTGCAATATAATATTAATGTAATTCCATTACCTGGTCCTTCAGCTGTTACAACTGCAGTATCTATAAGTGGTTTTAGCGAAAAATATTTATTCTATGGTTTTTTTCCTGAGAAAGAAAAGAAGATTAAAGAAGAGTTAGATAAATTATCTAATTTAAATTTTTGTTTTGTTTTCTTTGTTTCACCAAAAAAAATTAATAAAATAATTCCACATCTAAAGAATTATTTTGATGATAGAAAAATATTAATATGTAGAGAAATTTCCAAATATTATGAGGAATTTATAAGATCTAATTTGAATGAATTAGAACTTTTTAAAAATGAACCAAAAGGTGAATTGACCCTAGTTATATCTGAAAAAATGATTGATAAAAAAAAGTCACTTTTTTTAAGTGAATCAGATAAAAGAGATATAAAAATAATGATTAACAAACTAAGTTTAAGAGAGATAACTGATTTTATTTCCCAGAAAAGCAATATTCCAAAAAAAGAAATTTATAATTATTGTTTGAGGTTGAAAAATGAAAAATAAATTATTTGTAATTTTTTTTGCTTGTTTAGTTTTAACAGGATGCGCGGGCGTCGCTTCTAAGGGTATTTTTGGGACTGGAGTTAGTGTTGCATTTGATCCGAGGTCAGTCGGAACACAAGTTGATGACTCTATAATGCAAAAAAATTTGTCAGCTAGAGTTATATTGATGGATAAAAAATATTTATTATCAATTAAATCAAAAGTATTAGATGGTAGAATATTTTTGACAGGCAAAGTAGACAGCCCTGAGGAAAAATTAAAACTTACTAAACTTGCTTGGGAGACAGATGGAGTAAGATCAGTTAGAAATGATATCAAAATCAAAGAGGAATTTAATTTTCAACAATCTGCAAAAGATATTTTGATAACATCTCAATTGAGAGCAGCAATGATTTTTAATAAAAATATAAAAGCTACAAATTATCAAATTGATACATATAAAAAGAAAATTTACGTCTATGGTATAGCTTTAACAATCAATGAGAAAGACGAAGTTATAAGTGAAGCAAAAGAAATTTTAGATGTTGAAAATGTCATAGCAAGTATAATTCTTGTAGACGATTTAAGAATTCAAAAAGATTAATTAGATTTTATAATCAATAACATCAGCAGAATAAGCAGCTATTGATGCTAAATTTATCAATTCAGAGGTTGATGTTCTCAAAGGGGCTATTTCTATTGGAAGACCCAAACCAATTAATAAAGGACCTATAACTTTTGCATCACCTAAAGTTTTCATCATTTTATAAGATATAGCTGCACTATGTTGACCGGGCATTATCAATATATTTGCATTACCAACAATTTTTGAAAACGGGTAAAGATTTTTATATTCTTCATTTAAAGCAACATCTGGCTGCATATCTCCGTCAAATTCAAAATCCACGTTTTTTTCTTTTAAAATATTCACTGCTTTTTTTATATGTTTAGTACGACTAGTTTCTGGTTGTCCAAATGTTGAGTGAGATACAAAAGCTACTTTTGGTTCAAAACCAAAAAGGCGTACCACTCTTGCTGCAGAGACTGCAATCTCTGACATTTGCTCTGAAGTTGGATATTCGTGCACACTTGTGTCAGCAACAAAAATAGTTTTTCCTTTGTGGACAACTAAGTTTAAACCAAACATTATTTCACCTGGTCTAGGATTTACAACTTGTTTTATTTTATCCAATGATGCTCCAAATCTTCTAGTATTACCAGTTACAGCACCATCTGCATCCCCGCAAGCAACCATACATGATGCCCAAACGACCCTATCATTTCTTACAAGTCTGTCGCAATCCCATTCTAACATACCTTGTTCTCTTTGCAGTTTTTTGAATAAATACTGAACGTATTTTTTTCTTTTTTCAGTATCTTTTGAATTTACAATTTCTATGTCAAAGTTTTGATCATAACCAATTTTTTTTATTTGCTCTTTTACTTTTTCTTCCTTACCTATTAAAATTGGGATACCTAATTTAGAGTTCTTAAAAGCAATTGCTGCTTTTAATGTATTTATATCTTCACCATCAGCGAAAACTATTCGTTTTTGATGTTTTTTAATATAATTGTTAATACCTTGCATAATTGTAACAGTAGGGTCTAAGCGTTGTTTTAGCTGTTCTTTATATTGTTCAAAATCAACTATAGGTTTTCTAGCAACGTTACTATCCATAGCTGCTTTTGCAACAGCTGCAGGTATTACACTTATTAATCTTGGATCAAATGTTGATGGTATTATGTAATCTTTACCATAGTGAGGTCTTTCTCCTCCCATTGCTGCAACAACTTCATCTGGAACATCTTCTCTGGCTAAATTTGCTATAGCATTAGCCGCAGCCACTTTCATTTCTTCATTAATTGTTTTTGATCTTACGTCTAGTGCACCTCTAAATATATAAGGGAATCCAATTAAATTATTTACTTGATTTGGATAATCAGATCTTCCAGTTGCAATGATTGCATCATCTCGAACTTCCTCGATCTCCTCTGGAGTGATCTCTGGATCAGGATTAGCGCAGGCAAAAATAATTGGATTTTTAGCCATTTTCTTTACCATATCTTTAGTTAGAGCTCCTTTGGCAGATAATCCTAAAAATACATCTGCATCTTTAATTGCATCTGATAAGACTCGATCTTTAGTTTCGATAGCGTGACTTGATTTCCATTGATTAAGATTTTCTCTACCCCTATAGATTACTCCTTTTCTGTCTATCATAGTAATATTTTTTTGTGGTACTCCAGTATTTTTAAATAAATTTGTACATGCCATAGCTGATGCACCTGCACCATTAACAACAATTTTAATTTTTTTTATTGACTTTTTGCTTATGTCTAGAGCATTAATTAAAGCAGCTGTGGTAATAATTGCTGTACCATGTTGGTCATCGTGAAAAACAGGTATATCCAAAATTTCTTTTAATTTCTCTTCTATCTCAAAACAATCTGGTGCCGCAATATCTTCTAGATTAATTCCGCCAAAACTAGGAGCAAAATTTTTGATAGACCTTATGATTTCATCTGCATCCTTGCAATCAATTTCAAGATCGATAGAGTCTATATCAGCAAATCTTTTGAACAAGACTGCTTTACCTTCCATTACAGGCTTAGATGCTAGAGCCCCCAAATTTCCCATACCAAGAATTGCAGAACCATTACTGATAACTGCAACAAGATTTCCTTTACTTGTATAATCATAGGCTTTCTCTGGATTTTCACTTATTGCTTTTACAGGAGCTGCAACTCCAGGTGAATATGCTAAAGCGAGGTCTCTTTTTGTTGTCATATTTTTAGAAGATATTATTTCTAATTTTCCCGGCTTTTTATGTGTATGAAATTCTAAAGCTTCTTTTTCTGTATAATGATCTGTTTTTGTTTTTTTCATTATTGATAATTAGATGTACAAATGGGGTAAAATTAAGACTAATATGATTTATGAACTTAATTAAGTCAACTGGGACTTTTAGCTTTTTTACAATAATCAGTAGGTTGCTAGGTTATTTGAGAGATATTTTGGTTGCCATTTTTCTTGGGACTGGTTTTTTAGCTGATGTTTTTTTTGTAGCATTCAGAATACCGAATACATTTAGAAGATTATTTGCTGAAGGAACTTTTAATGCAGCTTTTGTTCCCAGTTATTCTACAGAAATAGTTAAAGGAAAAACAAATTCAAATAACTTTGCTAATGAAGTTTTTAATCTTCTATTATTAATTTTATTATCTTTAGTACTAATAATTCAAATATTCATGCCTTTATTTGTTTCATTAATTGCCCCTGGTTTTATTGAAGATAATGAAAAAATGAAATTAGCGATCAATCTTACGAGAATTACTATTCCATTTTTGATTTTAGTGTCATTAGCATCTTTTTTTTCAGCAATACTTAATACCCATAATAGATTTGCCGAGTCAGCTGCAGCACCAATTATTTTAAATATTGTTTTAATAATTATCTTATTATTTGGTAATTTTTTAGATGATAAATTGGTTTATTATCTATCTTATGGAGTTACTTTAGCAGGTTTATTACAACTCATATTTTTATATTATTTTGTAAAGAAATATCTAAATATAAGATTAAGAATAAAATTAAAAGTATCTAAAAAAGTAAAATATTTTTTTAAAAAACTTCTTCCAAGTATATTTTCTTCAGGTGTTACCCAAATTAACATTTTAATTGGGACAATTATTGCATCTTTTCAAGCAAGTGCTGTTTCATATCTTTATTATGCGGATAGGATTTATCAAATTAATTTAGCAATTGCAGGAATCGCAATTGGAATTGTAATTCTTCCACAATTATCAAAACAAATAAGTTTTAAAAATAAAAAAAAAATTGATTTTATTCAAAATAAAGCTTTAGAATTAAGTTTATTTCTAAGTTTACCTGCATCAGTAGCTTTATTAATTGCAGCCAATCAGATTATTTCTGCATTATTTGGATATGGTCAATTTGATGAAAACTCAGTATTAAATTCAGCTAAAGCACTTTATTACTTTGGTTTAGGCTTGCCTGCTTTCGCAATGATTAAAGTTTTTTCAAGTTTCTTTTTTGCAAATCATGATACAAAAACTCCTTTTTATATTTCGTTAGTGTCTGTGTTATTAAACATAATAATTAGTGTTTATTTCTTTAGGTCTATTGGTTTTATAATAATTCCAATAGCGACGACAATTTCTTCGTGGTTTAATTCAATACTATTATTTTTATTCCTTAAAAAAAGAAATTTATTTAGTTTCAATAAAATTTTTTTCATACGTTTTTTTAAAATCGTAGTTTCTTCAATATTAATGGGTTTATTTTTTAATTATTTGATGATTCTATTTAATCATCAACTATCTTTTGGAAATTCTCTAAAATCTATATATCTAATTTTATCAGTTATTTTAGGGCTGGGCTTTTATTTGTTGATATCTTATTTGATCAAGGCTTTTCAATTAGAGGATATTAAATTAAAGTATTAATAATGGGTAAAAAAATATTTTCAGGTGTACAGCCGACAGGTAATTTACATTTAGGAAACTATTTGGGTGCAATTAAGAATTTTGTTGATTTGAATAATGAACCTGCAAATGAGTGTGTTTTTTGCGTTGTTGATTTGCATGCCATTACGGTTAATCAAGATCCCCAAGAGCTTAGAAATAATATAAGAGAAACTGTTGCAACATTTATCGCTTGCGGAATAAATCCTGAAAAAAGTATCATTTTTAATCAATCTGCTGTGCCAGCACATTCCGAAGCTGCTTGGTTATTAAGTTGCGTTGCAAGAATGGGCTGGTTAAATAGAATGACACAATTTAAAGAAAAGGCAGGTAAAGACAAAGAAAAAGCAAGCATTGGATTATATTCTTATCCAATATTAATGGCAGCTGACATTTTATTATATGACACCACACATGTACCTGTAGGACAAGATCAAAAACAACATCTTGAACTATGCAGAGATATTGCTCAAAAATTTAATAATGATTATGGAGTTGATGACTTTTTAAAAATTCCCGAACCGCTTATTCAAAAACAGTTTTCAAGAATAATGAGTCTAAAAGATGGAACAAAAAAAATGAGTAAATCTGAGTTATCAGATTTGAGTAGAATAAACTTAACAGACGATAAGGACTTAATAGTAAACAAAATTAAGAAAGCAAAAACAGATCCACTTCCATTACCTTCAAATACTGATGAGTTAATGAAAAGACCAGAAGCTAGAAATCTTTTAGAAATTTATTCAAGTCTGAAAAATTCATCTTTAGATAATTCAGTTGGTGAATTTAAAGGAAAAAAATTTTCAGATTTCAAAGATAAACTTACTCAGCTTTTAGTTGAAAAAATTAATCCTATCACATTAGAAATAAAAAAATTAGTTAATGATAAAGGATTTTTGGATAAAATACTTTTAGAAGGTCATAAGAAAGCCAACAATATTGCCTCTAAAAAGATAAAAAAAATGCAAGAAATAATAGGTTTTTAAATTAATTACTTAAACAAGTTTCAATTTTAAAATTATTGACTATATATAAATCATGTTCGTTCAAACAGAATCAACACCAAATCCTAACTCATTAAAATTTTTACCAGGTAGAGTGGTATCTAAAAGTGGGTCATTCGAAATTACCAAAAAGGATGAAGTTAAAAATGAATTAGTAAGAAATTTAATGTCAGTTAATGGAGTAGAAGGTGTTTTTTTGAGTAAAGAATTTATTTCAATCAATAAATATGATCATACTTCGTGGGATGAAATTAAACACATTGTAATATCTTTAATAAATGATTTTTATTCTAATGGTAAAGAGTTTGTAATTGATAAAAGTCCTTTTGAAGAAAACGAAAATCTGAGTGATGTTGAAAAAAAAATTGTAAAAATTTTAGATGAAAAGATAAGACCAGCGGTTGCTAAAGATGGTGGTGATATCAAATTTAAAGAATTTAAAAATGGTATTGTAATGGTTCAGCTTCAAGGAAGCTGTTCTGGGTGCCCTAGTTCAACAATGACTCTTAAACAAGGAGTTCAAAATCTTCTTTGTCATTACCTGCCAGAGGTGAAAGAAGTTGTAGCAGTCTAAATATGAGAAAATTTATTAAGAATAAGAAAATTAAGGTTTTTAAAACTATAGATGATAATAATTTGGGATCTCTTGTTAGAACTTTAATAAGTAGTTTGGTTGTAATTTTAGGATTTTATTCATTGCCTTTGATTGCTAATTTTACGAATGACAATATATTAAATACTAAAGAATTCAGGAATAATTCAAAAACTGTTTTAGCTTACACATTAGACAAACAAACTAATGGTAATTTAGATGGTGATGAGCAATACGATGAGAGAGATTTACTTGTTGATATTTACAATTTAAATGAGAAAGAAACTGATGCAGTAAGATTAGATGCTTCAACAATTCTTCAGCTTTACGAAGATACAAACTATAAATTAGACGATATAAGAAAAAATAAATTAGTTAAACCAGTAGCATTAGACTCATTTCCGCGTGAAATTAAAAAGATTGAGAGTGTTAAAAAGAGAAAAGAATTTTTTATTCAAATAGTATTACCCTTAATATTGCAGGAGAACAATAATATAAGATTAGACAGAAAAAGACTGTTCAGCATAATAAATAAAAGTAATAACTCTGACCTAGAAAAAAAATGGCTAGATAAAAAATATAAACAATATGGGATTCCATCAAAAGACTTATCAACTCTTAAAATTAGAATGGATGAAGTGCCAGTATCTTTGGCACTAGCACAAGCAGCAAAAGAAACTGGCTGGGGCACCTCAAGATTTGCTCAAGATGGAAACGCACTTTTTGGTCAGTGGACTTGGTCGGGCGATGGTTTAAAACCCAAAGAGGCTGATGAAAACAAAGGACATAAAGTTATGAAGTTTAATGTTCTTCAAGCGTCAGTTAGAGCCTATCAAAGAAATTTAAATACACATAAAACATATAAAGAATTTAGACTTGCAAGAGCAAAATTGAGAGACGCGGGCAAACCGTTAGATAGCATTATTCTTTCACAATACTTAGATGAGTATGCTGAGACAGGTCAACAATATGTTAAAATTTTACAAAAAATTATTAAACAAAACAACTTAAAAGATTTTGATAACGCTAAACTTCTACCTTCTAGTCTAGAATTAGAAAGTTTAATTTAATTTTTAGAAATTATAAACTGAGTACCAAACCATCTCCACTTACCATCATCATTTAGAGAGCAATTTACTCTTCCTCTTCTTGGAAGAAAAGCTTCTCTGAATTCTATGAACAAAGTGTCATCTTTAAATTTAATATTCGATTTTTGCCATTTATCACCTTCGTTAGAATAACAATTTATATTTTTAATATTTTTTTGATTTTTAAAAAACTGTACTGAAAAGATTGGAGGATTATTCTTTTTATCAAGTTTTTTTTCTAAAGGAATTAAATTTTTATATTCTAGTGGAAAAGTATTTATGATAGTTTTGAATCTTTTTAACTCTCCATAATTTTCATTAATTGGAAATCTGGGTAGTTGAAATTTTTCTTTATTTACATCAATTACACCAGAGTGCTGTCCAAAGGCGAACATGAAATTGTTAGAAATATAATTTCTCATGAATTCAGAGTATTCACCGAAAGGATATGAAAATAGTTTTGGAATATAATTGATTTTTTCCTTAAAAATTTTATTAGCTTTTTCAATATCTTTAACGAAATCTTCATCACTTTCTTCTATTAAATACTCATGGGAATGAGAATGGTGTCCTATCATTGTAAAACTTTCTTTTTCTATTTCTTTAATTTGTTCCCAAGTCATATAACCTCTATTTCCAACTGGTTCAGTTGAAACAAATAAAATAAAAGGAATTTTATTTTTTTTTAAATATGGCCAGGCTTCAGTATAGAAAGATGAAAACCCATCATCAATAGTTAAAAGTATTTTTCTTTGAGATTTATTATTCTTAAGTTCATTTTCAAAATTTTT
>MDSW01055674.1_pt1 | contig 13174 bp, 14 predicted proteins | sample 811171 | NCBI WGS metagenome assembly MDSW01 (sample SAMN05326641, study PRJNA326480) | marine metagenome | isolation source: seawater | place: Atlantic Ocean: North West | collected 2012 | reverse complement strand
CAGCAGCAATGAAGAAACAACCAAAATTTATTAGGACAATTAGACATAATAAACATCCGGTAATAATGAACCCAAAATACGGTGAGAAATTTGATGAATATAAAATGATAGGATCTTCTACATTACAAGATAGAGCGAGGATAATTAAAAGCAACAAAGAATTTGCAGAAAAAGTTTCAACAATTAAGCTTCAAGAGTTTGAAGAAAAAGAACAATCTAAATCTCAAGAAGATTTGTACGAGGAAGAAAGTATTTACACAAAATTTACATCTACAGAAGACAACAAAATAATGCCAGAGTTTCACACCGCTAATTGGGATAAAAAATTATCAGTCATATCTAAATTCAAAGATGATAGGCTTAAATATTTTGGAAAAAAACTTCTATATATGGAAAAGCCAGAATTATTAGCAAAAGAAGATTATAACTTGATACACAAAGATATAGCCAAAAAACTTCTTAGTACGAATAATGAAAAGTGGAATACGATACCCAGAACCTATGCAGAAATTGATACTTTACGAGCCAAGTTTGAAAAAGAAGATCATCAAGATAAATTAGTCATCCTTGATGAAATTAACGCATACGTTGAAGAATTAGAAAAAATTTATTCAAAAGTTTAGTTGACATTAAAAAAAAAATAATTAATTAAGTTGTATGCCTACTAAACCAGTAACTGATAGTTCTTTTGAAAGCGAAGTCATTAAGTCTGATAAACCAATCGTAGTAGACTTTTGGGCTGAGTGGTGTGGACCTTGTAAACAGATCGGTCCAATTTTAGAGGAAATTTCAGATGAGATGAGTGATAAGATCATTATAGCTAAACATAACATTGATCAAGAACCTAACACACCTACCAAGTATGGTATAAGAGGAATTCCAACCATGCTTTTATTTAAAGATGGTGAGCTTAAAGCAACTAAAGTTGGATCAACAACTAAAAGCAATATTCTTGCTTGGATTTCGGAAAATATTTAATTCTTATTTAAAACGATTCCACATTGGTACAAGGAACCAAATACACAAATTATTTTTTTTTGATGGGTAGAAATTTTTTTTAAAGCTTCATCAAAGCTTTTGGAGGGAACAACATCAATGGAGTATTTTTTTGCAATATTTGCTAGGCTTAATGGGGACATTGAATTTTTTTCACCTTCAATTGGAACAGTATATATCGTTTTAAATATGCCTTTAAATTTTTGAATAAAGTTATGTGGATCTTTATTTTTCATCATACTCCAGATGCCATATTTTTCTATATTAATTTGTTTTAAATAATCAGATAAGTTTTTACCACTTACAACAGAGTGACATCCATCGATCAAAATTTTTTCATTTTTACTCAATCTTTTTTTAATTTTTCCATGTGACAGATATTGCATTCTCCCTTTAAAGTTTAGCTTTGGTATTGCTTTTAGAATTTTCTTTTTTTTTATACCAAGATCAAGTGCAATTTTGATCGCCATTGCAATATTTTCATATAAACCTTTGGAGAGAATATTACGGTTCTTAATTGGAATAAAATTATTTTTATCACTAAAATAATAAATATCCCTCTCTTTTTTTAATTTCCAATTGTTAGAGAATACTTTTTTGCTTATATTTTTTTTCAAGATTTGTTTAATTTTTTTTTCATTTTTAGGATTTTGTTTCCCAATATATATTTTTGTGAAATTGCTTAAAAAACCTACTTTTTGGAAAATTATTTCATTGATAGTCTTTTTTTTTACAAAATTTAAATGTTGCTTATTTATATGAACTACGGCTTGAATTAAAGGAAAGTCAAAAATATTGGTGGAGTCTTTCGCAAATAATGCACCAGCTTCCACTAAATTATAATCATTACTCTTTTTCGAAGCGTTTATAATATATATTAATGTAAGTGCTTCAAAAATGGTTAGATTTATTTTTAATTTTTCTATTATTTTAATTGTTCTTCTAATTTCATTGTACGAAAGATATTTATCGCCCATCCAAAAACGTTCTCTAATGTTTTGTAAACTTGGAGATATGAATGCCGATGTTTTTTGATTATTTTCTTCTATAAAATATTTTAATGAATTCAAAACTGAAAATTTTCCATCGGATCCTAAAATATTAATTGTATTTTTTAGGTTTTTCTCAGGATTTCCCAACTTCTTAAGAGCTAGTGTCATCCTATTTAAATTGAAATTGACAATTTTTTTAAAATTTTTTTTAGCTAGCAGATTGTAAAGACTGATCGACTGTGATGACATTTTCAGTCTCTTTTTTAGCCTGATCTTCAGATTTTTTCAATAAAACACTTAATAATGTTCCAACGGTAGAATTTAAAAATTTTCTTTCAACAACTAAATCAATTCCACCGTGTTCTTTTACATATTCAGCTGTTTGAAATTCTTCAGGCAATGTCTCCCTAACAGTATCCTGTATTACTCTACGACCTGCAAACCCAATAGTAGCTTTCGGTTCTGCTATTAAAATATCCCCCAACATTCCCCAAGATGCAGTAACACCCCCAGTTGTTGGATCTGTCAGAACTACTATGTAGGGCAAATTATTTTTCTTTAGTTCATTTATAGCTAGTGTAGTTCTAGTCATTTGCATTAAAGCAATAGATGATTCCATCATTCTTTGTCCACCGCTACAACTAAAGAATATATAAGGAGTTTTATGATCGATTGCTTGTTGGACTCCAGCGATAAATGCTTCACCGGATGCCGCTCCAAAAGAACCACCTATAAATCTAAAATCTTGTGCGCCAACAGTAACCGCAATATTTTTGATCTTGCCCTTTGCTATTAAAATAGCATCGTCCTGACCAGTTTTTTTTCTAGCAACTTTTAATCTGTCGACATATTTTTTGTTATCAACAAAACTTAATGGGTCATCTTTAGGTATTGGTGTTTTTATTATTTCATAAACTCCATTATCAAAAAAAAGTTTGAACCTTTCTTCGCAAGATAACTTGTGGTGGGCACCACACTTAGGACAACAATTAAAATTTAAATTAAAATCTTCTTTGTAAATTAGATTTTTACACTGACATGAAATCCAAAGTGTTTCTTCCGAAGAAGAAGCCTTTTTTTTAAAAAGTTCTTTAATTTTGGGCTTTATGAATTTTGTTATCCAATTCATGTTATTTTTTTCTTCAGTGTTTTTACCATTTTATTTAACTTTGTGACAGGATTTTGTCTTTTTTTTAATGAATTACTAATACTTTTGCATAATTCTGACCCAACGACCAGACCATCTGCAGCTTTAAGTGATGAGATTGTTTTGGTTGTAATCCCAAAACCAATAACTAAATTTTTAGAAGGTTTTATTCTTTTTATTTTTTTATAATTATTAATTATATTTTTAGGACTAACTTTAAGCTTACCCCCTGTTGTTGATAACATACTTATATAATATATCATTTCATGAGAGTCTTTAACTATACCCATCATCCTATTTCTTGTGGTGGTCGGAGAAATTAATTGAACATAGCATACAGAAAATTTTTTACATTTTTTAGCAAAATTTCTATTTTCTGGCCAAGGCAAGTCAACCACTATTAACCCATTAACTCCAGAATTTCGACATTTATTTAAAAATTTATTTTCACCATATTGTAATATCAAATTGTAATAGCCCATTAAAATTAATGCCTTATCTTTTTTTATATTTTTAAATTTTCTTACAATCTTAAAAATATCATTCATTTTAATTCCAGCTTTTAAAGCTCTATGTGAACTTTCTTGTATTTGGCCTCCATCCGCAATCGGGGTATTATGTGGAAATCCTAGCTCAATAATATCAGCATGATTAGAAATATTTTGAATTATATTAAGAGAGTTTTTTTGTGTATTATCCCCTGCTACTGTATAAGTTAATAGAGCCGGTCTTTTCTCCTTTTTGCATTTAGCAAATGTTTTTAATATTAGATTACTCATCTCAAATAATAACCAAGTCTTCTTTTTATGATGTCCTTATCTTTAATAGAGTCACCACAACTATTTACTATAATGACGCTATCCTGACTAAGTTTTGGGGCAATTTTAATTGCTTCTGCAAATGCATGTGAAGGCTCTAAGGAAGGAGAAATTTTCTCTAGGCTACTTACTAATTTATAAGCTTCTAAAGCTTCTTCATCACTTGCAGTTGTGTATCGTGCCCTTTTAATATCTTTTAAGTAACAATGTATCGGTGAAATGCCTGGATAATCTAAGCCAGCACTTATGGATTCAGTTTTACCAATTTGACCCTCTTTGTTTTGAATAACATATTGCTTTGCACCGTGTAAAATCCCAAGCTTTGCATTATTTGTAAGTGGTGCAGCGTGAAGCTTGTTATTACTTGGACCACCCGCTTCTACCCCAATTAATTCAATTTGTTTTTTTTTATATCTTATAAATTCATTCCAAAAACCTAAAGCCGAACTTCCGCCACCTACACAATTTATAAGTTTGAGGTTTCTTGGGATTTTTCCAAATTCTTTCTTAATTTGTATTATCAATTCCCTAGATATTTGAGATGTGCTCCAAGCACATATTTTAATAAATATATTAGGTCCCACAGTACTTCCAACACACATTGCTGTGGTGTCACAATTAGACACCCAATAACGCATGCATTCGCTGACAGCATCTACCAATGTTTGACTACCTGTTTTTACCGGCACAATTTCAGCACCATTACTTTTTATAGCTTGAACATTTGGTCTTTGTCTTTTTATATCTTTAGCACCCATAAAAATTTTACATTTTAAACCAAATTTTTTTGCAGCCATTGATAACATTTTTCCTGCGTATCCAGCTCCAGTATCTCCAACAATAAATTTCTTACCGGCTTTTTTTGCAATTAAGCAATGCACTGTTGCATTATAGATCTTGTGAGCTCCCCCGTTAGCCTCTGAAACCACCTTTGCATAAATTTTTGCTCCACCGATAAACTTTGAGAGATTTCTCAGATATATAAAAGGTGTTGGGCTCCCAACATAGTTTTTAAAATAAAAATCTCTTTCTTTTAAAAAACTTTTATTATTTCTTAATTTCTCAAATAAATGCGTAAGGTCATCGATAGGTTTCTTAAGCGTTTCAGGAATGAAATTTCCTCCAAATTTTCCGCCATAAAAGAAATTCTTATCATGAGAGTCAATTATCAATTTTGTATTTTTCATTTATCCTATTAATTTTATTTAAAAATTTTTTAATTTTAATTTTATCTTTTACTTTATTTGTTTCTAAAGAGCCAGAGACATCCACAATATCTGCAAGATTAGCAAGTTTTCCAACATTTTTTATATTTATATTTCCAGCAACCATCTTGGTAATACTTTTTGGCATTGTTTTAATCCAATTAAATTTCCAACCTATACTTTTTTCATAACCAGAACTATCCCATAAAATTATATCAGCTGAATTTTTACATTTTTTATACAAATACACATCTTCTTTTTTTTTAACCTGCACTACTTTTATAATTTTTATCTTATATTTTTTTTTAATTGAAAATATAACTTTATCTTCAAAATTTCCGTATAACTGAAAATAATCTAAATTTAATTTTGAAAACTTTGAAATTTCACTATTACTTGGATTTACTAAAACCCCCACAAATTTCGTTTTTTTTTTCTTAGTGTTTAAAAGCTTTTTTGCTTTGTGAAAATTAAGATTTCTGTGACTCTTTGGATAATTTAAAATGAATCCACAAAATGAAACTTTATTTGTTATACAAAAATCTAATTCACTTCTTTTTGTTATGCCACAAATTTTAACTTTCATTTTAAATTAATGAATTAATTAATTTTTGTATATTCTGCTTTATATTTCCCTTTGTTATACTTCTGCCTATAACTATTGCAGTTGCTCCATTGGAAAAAGCCTCAGATGGAGTCAAAACTCTTTTTTGATCGTGTGATTTATCTCCTTGTAAGCGGATGCCAGGTGTAATTATTTCCATTTTTTTACATATTATTTTTAGAAATTTTGCCTCCTTAGCTGAACAAACTATGCCGTCTAATTTTGCTTTTTTAGCCAACGAAGCTTGTGTTTGAACAATCTCTTTTAAGCTTTTATTATATCCTAAATGTTTTAAACTTTTATCGGTTAAACTTGTTAGAACACTGACTCCTAAAATTTTAATTTTCTTATTAATTTTTTTTGTTTCTTTTTTAACTGCTTTTATCATTTCATATCCACCATTTAGATGTAAAGTAATATATTTTAAATGCTTTAAATCTTTCAAAGATTTTACAGCTGCGACCGCTGTATTTGGTATGTCGTTTATCTTAAGGTCTAAAAAAATAGAGTCATTTTTAAATTTAGAAATAAAAGCCCTACCTTTTTGACTGTAAAAAAATTCTAATCCAAATTTATAGCCTATCTTAAATTTTTTTGATTTAACTTTTGAAAATTTTATGATTTTTTTTATCTTTTTAAGATCGCTAGTGTCACATGCTATAAATATTTTTTTCATTTAAATTATTTATTAATAGTTTCTTTTAGTTTCTTACTAGGTTTAAATCTAGCTTTATTTTTTTTTGGAACATAAATAATTTCCCCTGTTTTTGGATTACGAGCGTTTTTTTTCTCTTTTATTTCTTTTATAAAAAATGTCCCAAAGGACCTTATTTCAACATTTCTTTTATCTTTCAGGGAATCAGAAATATTACTGAAGAAAACATCTAATATTTTTTGAAGTAGATCTTTATTTAAATTTTTGTTTTTTTCTTTTAATTTTTTTAATATTTTTTCTCGTGACAATTACTTATCTTTTTTTTTATTACTTTTTCTACCCAACGCTTTTTCAAATATACCTTTTAGCGTAGCTCCTGATTTAGTCGCGCCTGCACCAAATTTAGCAACTAAACTTTTCTCCTCGTCAATTTGTGCGGCTTTCACACTCAACTTAATTTTTCTTTTATCTAAATCTAGCTCAACAATTTTTGCGTCAAGCGCATTTCCATGAGAAAATACCTCAGGCCTAGCATCAGCAGAGGATTTGGCAAGATCTCCTTTTTTAATTGAAACTATCAGTTTTTTTTCATTATCTATACTTACTTTCACCCCTGTTTTCATTACTTCATGAACTCTAGTTGTAATGACATCCCCAACATTTTTCTTGTTATCTTTAAACCAATCCATAGGATCTTTGTCCAAAGCTCTTTTCGAAAATCTAATTTTCTCATCTTTCACTTCTATTACCTTTACTTCTATCATGTCATTTTTTTTATATTTGCTTAAGTTTTCTAACTTCTCATCAAAGTTAAGTTCTTTATAATGCAACATTCCTACTAATCCTGAGTCTAGTTCCCCAAAAATAGCTTTGTCAGTAATGTTTTTAATTTTTATCTTAACTTTTTGTCCAACAGACTCATTAATTTTATTCCATGGATTTTCTAGAGTTTCCCTGTAAGAAAGAGAAATTCTTTTTGCCTCTTTATCTATATTGATAATTTTTACTTTAACATTCTGAGACGGTGATAAAACCTTACTCGGTTGAACATTTCGATTTTGCCAAGAAAGCTCACTGTTATGTATCAACCCTTCAACACCTTCTTCTAACTTAACAAATACACCGTAGTCCATTAGTTTTGTACATGTTCCTTCATAAATTTCTCCAATTTTGAATTTTTTTGACAAGTTTTCATATGGGTCTTCCGTAAGTGCTTTAATAGAGGCCGATACTCTATTTGTTGATTTATCTATTTTTGTAATCTTAACTTTTAAATTCTGCCCTATTGTAACTAAGTCTGATGGTTTCTTTACCCTGCCATATGACAAGTCACTTACGTGTAATAAAGCATCTATACCGTCAATGTCTAAGAAAATTCCCCAGTCTGTTGTTGCTTTTACTTTAGCATTTTCGACAATGTCTCCCTCTTTTAAATTTTTTAAAGCTTCTTTAAGCTCAGTATTTTTACTTTTTTCTAAAACAGCTCGTCTGCTTGTGCATACGTTTCCTCTTTTTTTATCTATCCTTGTAGCAATTACCTTAATTGGAACATTAAAAAGGTGCTCAACTTTTTTGAGTGGTCTTACGTCAATTTGTGACGAAGGCATGAAAGTTGGTAAACCATCAACATTACAAACGTAACCTCCTTTTACTTTTCCTGTAATTAGCCCGGTAACTTCTTCTTGAGTTTCAAAAACTTTTTCCATTTTTTTCCAAGCAGCCATTCTTTTAGCCTTTTCCCTTGAAATAACTATTTCGCCTTTAAAGCTCTCTATCCTCTCTAAATAAACATCAACTTTAGATCCTACTTTTAATTTTTCAAATTCTCTGTCATTTTTAAATTCCTCAATAGGTATCATTCCTTCCATTTTAGCCTTGCAGTCTACAACAACAAAATTTTTTGTAATTTCTGTCACTACAGCTTTTATTATTTCGTTTTCTCTTAGCTTTCGTTCTTTAAAATCTTCATCAAGTAAAGATTTAAATTCTTTATATTTTGGATTAGATTTGATCGGATCTTTTTGGTCTGCTTCAGTTGCCATATTTGCTTTTAATCACTTTATCAATATGTTTAGACATTTTTCTTATCATTTGTTTTTTGTTTAGTTTTCCGGTGTGGATTTCTAGCGCATCTCTATGTTTGAGTAAAGGGCTATGTTTCCTTTTTTTATCCCTTATATTACGTAATTTTAACGACTTTTTAACCTCACTAAGTTTTATCGATGGGTTATTTTTTTTTAATTCTTTATGACGTCTTTTTGCTGCTAAATCTAAATCGCAAGTAAAGTAAAACTTAACATTAGAGTTAGGTAAAATTTGAGTAGAAATATCCCTTCCTTCAATTATGCAATTTCTATTTTTTTTAGAGAAATTAATTTGATAAGTTTTGAGTATATCTCTAATTTTTTTAATTTTTGCAATTTTCGAAGTATGATTAGAGATAACTTGGGTATTCAAATTAAGACTTTTTATTTTAGCTAAATTAATTTTTTTAAATTTTTTTTTTAAAAATAACACATTATTTTTTGGCTTATCTTTTAAAATTACATAGCTTGCATATCTATAAAGCATACCAGATGATAAAAATTTTAACTTATACTTTTTGGAAATTATTTTAGCCCCAGTAGTTTTCCCACTGGCTGCACCGCCATCGCAACTTATAATTATATTAAAATTTTTTCTTTTCAAATTTACCACCAAGAAAGTTAATCTTTTTTAAAAAACTGGGAGAAGAGGTATTAACTGTTTCAAAGTTTTTTATTATTGTTTTTACACCGGTTATAAGCGCCAAGACAGTTGCTGACATACATATTCTATGATCTCCTAAGTTTGGTACATCGATTTTTCTATTATCAACTTTTATTTTTTTATTTCCATAAATCTTTAAAGAATTATTTTTGTAAGTTGATCTTACTCCAATTTGCTTAAGGATTTTTTGCATCTCTTTGACTCTATTGCTTTCCTTATTAGACAAATCACCTATTCCACTAAATTTTGAAACTCCATTTATAAAAGCAGATATTACAAATAAAATAGGATATTCATCAGTAGTATTTAAATAATATTTACTTGAGGCTTTAATTGGTTTTAATTTGCTGCTTTTAATTGATATATCACCAACTTTTTCGTTATTTATTTTTTTTACATTTGAAAAATTTATTTTAGCTCCACTTTTTTTAAGGAGAGTGTAGTAGCCAATTCTTGTTGGGTTGAGACCCACATTCTTAATTATTAAATAAGAATTTTCTCTTAATAATGTTAAGGCGGTAAAAAAGGCTGCAGAGGATGGGTCGCCAGGTATTTTGATCTTAAAATTGTTCAAAAAACTTTTACCTGTGACAGATATAGTTTTGGATTTTGAAGATTTAATATTTATAGCTTGTTTATTATTCGATAACATAATTTCAGTGTGATCCCTGCTACATTTATCCTCAGTAATGGCGGTCTTACCATAGGAGTTTAATCCAGCAAGTATAACAGCACTTTTTAATTGCGCTGAGGAACCAGCTTTATAATTTATACCAATTGGATAATTTGAAGATATTAGCCTCAAAGGAAAAGTAAATTTATCTTTTGGTAAAAATTCTGCTCCAAATTGATTCATCAAGAGAATCAATTTCTTCATGCTTCTTTTATTCAAAGACTTATCACCGTAAAGCAAAACTTTAACGTCAGGAGTTGTAGAGAGAATACCTATCATTAATCTCGCCAATGTGCCTGAGTTTCCAAAATTTAATTTATTTCTATTTTTAACTTGAAAAGAACCAATTCCTTTTCCAAATATTTTATATATTTTTCCTGATTTTTTAATTTTGATACCTAAATTTTTAAGACAGTTTATAGTTGAGTGTACATCTTCCGACTCTAAAATATTTTCTGCTATGGAAACCCCCTGACAAATTGAACCTATTAAAAAAGATCTTATAGATAAAGACTTATCACTGTCTACAATAATTTTTTTTTTAAAATTTTTAATTGGCTTTGAAATTATAAGAGAAAATTTTTTTGACTTCATTAATTAGAGGAATATTGATTTCCAAAGTATAATTGAATAGCTTTTGATGATTTCAATATTTCACTTGGAGTACCGTCAGCAATAATCGATTGTTCCCCTAAAACATAAGCTCTATCAACAATGTCAAATAAGTTTCTCACTTGGTGATCAGTGATCAGAATTGAGCATCCATATGATTGTATCTTAAGAATATATTTTTGTATATCCTGAACCACAATTGGATCTAATGCTGCCATAGGCTCATCTAATAAAATAACTTTAGGTTTATTGATCATGATCCTTGCCATCATTAATCTTCTTACCTCTCCTCCAGAAAGAACATTACTATTTAGCGTTCTTAAATGTTGTAAATTGAATTCATCAAGTAATTTTTCTGTTACTCTTCTTTGTTCTTCTGTGTTTTTGATTGTTAATTGACAAATACCAAGTAAATTATCATATACAGACATATTAAACACACTTCTTTGCTGACTCAAATATCCAAGACCCAGTTTTGTTCTTTCATGAATTGGTATTTCCGAAATATCCTTATTTCCAATTATTACTTTACCTTTATCAGCCATGTGTTGACCAATTATAATACTGTAGAGAGTTGATTTTCCAGACCCATTTGGACCTAATAAACCAACAATTTCTCCAGGATGCATTTCAATAGATATTTTTTTTAGAATAGGTCTGCCATCAAAAGATTTACTTATATCTCTCAATTCGAAGATTGGTTTATTTTTTTTAAATTTTATTATTCTAAATCCCTTTTTCATTTATTTAAATTAATCCTCACTTGTTCACTATTTTTCATTGAAAAATCGATTGATTGATTTTCAATATTTAATTCTAGAATATCAGCCGTAAAATTACCATCTAAACTTTCTCCTTTTACGTCACCATAAATATTAATCAATTTTTTTAAATTATAATAGTCAAGATTATTTGCAAATATTTTATTCGTTTCTTGCAGAACTCTAACATTATCTCTAAATTCCATATCATTAGTTTTGTTGTTATATTTACCTTTATCTCCGTAGACATTTATTTCTTGACCGTTTTTAAAATAAAAAATTGCCATCATATTAATCATATTTATTAATTCTGGATTTTCTTCATCAAAAGATGCTAATTCAGACTGTAATAGATACCTGTTACCGTTTGCATCAATCCCCTTATATTCAACGTTTTCAAAAAAATTAGATGTAGATTCTTCTTTATCAGTAAAAACTTTTGAAGTTTCGGTGTTTTCTGAATTTTTTTCATTAATATTTTTATTGTAATAAACAATGTAAAATATCAGAGCTGCAATTAAAAATAATACACTTTGAATTATAATTAGTTTTTTTTTTCTATAACTCATTTTATGCCAAACTGAAGAATAGAATGAATATGTACAAGTCCCTTTAAATCCGCATATTTTCTATTTGAATTTATATTTTTCTCAGATGTTACTAGTAAACTTGTTATTTTTTTTTCATTCATTATTGATAGAGCTTTAGAAGCCGATGAAGTCTCAGATATAAACAATGGTTTAGAATTCATAAATTTTTTTAAGTTCTCTTTTTTTAAGTTAAACCTTAGACTTCTTCTAGCGTCCCCATCAGTTAAAATTCCTCTCACTTTTTTTTTATCCATAACAATTGCAACGCCAAGTTTATATTTGGTTATTTTATTTGAAGCTTCCAGAATACTTTTGGTTATATTAATCTTAGGTATTTTAGAACCTGAAACCATTATATCTTTTACTAGAAGCAGTGCCTGACCAATATTACCTCCTGGGTGATAAACTTTAAATCTTTCTTTAGAAAATTTTATTTTGCTCATTAATGCTACAGCTAAACAATCACCCAAAAGGAGCGTAATGCTTGTGCTTGATGTTGGAACCATTCCTGTAGGATCTGACTCTTTTACTTTTGGTATCAGAATTTTGATATCACTAGCTTTCATAAGGTTACTATCCATTCTTGAAGCAACACCTATGATCTTTATATTAAATCTATTCGCGTATTTTAACATGTTTGAAAGTTCAGCTGTATTTCCAGAGTAAGAAAAAACTAACAAGACATCTCTTTTTTCTATTTGACCTAAATCTCCATGATTTGCTTCACTTGGACTTAAAAAAAATGACGAAATACCAACAGAGGATAAAGTGGCTGAAATTTTTCGTCCAATTAATCCTGATTTTCCAACTCCTGCACATATAACTTTTCCTTTACAATTATAAATAGATTCTACAGCTTTTACAAAAGAGGAATTAAAAACTTTACTTATTTTTTTCATTTCTAAAATCTGTTTCGAAGCAGATTTTTTCGCTAATTTTATATAATTTTTATTACTCATTAGTGTTCAAAAATATCAAATTTAAAACCGTTCTGATCTAACTCGATTCTTGTATCTAAAAATTCTACACATCTGTTATAAAGATTCATTCTTTTTTCTCTCACAAGCATTTTTTCTAATTGTGTTTTTATTTTATGTAGGTAAATAACATCACCAGCAGCGTACTCCAATTGTTTGTCTGTAAGTTCATCTATATCTTTGTTCCAATCCGAGCTTCCCTGTCTCTTATCCAAGTTCTTATTACAAAATTCAAAAACTAAGTTTTTTAAACCATGTTGATCGGTATAAGTTCTTACAACTTTAGATGCGATTTTAGTATCAAAAATATTTTTTATTTTACACTTTAAAAAATATTCTAAAGCGTTTTTGTCAAATCTTAAGAAATGACCTATTTTTAAAATTTTCTCGTTTTCT
>MDSW01200898.1_pt1 | contig 13175 bp, 7 predicted proteins | sample 811171 | NCBI WGS metagenome assembly MDSW01 (sample SAMN05326641, study PRJNA326480) | marine metagenome | isolation source: seawater | place: Atlantic Ocean: North West | collected 2012 | reverse complement strand
TCGGATGTCGACGATTGCATCGATGCCGACGCGATCTCGCGTCACAGCGCGTCGACGCCGTCGATCGATCGTCCGTCGATCGGTGAAAGAGATACGACATGGCGCCCGCGCGCGCGGCGTGCGCGTGGCGATCGAAAACGCGCGACGACGGCGCCGCGCCGCACGTGCGCGAGTACATTCATCTGCGGAAAGTGTTGAGCGCCGAGCTCAACGTCGCGGCGAGCAAGAAGCAATCGCACGCGATGACCGTCAGAGCGATGCGACGAAGCGTTCCGGAGGGTGCGCTCACGCGCGCGCTGGACGAGGAGGACTTGGACGCGGCGCCCGAGGAGTTTTACGCGGTGACGTTTACCAACCCGGAGCGACGGGCGGTGGTGGCGAGAGCGCGCGGGGTGGAAGACGTCGCGTCTGGGGACGAAAGCGCGCGAGCGCGCGTGTGTAGAGAGGCATCGACGATGACGAGCGATGCGGAGGAGGTGGAGGCGTTTTTAAACGCATCGGCGACGCGGTTTCATCGCGCCGCGCAGACGTACGCGGTGGCGGGCGACGCGTTCGACGCGGGCGACTTCAACGTTAAGATTTGTCGCGTCGAGACGAGCTCGGGACGATACATCGGCACGATTCTAGATTTGACGTATTACGCGACGAATGACGCGTCCACCGCGGAGACGGCGCTTCGAGAGTACGCCGCGCACGCCTCCGCCGCGGCGAACGCGGCGGCCGAGTCGGAGGACGACGTCGGCGCCTTCGTCCTCGCCGACCTTCGCGCGAGTTGTCCCGCGGACGTCTACGCCGCACCCGCGGGTGATTTACAGTGCGCCATATCATACGTCGACGCTTTACACGCCCTTAGACGGTAGTTTTCGCCATTCTCACGCGTGTAACGTCGACATGCAGACGCGCCAGACGCGCGTCCCGCCTCTCGCGCGCTCGGGGACAGCCGACCGTTACGCCATTCGACGACGACGATGCCCCTTTCGAAGGCGCCCGCGTGGCCCGAACTCGCGGTCGAGCGCGACGACGTCGTCGAGGACGCGTTCGAGCGCGCGTTCGACCCTTCGTTCGATCCGCTCCGCGCGCTCGCGCGCGTCGTCGACGACGCGATGGGACGCGACGCGATGCGCTCGGGACGCGCGCGAGACGACGACGACGCGCGAGACGACGACGATGACGACGATGGGGACGACGACGCGTGGATCACGTTCGCGGAGGACGTCGCCGCGCCCGCGCGAGACGACGAAGAGGCGGCGGTGCGAGACGTCGCGTTCGAGGAGGCGTTGGCGAGAGTGCGCGCGGGACGACGCGCGTTGGCGAGACGCGCGGCGGAACGCGCGACGAGACGCGGGGATTTCTTCGAGGAGGAGTTGAAATTAGCGCGCGAGGAGGCGGGAGAGGGTGAGACATTTGTGGAGGAGGAGGGAGAGGGGAGGGAGAGGGAGGAGGAGGAGGTGAAGGAGGAGAGGGAGGAGGAGGCGGGGACGTCGCCCGCGGGATGGCGAGGAGAGTTTTCGGCGTTCGACGGCGACCCCGCGCCGGCGCCTAAGGCGTTGCCGCACGCGTGGACGATGCCGATTATGGATGTCGATGTCGCGAGCGGGCCGTCGGATGAGGTGCGGCGCGATATCGCGGCGCGAGCGATGCGCGCGAGCGTCGCGGCGGAGGAGGCGAGACGAGAGTCGGACGCCGTCGCCGAGATGTCGCAACAGATTCGGCGATTGAACACGGCGTTGAGCGCGTGCGAGCGACGGGAGAGCGCGGCGGAGTTAGCGGCGACGTCGGAGGCTGAGCGCGCCGCCGCGTTGGAGCATCAGAGTTTGGAGATCAAGGCGAGATTAAAGGCGCGAGACGCGGATATTAGCGAACTGAATAAAGTGATGTTCGTGCTCAAGAAACGCGCGGACGATCTGACGGACGCCTTGGACGAGGCGCGACGAGACGGGGAGAAGTATCGGATGGAGATCGCTGAGCTCAAAGTGAACGACTCGGAACTGCGACGGACGGTGGAGAAGAGGGCGATCAGCGAGAGGATGGCGTACAACTCAAACGAGCAGACGCGCCGCGACATCATAGCGCTGCAGAGTAAATGCCGCACGTTGGAGGAAGAGAACGAACGTTTGAGCGAGAGATTGACGCAGAGCGAAGAGAATTGTTTCGAATCGAGCAAATCGGCGCAGAGGTTCCATCAGTTGGCAGAAGCGTCTGCGAGGGAGACTGAAATTCTTCAACGCGCAAACGACGTCGCCGCAAACGAAAACAAAGAGTTGCGACGAGAGTTGAACGAGTTACACAAGGAGGTACGGGAGATTCGCGCGCAGAAGAATGAAACGCGAACGACGGTCGCACCCGTGACGATGACGGCGCCGCCCGCACCGGTGACGACGACGGCGCCGCCCGTCGCGCCAGTCGCGTCCGACGCGCCTCGCTCCGTCCTGACGCCGCTCAACGTAGAACCGGTCGCGCCCGTCGCGCGTCCGACGTCCAAGGAACGATCGACTTCGCGCGAGAACGCACCCGAAACTGTCGTCGCCGCTCCATCGAGACCGACGCAACACTTCGACGATTCCGAGTACAAACGACGCATGCGCGCCGGAAGCGGATTCTTTTACGACATGTGCGGCGTCGATCCTCCGAAACCGAAATCCAAGCCGAGACCCGCGCCTGCCGCGCGTCCACTTCCCGGCGACCGGTACGTCCCTCCGGTCGCACACGCGCGTCCGACCGCGAGCTACGACGAATGGATCGCCTCCATCGCCGCCTTGGAGAGGGAGCACATGCAACTCGCCCTCGAGAGAGACGCGCTCGAGGCGCGACTTCGCGCGCTTCCGACCGGCGCCGGTCGAACCATGCTCGAGCGCGAGCGCAAGACGAGCGCGCTCGAGCGTCTCGACTCCGTGCACGAAGCGCTCAGGAAGAATCGCATCGCACTCAGCGCCGCCAAGGAGTCGAGGTGAGCGCGAGATGTTCGCGCCGAGAGTCGTCGACGATCGGCGTCGCGCGTCCAATGTGAGCTGAGCGTCATCACTTAATCTAATCTTCAGTTCGTCCCTCGTCGCACCTCTCGAGACGTCCTCGATCGCGCGTGCGTGAGGCGAGCGTGAGATCGCGCGGGGCGTGTCGCGAGAGAGCCACGCGCGCGACCGCGCGACGCCCGCGACCGCGCCCGCGCGTCCCGTCCCGTCCCGTGACCGACGCGCGTCATGCTCGCCTTGCCCAAGTACGTCGCCCTGAGCGTCGGCGCGATCACGTGCGTCGTCGCGCACGCGCTGTACACGCGAGAGCAGTACTTTCCGGCGATGATGTACCTGAGCACGAGCAAGTTCGCGCTCGTGACGTTCGGAAACTTTGCGTTTTCGATGATGCTGGTGTTGGGACACGTGGTCAAGGCGACTTTTCTCGGGACGCTGCGAGAGGCGGAGGTCGAGCGGCTGTACGAGCGCACGAGGGATGCGGTGATGGAGACGTGTCTGGCGATGACGATATTTCGCGAGGAGTTCAACGCGAAGTTCGTGGCGTTGTTCGTGAGTTTGTTGTTCATCAAGGCGTTTCACTGGTTGTATCAGGACAGAGTGCAATACGCGGAGACGGCGCCGACGCTCAGTCGCACGACGCACCTGCGACTGGCGGCGTTCATGGGGACGCTCTTGATGCTGGACCTGAGCATGTTGAATTACATCGTCGCGTCCACGATCGAAAAGGGTCCGAGCGTTCTGTTGCTGTTTGGATTTGAGTACGTGATTCTCGCCACAAAGCTCTTCGTAGGCTTCGCCAAGTACCTCATCATCAACGCCGATCGCATGTTGGAGGGTCAGTGGCAAGGGAAAGGGACGTGTATCTTTTACCTGGAACTCGTGACGGATCTTTTGCAACTATTTGTGTACTTTGTGTTCTTTTTGATCATATTCGCGTACTACGGGATGCCGGTGCACTTGATGCGAGATCTGTACTTCACATATCGGAACTTTAGGAAACGGGTCGAAGAATTCATTCGATATCGTCGCGTGACGGCGAACTTGAACGATAGGTTCCCAGACTCCACCGCGGATGACTTGTCCACGGGCGACGACGTCTGTATCATCTGTAGAGAAAACATGGAGGCGGACGCGCAAGGGGGTAACAAACCGAAGAAGCTGCCGTGCGGTCATTCATTCCATTTGCATTGCTTGCGTTCATGGTTAGAGCGACAGCAATCGTGTCCGACGTGTCGACAATCCGTGCTTCCTGAGCGCGAGCGTCGCGCGAACGCGCAGAGACAAGCGGCCGAAGAGGCGCAGTGGCAACAGTTGCCTCCCGAGTTGCAAGCGGGTTACATCCCGCCGGAGGTTGCTGCTCGATTAGATCGAGAAGCGCACGAGAGACGCGAACAGAGAGCGGCGGCAGGGACGCCTCCCACAGACGTCACGAGAAGCAGAACGCCTCGTCAAGCGACGACTCTGGCGCAGACGCCGCCGGGAGTTCCCGACAACGGACGAGACTTCGCACAGACGCCGACGCAAACGCCGACGCAGAGCGCGCCGACGAACACCGATTTCACGACTACGCCAGTCGAGCGAACGAATCAAGCGCACCCGTTTACTGGATCCCGCGCATGGACTTCCCCCAACGCGTTCGCCTCGCCCGGTGGGTTAGGAATCACTAGAGATCCCGCCACGGGACTCACTTCCATGGATGACGAAGCAGCGCACAGAGTAGCCACTGCCGTTGCCTCCGCGGTCGCCGCAGCGAGTTCACAAGCGCAACTGGCGTTCGCTAGCATCGCTCCGTTCGGCGTTCCTGGATTAGTCGAAGAGGCGACCGCACGTGCCGCACACATGGCCGCGCCCACCCCCGCCCCGTCTCCGGCGCAACCGGCGCGAACGCCGACGTTTTCGCCGATGCCGCACGACGCGTCCCCGGCTGTCAGAGCCGCCATCGAGGCGGAGCGCCAAGCGACGCTCGACGCCATGCAAGCTCAAGTGCGACTTTTACAGGCGCAGATGGCGACGTTTCAGGAACAAGCCAGCGATGAAAGTCATTCGCAACTGTCCCGCGGCGCTCGCGGAAAAGAGCCGCTTTCGGATACGGAGGACGCACCCGAGAGCGCGGCGCCTCCGCCCAGTCAACCGCCCCGACGAGAGGACGATCTCGACGAGCCCGACACTTACGTTCGTCGTCGTCGATTACAACACTTTAGCTAGACGCCCGAAAAATTGAATACAAAATCTACACGTCCCGCGTGTAAAAAGTTAACCACGCGACTCACATCGACGCGCGACTCGCATCGACGAGTCTCATGGGTCAAAAACGCTACGAGCGAACGCTCAAGCAAGACGCTCGTCGCAAGGAACTCGAGGAGTTCGCCAAGCGTCCGCGTCCGCCGAGCATTCGGCAAAAAGTCGCCGCCTACAACGCCGAGCTCATCGAGAAGGCGGACCTGTCGGCGATTCGGGGCTGGAGCGAAGTGGCGCCGGACGAAAAACCATCGACGAGCGGCGCGCGCGCGTTTCCAGACTTTCCCGACGCCGTGCGCGTCGTGTTCGGTAACCTTCCCGTCGATTTGGCGCCGGACGTCCTGGCGGCTGCGCTGCAGTCGCTCGTGACAAAAATGTGCGCGAGCGTCGACGTGTCGGCGCTCGACGCCGTCGAGGTGGCCACGTTCGGACCGTGTCGACCGAAGACGCGTCGAGATCGCGACAGAGAAAATCGTGGATTCGCCGTGTGCACGTTCAGGGATACGCGCGAGGCGGAAGAGGTGATACGAGTCGTCACGGGATGCACTTTGGCTTCGTCGAGCGCCCGATGGCCAGAGCGCCCGGTGAACGTTAGGTTGGATGATACGAACGAGTGTGATCTTGAATTCGTGCGAGGGTTGAGAGGAAAGGCACCGGTCGTCGAGAAGAAGCCGAAAAAGGAACCTCGCAAGCGATGGAAGATGAATGAGTTAGAGACTCTGCCCATGCGTCAAAAGTGTTTGAGCACGCACACGCGTTTCAGCGACTTGAACGGGAAGCTTCGCGTGCGACTGTTGGAGTACTTTAGCACAGCGGTGGCAGCCATGCCTGAATTGGTGTGCGTCATTCTAGAGATGGAGAAGACCGCCCCTCACTTTTTGCGGCTCAAAGAACTCATCGAGAGCATTGAATCGTTCAATCTGGTAATCGCGCATCTAAACTCTGCGGAATCGACTTCCGAGGCAGCAACCTCGAAAGTGTACGATAAATTCTTCGATCTCGCGTGTGGCCACGGCTTGGTGGGTATCATGATTGCGTACGCGCTTCCCAAACGCACGGTTTACGCATTCGATCACACACACAGACCAGCATTTTACGCGTACTGTCGCGCTTTCGCGAAAATACGAGACGCGGATGCACCATGGAGTGAAGGCACCATCGATTGGGACGCGGAAGAGGCATTCGTCGCCACGAATCGTCTCGAAGCGGAACAAGACGTCAGCGAAATCCCGGCGTCGGATGAGCCTGTGGAGTCTCCCGCACTATCGAACATTGTGTTCACGCTGGGCGACATCGAAAAGGCGAGACCTCTGGTGAACAACGCGAGCGTCGTCATCGCACTCCACGGGTGTAATGAGGCAAACAAGGTGGCGGTCGAGATGGCGCGTGATGCAAACGCGATCTGGTGCGCCATGCCGTGCTGTATAAAGGCGTCGCTGTACTTGCCCGAAACCGTCTTGAGCAGACTCGACGACTCGGCCAGATACAACTTTTTATGCGGCGTCATGTGTCACGAGTACGGCGCGCAACTCGTGCGTGCGATCGATTCTCGCATCACCAACCGTCCCACCATGCTCTGCGGTGGCATCGTCGGATACAGGAAGCACTGCTTCGTCATCGGCAACAACTCTAAGATTCAACGCGAGAGAGCCAAGAGCGAGACGCGAGAGCACCGGGGTAAGGGGTAACGCCGTCGAGCCCCAGTGCGAGACGCCTGTGCCGCGCGCCGAGCGCGAATGGTCGACCGCCGCTCGCGTGAATCGAGAGCATAGGACGCTCGCGCGTCGCGCGACATGTCCAGCTCGACATCTCGATCGTCGACGAGCGCGACGAGCGATGATGACGCGACTGGCCGAAAAAGCGAATCGGCGGCGGCGGCGACCGAAAACGGCGCGCGGACGCCGCGCGCGGACGCCTCCGAGCGCGCGACTCGTCTCATCGCGAGCGGATTACTCCCCATACGTCGAGACGCCCTCGCGAAGGACGACGCGATCGTGGACGCGCCTACAAGCGCGGCGAAGACGTATGAAGGCGCGTCTCGGGGACAGGACCGGGACAGACTGGGCGAAAGTTTGCGCGCCATCAAACGTCGAAAAGCGGAGAGTCGCGCGAAAGATCTGTGTCGATACACGGTACAAGGCGTCACGTGTCGATTGGGCAAGCGCTGTGGGTACACGCACGACATCGACGCGTATCGAAAGTCAAAGCCGAGCGATATCAAGGGCTCGCCGTGCGTCTTCGTCAACGCGTCGAGTAAGAAGTGTCCGTTCGGCGTGCGATGTAGGTTCGAATCGAGCCACGCGAAGATGAAGAGCGAACATCAAGTGGAATTTGCGGTCAACTTGCTCGACGATGCGATGCAGAAGCGGTTGCGGAAGAATGAATACCCGTTTCCTCGTTCGGATTCAGAGCTCCGCGCCGCAAACTTGGAATTGAAATGCCTCTCGTTTGCGCAGAAAGCAAAGGTTGATCGACGTCAGGGATACCTCGGTGCGTCTGAACCCGGGCGCGCGCACAAGCGCGAGCACGGTACCAGGTTGAGCTTCAAACACAAGATTTACGTAGCACCCTTGACGACTGTCGGCAACCTGCCGTTTCGGCGCATTTGCACGGATCTCGGAGCCGACATCACCGTTTCAGAGATGGCCATGGCAAGTAACCTGCTCAAGGGCGATCGTAAAGAGTGGGCGCTTCTTCGACGGCATCCGAGTGAGAAGTGTTTTGGCATTCAAGTGTGCGGTGGCTATCCAGATCTCATGTCGAGATGCGCCGAGTTGATTGACAACGAGATTTCTTGCGACTTCATTGACGTAAACATGGGGTGTCCGATCGACGGCGTGTGTGCAAAAGGAGCCGGAAGTAGCTTGATGCGAGACACGGATAGGTTGAAAAACGTCGTTCGCACCATGACGGGCGTGTCTTCAACACCGGTCACGATCAAATTGCGCATGGGATATTTTGACGATCCCTCTCGATACGTTGCGCATGACATCATTCCGCGAGCCAAGAAATGGGGTGCGTTTGCGGCGACTTTACACGGTCGCACGCGAGAACAACGGTACTCTCGGCTTGCTGACTGGTCGTACATCCACAGATGCGCAGACGTCGCCGTCGCGAACGATCTGCCGCTCATCGGCAACGGAGACGTGTACACGTACGAGGATTACAACGCCCAGGTGGCCGACAGCAAGCTCGCGACGTGCATGATCGGAAGAGGCGCGATAATAAAACCTTGGCTCATGACTGAAATCAAAGAACAACGACACTGGGACATCAGCGCAAGCGAGCGCTTGGAGTTTTTCAAGACATTTTGTCGTTACGGCTTGGAGCACTGGGGATCGGATTCGATGGGCGTCGAGAAGACGCGACGGTACCTCTTGGAGTGGATGAGTTACACGCATCGATACGTCCCGATCGGTCTTCTCGAGCGAAACGTAGTTTCGAAATTGCATTTGAGACCGATGCGATACATCGGGCGATCCGATCTCGAAACGAAATTAGCTAGCGATAAACTCAAAGACTGGCTCGATTTGAGCGAGATTTGTGGACTGGGGAAACCGGATCCGTCTTTCAAGTTTGTTCCAAAGCACGCGTCAAACAGTTACACGAAGGAGAGCGCGGACGCAGCCGCAGCGTGGGCGGACGAAGGTGAAGAAAACGGATGAATTTTTGCGGGTTTCCGTATGTATATCAACAATGACTTGTAGCTTAGCAGGTACGATTAGCGCGGCGACGCGATTCTTTCTTTTGACCTTTGGCAGTCTTCATCCATCGAGGTTCGCGGTGATGATCACACCTTTACAAAGCTGGAATTACCAACTGAGGCTAGAATGATTTGGGGCGATGGAGCCCGGCCCTCTAACGCAATGCAGAGCATAGGCATCTGAGCGATTCCGAGACGAACGAAGACTCCGACGCGCGAGCGCGCGCCCGCTCGACGAGCACGGCGCATCGACTGACCATTCGTTTCTATCGCTCGCGCATCGACCCACAGTTAATTCAATTAGACACGTAAACATTAGTCCACATCCGCGCCGTCTCGGCCGGATGACACATTGCCAGAAACGTCGACTCGTCCCAGCGCTCGTCGCGAAAAAAGATGACACGAAGGCACCGCGCGGTTACGTTATCTACACTTCCCGACGCGCGCGCGGCCGCACTTAGCTCGACACCGCGGCGTCGATCGCAATCATGTTCACCGCATCCACCATCGCGCGTCCGAGCGCGATCGCGTCTCTTGCGTCCACGGCAGCGACGACGAAGAGCGACAGATCGGGACACATCGGCGTTCGCGCGGCGATGGACGCGTCGAGCCTGCGTCCGTCCTCCGCCGCGTCTCGTGGAGTGAACGAGGTCGCGTGTATCGCCGCAAAGGCCGCGCCCGCGCCGGAGCTGAACAAGTTTCAAGAGTTTGGCCGACAGTACTGGCCGGCGTTCGCCGCACTCGAGGGAGTCGCGCTCGTCGGCGCCACCGTCAACGGCATCTTATCCAGGAAGCGACGAGAAGAGATAGAGAGATTAAACATTCAGATGCGAAGTATCATGGCAAAGTTAGACGAGCGCGGACAGGAGCCGCTCGCGAGCGAGGATGGAGATTCAGAGGCGAGCGCCGCGCTCGGTGCGGCGAAGAACGCGTTGGCCTCTGACCACAACGACCGCGCTGCGCAGCTCTTCCTCAACGCCATCGAAATCTCTGTGCGAGTCAAGGACATCCCCGCTGAACTCAGCGCGCGCAAGGGCTATGCCATGGCCCTCGCCGCGCAGCGTCAATTCGCTGACGCCGCGACGGCGCTGGAGGAATATCTCGCCCGCTCCTCCGCGTCGGGCCAAACGGACAGCGATTCCGTCGTCTACGGTCTCCTCGGCGACATTTACACTGATCTCGGCTCTTTCGACAAGGCTGGCGAGGCGTACGACAAGTGCATTCAGGTGATGGATTAGCCGTGACGTCCAGAGTCAACGCCGACGCTAGCGATTTTCATGGGTGGAAAACCGCAACGGTCGACAATCACCCCCCAAAATGCAACGCGCACCGCGCGAAGCAGCCACCACCCGCGACGATCGCGCGCACGTTGACGTCACCGTCTCACTGCGACCGCCTCTCGACGCCGAGCGCGACGCCACCGTGCGTACTCGCGTCGGCGGCGTGTTGCAGATAGTAGTTTTTGATATTTTTCAAAGAATCTTATCTTTCATGCCATCTGTCCGAGCGCGACGCGTTTATTCGTACATTGACCTTTTTAGGTCTATTTATAAATGCAACACATATCCGTTTCCGTGGAACGTTGGATTAGATTATCGTCGGTTCGGTGCCTCCCGCGCGGGATCGCACCGACCGCGTCAGACCGTGACGGTGCATCGTCGGGAGGTTTCGACGTCGCGCGCATCGTTCGTCGTCTCGACGTGCGCGCGCGAGCGACGAGCGCGGCGACCATGGCGACGGCGATGCGCGCGACGTTGGCGATGCCGCATCCGGAACGTTTGACGACGTCCCGCGCGAGCGGGCGGGCGATGCGCGCGATGCGCGCGGCGGCGCGAGGCGAGCGCGTCGTGGACGTCGATCGTGAACGTTTGTCGCGCGCGCGAGGCGCGAGGCGCGGACGCGAGGCGGTGATGCGCGCGAGAAGAGGGGAAGGCGCGGCGAGTAGGAGCGACGAAGGAGGCGAGCGGGAAGGAGACGACGCGGAGCACGATTCGACGATGCCGGAGATTGAGAAGAGACGTTCGGTGAAAAAGAATGATACTCGCGAGGCGGTGTCGGCGCAGGCGGCGAACGATCGCGTCGAGGGAAAGAAGAAGAAGAAGACGCTCGCCGCGGAGGCGCCCACGCCGGAAGCGAGCGAGGAGGACGCCGAGGGTGATTTCATCGAGTCGGTCGTCATGGACGCGCGCGAAGAGGAGTTTGCGCTGAAGAAGAAGAGGATGGAACTCATTATCGAGGAGAAGGAGTGGGATTTGGAGTCACCGACGTCGAGTGAGGATGAAAAGATGATTAAACTCGTCGAGTACGTCAACGCCGTGGAAGCCTTTAAAGAGTTGTGCTCGAGTGAGGTTCCGAACACAGTGAGCGATTTACTCGGCCAATACGTCACCGTTTATCACTTAGATTGCGAGGCGGAGGGATACGAAGAAGCCATGGCGTTCCTCGGTATCGATCCAGACGAGGAAGATGACATGGACGCTTGGCATTTGACAAGCGCGAGTTTCGACAGCGAAGACATCGACGATGAGGACGACGATGAGGACGACGATGAGGACGACGACGACATGGGTGAATACACGATCGAGATTTCTTATAGCCGTGGAGACGATTACGAACCGATCAAGGGTCTCCATTGCGCCCAAGACATTGAGGGAAATTGGAGATGGCTCGAAGACGATCTCGGTCGTCCGCTCTCCACTAAGCCGTTCGGTGCCTTCGTGCCGAAACTCATGTCGGTGGAGCACATGCTCAAGGTTGGTTTGAACGTGAACTCGCTCCACGAGGAAGTCGATCCTATCGAACTTCTCGACTTTTCTGGCTGCAAAACGTGGGAAGACGCCTTCCGGGTGAGTACAGACGCCTCGGCGGCGCTTCGGCACATGCAGGACGACGGGTGGAAAGTCGACACGAGAAGTTGGTGTAACGAGCAGGAACATCTCATCGTCGTGAAGGAGCTGGTGCCTCTGCGAACTTTGAGCTTCGTAGAAGGCCAACTTAACGATGAGGATGTTCCCGAGGACGACACCGAGGCGTAATATGCAAGCGGTAGAACTTGCAACTGTTTCTATTACTACAAGCTCACCGAGCACGCGACACGCACGCAAGCACGCACCACATTACCACTGTTGTAACGTACAAAGCGCTCATCTAATCAATACATGGCATCGCGCTGAGAGATTTTCAAGAGAATGAATGCGAGGGTCAAGTACGCCGTCATTATTCCGAGAAGGATCGTGACGTCGTACATCATCACCTCATGCGTCGTACCAAAACTGAAAAAGTTCAGCACCTCTTTTCCACTAACTGGCACCCTGAGAGGATCGGAAGAATCCGTGGGCTGTGCACTCGGCTTCGAGTCCGTGAGCTTCGGAGTGAAATAAAACGTTCCGGCGTCGAGGAATTCATTGATCAAGAGCGCTTCGAAGGCGTAGTTGACAAATGATAAATTTTCCAACCAAGTCACGGCGACTGAGCCACCGGAATGCGGGTCCTCTTTATTCAGTAAGAACCCACCACACAAGATGGACATGAGAAGTGCGAGGAGACCCACGACGTTTGCGGACGCGTTACTTGGACTCACAATGCCGACGCACATGCAAAGCGCTGACGCGGCAATGTTCGTCATAATTAGTATCGCGGCACAGAACATCGCACTGGTCATACTCGCGTGCAGACCCACCATCCAGTACGTGACACATGCAAAGAACAACGGTGGTATGACTCTCAGAATGACGACATCGAACAGGACGACCGCGGAGAAGTATGCATTTGTTCCGTAAACACCGCTCGCCCGCTCGCGTCGAAACAAGATTTGATCCTCCTTCCATATCGGTAAAGACGATAAAGACATGAGCGTGAGATACAAAATGATGAAGAAGAGCACACCCATCCGATTTTGTATGCCGCCCGTGTCGTGTCCACTGTTCCAAAAAATGAATCCGAGAGCGACCGACGCGCCCGCCGTTGACAGAAAGTGCAGTGTCAACAAGAACGGATGACGGAACGTCAAACGGCTGAGTCTTTGCCATAGCAAATACACTTGCTTCACGTAAGGACTCACGTACTTCGGTACTATGATCGGTGCTTCATCCGAGTCCTCGTACTGGATCGTCAAAGTATCTGCAACAAGTAACGCATTCTCCGCGATTTCGCTCTCCGCGAACGCCCGCACCATGCGCTTGACGTCGGAGCGAGAGCTCTTCAACACGACGTCGAGCATGTAGTCCGCAATGTGCAAATCGGTCGACGGCAGTGTCACAAAAGAC
>MDSW01099683.1_pt1 | contig 13176 bp, 8 predicted proteins | sample 811171 | NCBI WGS metagenome assembly MDSW01 (sample SAMN05326641, study PRJNA326480) | marine metagenome | isolation source: seawater | place: Atlantic Ocean: North West | collected 2012 | reverse complement strand
GGGGGGGGGGTTGGGCGGGTGAGGTGAGGGACGAGGCGGGGAGGTGAGGGGGAGGCGGGGCGGGGGCAATCGATCGCGCGGGCGGGGCGAGACGAAAAAAAAAACGTTCGCGACGTCTCGGCGCTTTTCGCGCCGCGACGCGGGCGAGGCGGTGCGATCGACGCGCGGGGAGGAGGCGCGGCGGGCGGGACGCGGCGCACCTTCTTCGGGATCTTGATGAGCTGCACCCTGATTTCCTTCCTGAGATCGCTCGCGAAGTCGTCCGCCGCCTGCATCAGCGCCGCGCACCGCGTCTCGACTGCGGGGGGGAGGGGAGGGAGGGGGGAGGGGGACGGGGGCTCAGTCACGCGCGGAGGGGAGGCGCGGGATTCGGCGCGGGGGGTGCGCGCTCGAGCGCCGCGCCGACGCGCGGAGGGACGCGCCGGGGCCGTATCGCGCGCGTCGACGCGTCGCGACACTCACGTTCGAGCTCCATCTCGCGGATCTCGCGCTCCACCTCCTCCGCCAGGGCCGCGCGCGCGCCGTCCGCGGCGCCCGCCGCGGCGCGCTTGGCCGCGCCAACGGCTTTCGTCGGATGCGACGCGACATCCCCCGAGGCGTTGTCCTCCCCCGCGTTCCTCGTCGCCAGAGCGCCGCGCGTGCGGGCTCGCGTCGCGCGAGGCATCCTCGCCGAACGACTCCGCGGGTGAGCGCCGCGCCCTGCGCCAGACGTCCGTCGCGCGGCGGTGCGACGCGCGCGTGCGAGCAGTGCGCCGCGCGGGCGCCCAGAAGGCAACGCCAAGGGGGGACGTTATGTTTCTCACGACACGACGAAGCGCCGTCGAGAAACTCCGTCATCGAACGTGGGTCCCGTTCCAGGTTACGCTGGGCAAACAGTCTAAAATCGGAAGGGTCTTGTCTCGACGTGCACGCCCGTCCCTCGCTTTGCCGTCACACCGACGAATCTACGTTTCCAACGAGGATTCGCGCGCAGATCCCGCAGATTCGGGCGTCGGCTCGCGCGCCCCCCCGCGCTCAGCGCTCGCGGATGGCCCCGCCTAAGACGGTCACCACCGCGCGGTTCCCCGGCGCGCCGGCCGCTCCCGCGCGCGGTCGCGGCGGCGCGCAGGCTTCCCCCCCCGCGCGCGGCGGCGGCGCCGCTCCCGCCGCGGGCGGGCGGGGAAATCGCGGTTCGAGCGATGGAACGTTAAAATCTCCGAGCGAACCGAGGCCTCGGTGCTCCGTCGCCCTGCTCACGCGCCACCTCGAGGAGGAGGGCCTCGCCGAGCGCCTGCGCGCGAGCGGCGCGCCCGTCGCGAGCTTGCCCAGCGCGGACGCGCCGCACTTCTGCTGCGACGCGCCCGCGTCCGACGGCGCCGCGCCCCCCGCGTTCGTCGCGCGCCACCCCAAGGCGCACGTCGACGACCCCGCGCTGGACGGCGTCGACCAGACGGTCCGCGCGCTCGTGGACGCCGGCGCGTCCCTGGACGCGGCGAAGGCGGCGGTCGTGCGGGCGTTCGAGACGGAGGCGGCGAAGAAGAAGACCTCCGGATCTTCCCTCGGCACTTCGGACCCCTCGGGCGCGGGAGTCGTGAAGGTGGGCGGGCGCGCGTTGGATCCGAACGAGTCCGTCGTCACCCTTCGCTGCCCGATGTCGTCGCGGCGGATCGCCGTCCCCGGCCGCGGCGCCAAGTGCGAGCACATGGAGTGCTTCGACCTCCCGACGTTCCTGCGCCTCGCGCTCAGGGCCACGCGCGGGTCGCAGCGGGTGCGGTGCGCGAACCCGAAGGCGCACCCGACGTGCCATCCCGCGCACTCGAAGGAGAAGCCCATCGGGCGGTGCGATTTCTGCAAGCACTGGCGGTGCCCCGTGTGCCGCGTCCCGTGCGCGCCCGCCGACCTCGAGCACGACCCCTTCACCGCGGACATCCTCGCGAACACCGCGGAGGAAACGACCAGGGTCATCGTCACGCGCTCGAAGGCGACGTGGGCGGCGGCGCCGGAGGAGGAGGAGAGCGACCGCGATGAGGACGGCGCCGCGTCGGACTCGGAGGAGGCGCGACTCGCTGCGGCGTTCAAGCGGCGGTTCGAAGGCAAAGCCGCGGAGGACCCCGCCGAGGATCCCGCCGACGTCATCGAGCTGGGCGGGGACGACGACGAGGAAGAGCGGGCGGGCGCCGCGGGAGGAGGAGCGGCGGGAAGAGGCGGCCGCGGAGGCGGCGGAGGCGGCGGCGACGACGACGACGAGCGCTCGCCGCCGCCCGCGGGGGAGGCGTCGGATTCGGCGCCGAAGGATCCCTGGCGCCGCGCGGCGAAGCCGACGTCGCCGCCTCAGGTGTGGCGCCCCACCCGCGAGTCGCGCTCGCCCGCGCAGCCCGCGCTGGTTGCCGCGGGCGCGAGCGCGGCGGCGCCGAAGCCGAGGACGGGCCCGCCCCCCGGGTTGGCCGCCGGCGGTGGCGCGTCGAGGAAGACGTGGGAGCCGAGGCTCTTTCGCGACGCCAACCGGGCGATGCGTCCCATCCTCGACGCGCTGCAGAAGGAGGAAGCGAAGGCGACGCGCATGTGGTGCATCCGCTCGGCGAAGGAACACGGGACCGAGCGCGACCAGCTCGATGCGTTGGAGAAGGCGGTGCGGGACATCTACGAGAGGACCGTGGAGACGGGCAAGGCGGACGAGAAGCGGCTGTCGCAGATCATGAAGGAGTACAAGACGGGGCATACCTTCACCGTGGTCAAGAAGCTTTATAACCAGAAGGTCACGGATGGCGCGGTGAAACCCGACGGGACGTTCGGCAGGAGGCTCCAGTACATCCTGTCGTTCATGACCGACTCGAGGAAGCACTGGAAGGCGATCATCTACGGCGAGGAGCCGATCCCGGAACCGAAGGACGCGAAGGACCGCCCGGGGTACGAGGAGGCGGCGGCGGCGGCGGCGCAACGCGGCGGAGGCGGAGGCGGAGGCGGAGGCGGAGGCGGAGGCGGAGGCGCGGCGGCGACCGCCGCGAAGCCGACCGCGGCGGCGACGGCGGCGGCGGCGGCGAAGAAGAAGCCCGCGCCGCCGCCGTCCCCCGTCACGTTGGGTCACCCCGGGCCTCGGAAGTACGCCCAGCCGGCGGTTCCTCGCGCGGCGGAAAAGTCCGGCGCGAAGCGCGCGGCGGCGGAGGGGAAGGAGCAGGAGCCGCCTCCGAACGGGGTGAAGCGACCCGCGCCCGCGGCGGAGGTGATCGATCTGACGAAGAAGCGGCGGAAGAAGGAGGCCCAGGAGCGGTGCATCGCGGCGCGCGGGCACGGACACTGCGACTGGGACGGCGAGAGCGCGCTGAGCGACCACCCGTACCCGGTGTTCGGCAAGATGTGCGCCGGGTGCCGCGCGTTCTACTGGAAGTGCGAGTGGTCTCGCAGCGGCCCCGAGAATTCGTTCGACCACTGCCGGTGCTGCGCGGACGGCGGCGACTTCCTCGTCTGCTGCGATACCTGCCCGCAGATCATGTGCCGCCGGTGCATCGAGAGCGTCGGCGGGAAGGCGTACGCGGCGACCGTCGACGCCCTCGACCAGTGGAAGTGTTTCATCTGCGATCCCGCAAACGTCAAGAGCCGCGGCGGAAAAGCGTCGTGACATGACGCGTCGCGTCGCGCGAGAGGGGGTCGGAGAGAGAGACGAACGACGGGACGGACGCGCGACGAGGGACGACACGAGTGAGTTTCCGAACGAGCGTCGCGGCGCGTGCGAATGGAACAGTACATCCGCGGTTCGCGCGATTCGTCCCTTCCCCTCGTCCCTAACCCCCTCCGTCGCGCGCGCCCTAGAAACTTTAGAAACTATCAAGGGTCTCTGAGCGGCGTGCCGTCCTCCTCCACGTGTCCGAGCTTGGCGGCCTCGACCAGCGCGTCTTGCTCCGAGACGAGCCGGGCGATGAGTTTTTTGCTCGTCTCCTGGAGTTCTCCCGCGACGAGGACCTCGTCGAGGATGAAGTAGGCCTTGTGGAAGTTGAAGATGAGGTCGAGCTCGCACACGTTGCCGAAGTACCGGTCGAGGATCTCGACGTAATGCTGGATCATCTCGAGCGCCACGAGCTCGTTCTCGTCGTCGTCCACCGCCAGGAGGAAGTACAGCGACGCGTAGCGCTTGTAGATGAGCTTCAGGTTTCGGTGCTCCACGACGTTGCACAGCTTCGAGGGGCGGCTCAGGATCTGCGACGTCACCTCCTTCACCAGCTTCGCGCGCTCCTTCTGGCTGTACGGCTTGTAGTACTTGCTCAGCCGCACCTTGCCCTGCCGGCTGAAGAGCAGCGCGAAGTGGATCATCCCTCCCCGGACCCCGAGACGACGCGAGGCGACGAGGGAGGGAAAGCGAGCGCCGCCGCCGTGCGCGCACTCGAGCGCGAGCGACGACACCCGAACCGCGCCGCGCGGACGAGTGGCGGGGGTGACCAACGGAGGAGACGATTTTTCAGCCGGGGTAGGGCTGCGACTGAGAGCCGGCGGGCGGGCGGCTGCGCTCGAACGCTGCAGCAGTTGGACTTTCAACTTGTTTTACATCGATCGTCTCCTCGCGGCGCGCTCAGGCGATAGATAGACTAAGTATACCATCTCGGCATCTCGGCTTCGTCGCTCGGACCGGTGGTTTAGAGGTCGTCGGCTTCCTTGGCGAGCGCCTCGAGGCTTTCCTTGTTCGCGCCCGTCATCTCCTTCACCTTGACGCCGTTGCTGTAGAGCTGGAACGTGGGCATGGCATTGATGCCGCAGTCGGCGGCGACGTCGTCGAGGTCGTCCACGTCCACCTTGACGAAGACGACGCCGGGGTACTTGGCGGCGAGCTCCTCGAAGTAGGGGCCGATCATCTTGCAGGGGCCGCACCACGAGGCCGTGAAGTCCACCAGGACCTGAGGAAGGGGGGAGGGAGCGCGAGTGCGCGAGCGCGGGGAATAAGAATAAAAAACACGCCGGGCGCGTGCCCTGATGACGGGAAAAGATGCCCCGTTTCAAAATAGGCGCGCGGGGGGATCGGCGCGCGATCGCGCGGGTGCGACGCGATCTCGTCACCCGGGGGCGGCGCCGTGCGCCCCCGGGGTCGTTCGGAGGGGATCGCGCGATCGCGACGGAGACGCGGGGTCGGCGAATCCGAGCACGACCCCCCGCGCCCCGGGTTCGCTTTCCGAGTTGACAACATCAAAAGCGCGCCGATCCGTCGATTCTCGAGGCGCTCGCGGGGCTGGGGTACGCACCGGCTTGTCGCCGGAGATGGTGGTCTTGAACTCCTCGGCGGACTCGAGCATCTTAACCATCTTGAACGGGGTGTGTGGGTGTGTGGTGGAGGGTGGGTGTGCGACGCGCGGCGCTGTGTGCGCCGACCTCGGGACGCGAGCCGCGCGAGATCCCCGTCTCGCCGACGTGACTCACGTTCGACTCTCAGTGTCAGATTTTTGAGACTCGGGGAATCAACGAACCGGCAGCCTGGCGATCCGGACCCCCCCTCGATCGCGTCGCGACGACCCTCGGGGGAAACCCTCCGACTCGCGCGCGCCAGACTCGGCTCGCGCGCGCCTCCTCCGCGCGCCGCTCCACCACGTCTTGAACGATGTCTCAGTACGTGCAGCGCGCGACGGGCATGGCCACCAAGGCGATGGAGGTGGCGAAGACCCGCGTCCTCCCCCCCGCGGTGGAGTACTACAACGCCACCATGGCCAAGAACGCGCAGTACGTCGTGAAGGACCCCGAGGCGGTGGACAAGCTCGGGAGGCAGCTCGTGTTCTCCAACCTGGCCAAGTGCGTGCAACCCGCGCGCACGCCCCCTCCCCACGATCCGCGCGCGCGCGCGATCACCCTCGGACGAACCCCCGCGCGCGCGGGAAACCGCGAGCCCCGAGCGCGCGGCGACGATGCTCGCCACCCTGTCTGGACGCGATCGTGCCTGACCGCGGCGACACCCCCCCCCCGTTTCCTTCCAACCGCGTTCAGGCTTCCGGCCATGGTCGAGGGCGCCCAGGGTGAGATTAAGGTGGTTCAGCAGAAGTGGGCAAACCGCATGGAGCTTCCCATGACCGAGGTGCGTCTCATGCCTCCCCCCCCCCTCTCCCCGCGCGCGATCGCGCGCAGACGAGACGCGCATTTTTTCCCCGCGCGGGGCCCCGCCCCGTTCGGAGACCCATCAACACCCGACGACGACCTTTCAGCGCGCGCGATCGACCCGCTCTCGGGTGCTTTCGAACTGACGCTGTGCTTTTTTCCTTTCCCTCCTTCGTCTCGCAGGTCGGCGTCGCCGCCCTCTTCGCCGGCGAGGTGTACGCCTGGTTCTGCGTTGGGGAAGTCATCGGCCGCGGAGGCAGCCTCACCGGGTACTGAGGAACCCCGCCCCGAGAGCGAGAGGCGGGGCGCGAGGGTCCGAGGAGTCCGAGGAGTCCGCGTCGTCCCTTCTCTATAAAATCTCCTTTGATAAAAAACCGACGCGTCATTTCGTCGCGGCGAAAGAAGGAAAAAAAGCTTCCTCGAGTACGTAGAGAACACCATCACCTGAACCCCGGGGGCGCCTCCCCCGGCGCTAAGTACGCGAATATGTCGATCTCTCCCTCCCCCTCCTCCCCGAAATCCCCCGCGGCGCGATCCGCGCCCCCGTCGGTCATCTTCGCCGGCGCCGCCTCCCCCTCCTCCGGCAGCGCCGCCACCGCCGCCTCCGCCTCCTCCCGCGCGAAGAAGAGATTCAGCTGCCGCGTCAGCTGCTTCGCGTCGCAGTCCCCCACGCCGAGCCTCTCCCCGACCAGCCTCCGCCGCGTCGCGACGCCGCCGAACGCGCGCCACCTCGGGTCCGGCGCGGACTCCCCCAGCGGGCCGCACAGGCCCCACCGCTCGAGGTCCGATCGCGAGAACTCGTCGCGAGAGATCCCGCTCGACCCCCCCGCGCTGTGCGCCGCGCGCCGAGCGGCGAGGGCGTCTCGAATCGCCTCGGGCGCCGCGTGCTCCACCCCGACGTTCCCCGCGCGGTGCCACTCGGTATCCTCCGCGGCGCTCGAGAGGTGCGTGCCGATGAACGCGTGAAGGCACAGGGGCGCGTCCTGCACGAGTCGCGAGCGGAGCTGCCGCCCGGCGACGTCGGAGTCGGTGAGCACGACGACGTCGACGGCGTCCGCGCACAGCCGTACGACGTCGCGGGTGACATCGGCGGGGACGACGTGGTGGCCGCTCCTCGCGTCGTACGCGCCCTTGAGCAGGATGACGCCGCGCGAGGGGCGAACCGCGCGGAGGACCGCGGCGCGGTCGTTCGCGCCCTCGACGACGATCGCGCCGTCGAACGAGGGAGGCAGGGAAGAGGGGGAGGACGCGCGAGGGCGCCGCGCGGAGGAGGACTCGATCCGCCGCCCGCCGCGACGCGGACCCTCCGCCGCGGCGGAGGCGGCGGTCTGTCTCGAGGAGGGGCGACCGAGGCGACCGCGCGGAGGCGACCGAGCCGGAGGCGACCGAGCCGGAGTCTTCGCTCGATCCGCCGTTCGATTCTTCCTCCCTCTCGGCGGGAAGGCGCCGAGGTGTTCTCCGGTGAAGAGGTCGAACCCGTCGGGGGCCGGGGGCGGGGTCGTGGTCGGGGTCGGTCGCGCGGACCTGCGGAGGGCGTCCATGCGCCGACGCTGCGCCTCGAGCGCGGCGTCGTCGGGGGGGGCGCCTCGGCGCGTCGCGCGGCGCCGCGGCGCGCGCGAACGCGGGCGGTTCTCGGGGGCTTCGGGGGAGGAGGAGGCGGACGTTTCGCGCTCGGGCGGCGCCGAGCGCGCGGCGGCGGTGCTGGGCCGAGGGGCGACGAGGGGTCGCGCGACGAGCGGGGGGATCGACGCCCGACCCCACCGGGGGGGTCCGGGGCGGTGGAGGCGTGCCGCCGCGGCGAAGGAGGACGCGGACGGCGCGCCGACGCCGGCCATGGTCGCGGATGGCGGTCCGCCCGGCGCGACCGCGAATGGGGCGCGGTGCGAAAAGCGACGACGAGTGTTTCGTCGTCGTCGGCGGCGTAACGACGAAGTGGCCGAGGCGCGGCGCGATCGAGCAGGTCGGCACGACACAGCTGTCGACGTCACCCCCGGCATCTCTCTTACTCCTGTCGGCACGCACTCCGCGACGCGCGGCGCGGCGGTCGCGACGCGCCTCCTCTCCCCGCCGCTCCCGCGATGCGCGCCGCGGGCATGGCGCGCCTTCGCGCGCCCCTCGGGGCCTCGCCGTCCCCCCGCCCCGCCCCCCCGCGCGGCGTCCTCCCCCCGGCCGCACCCCTCCGTCGCCTCGTCCGACGCGTCGCCGCTCGCGCCTCCTCCTCCTCGCCCGACGCCGGGCCCCACGCCCCCGCGCCGCCGCTCCACGACCCCGCGCGCCCCCGGGGCGCGGTGATGTGGTTCCGCCAGGACCTCCGACTCCACGACAACCGCGCGTTCCGCGCCGCGGTCAAGGCGGCGAACCGAGGCGGCGGCGACCTCGTGTGCGTCTTCGTCTGGTCCGACGACGACGCCCCGCGCGACGCGATCCTTCCGAGATCCTCCGCCGCCCCGCCGCTCTCCCCGCCGCTCGGCGAGGCCTCGCGGGTCTGGCTTCGGCACGCCCTCGACGCGCTGGACCGCGACGTGCGGCTGAAGTACGGCGGAGGCGGCGTCTCCTTCCTCCGCGGCGATCGCGTCGACGCGCTGCGCGTCGCGCTCCGAGCCGCAAACGCCACGCGCGTCTTCGCCACCGAGCGCCACGAGCCCGCGCACGTCGCGCAGGACCGCGAGGTGCGCGCCGAGCTCGCGAGGTATAATACTATAAACGACGCTTCTCGCGAGCGCCCGGAGGGGGATCCGGAGGGAATCGAACCTGGCTCCCCGGCGTCGTACTCGCTGGACCTTCTTCCGGGCCACCTCCTGTTCGACCCGGGGTCGCTCCGGCTGGACATGGCGAACGAGCGGTACTTCTTCGGCACCCTGATGCCGTTCCTCCACGCCGCGGAGAAGTTCGGGGGGGACCCGGGCGCGCCCGTCCCCGCGCCCCCGGAGGCCAGGGTGAGGGATATCGTCGACGCGCGATCCGGTTCGGTCGAAGCTTCGGGTCAAGCTTCGGGTCTCGCCACAGGTTCTTTCGCCTCGGGTCCCGTCGCGGTCGCGGCGGACGCGGGGGCGCTTGGGGTGTCGCCGGCGTCGCTCGACGCCGTCGACTGGGCGGCGGGTCTGCGCGCGTCGTGGGACGTCTCCGAGCGGGGCGCGGAGGAGGTTTGGGAGGCGTTCGCCGGGGACGGGGGCCGCCTCGCGCGGTACGAGGCGGACCACGGGAGGGCGGACGCGGGGGCGGAGGCGGTGAGCCGGCTGAGCCCGTACCTGCGCTTCGGCCAAATCAGCCCGAGGCGGGTGTACAAGGCGCTCTCCTCCTCCGCCGTGGGGGGCGGCGGCGGGGGGAGGAAGAGCGGGGGGAAGCGAAAAAACGCCGGCGCCAAGGGGGGCGGCGGAGGCCTGTCCCGCCTGTTCTGGCACAGGCTGTACCGCCGCGAGTTCGCGTACTGGCAGCAGGCGAACTGGCCGGAGATGCATCGGGCGTCCGTGCGCCAGCACTACGAGGCGCGCCGCGACTGGATCGCGATCGACGACGATCGGCTTCTGGGCGGTACCGCCGCCGAGGATACCGCGTACGCCGACGCGACCTCGGACTCGGCGGACTCCGCCCCCCGAACCCCTCTCCCCCTCCCGCCCCTGACCGTCTCCGGCGCGGAGGCTCTCAGGCGGTGGCAGCGCGGCGAGACGGGTTTCCCCGTCGTCGACGCGGGGATGCGTCGGTTGTGGCGGACCGGGTGGATGCATCAGACGGAGCGCATGCTCGCGGCGACGTTTTTGACGGATTACCTCGGCGTGCACTGGCGCCACGGCCACGCGTGGTTCCACGACTGCCTCGTCGACGCCGACCTCGCGATCAACTCGATGATGTGGCAGAACGCGGGGAAGAGCGGCCTGGACCAGTGGGACGTCTTCGCCGCGGGGCTCGTCCCGGACGGGACGTGTCGAGCGCACGACCCCAAGGGCGACGCCATCGCCGAGTTCGTCCCGGAACTCGCGGGGCTTCACCCGGGGCACCTCCGCGCGAGGCCGTGGGACGCCTCGGCGGCGCAGAGGGAAAAAGCCGGCGTCGTCCTCGGGGTGACGTACCCGGAGAGGATCGTGGTCGTCGAACCCGCGGACGGCCGAGAGACGAAGCCGTTCGCGGAGGAGGCGCGGCGGAGGATGCTCGCGGGCGTTGGCGCGGCGCGAGCGGCGCACGTTTTGCGCGCCGCGGAGGCGGCGGAGAAGGGGGCGGCGGCCGACGAGGCGTCGGAGGCCTCCGACTCCTCCGACTCCTCCTCCGGGGTAAACGCGTCGGAGACCGGGGTATCGACGACCCCGGCTTGCCTGGTGGACGCGAAGACGGGCGCGGATTACGTGGTGGTCCCTCCCGGCGCGACGAGGGCGCACGCCGGGATGCTTCTTCCCCTCTCCACGCGAAAGGAGTTCAAGCGCGCGCTCAAATCCGCGCTCCCCCGCGCGACGCTGGACCGCGCCGCGGCGTGGGCGTCCGCCGCGCTTCGCGTCGGAACCACCGCCGCGGGACGCTCGGACCCGAGCTCGGACGAGACCGGGTTCGCGCGCGCGTGCGAGGTGGGGCGGAAGCGGTCGGAGCGCGCGCGGCGCGACGGGACGGAGCACTCGCACTCGCACTCGCACGGCGGGCACGCGCACTCGCACTCGCACGGCGGGCACTCGCACGCGCCGGGCGACGCCGTCGCGAGGGGGCACCTGGGGCACACGCACCAGGGGGCGGGGGCGGGGGCGAAGGGGGGCGGGGCGAAGGCCGAGGCCGGCGGTGGGTCGAGGGGACGACGACCGGAGAAGAAGAAGCCGCGGGGTTTCTGCGAGGGGTTTTCCGGCGGCGCGGACGTCGGTCGGTCGGCTTCGAGGGACTCAAAGTCGCGGGGGACGAATGTGAACAAGAGGAGCAGTTCTTGGGCGCGGGGGTCCGACGCGGGGTCCGGCGGGGCGGCGCGGCGGGGCGCGGCGCGGGACGCGGAGCGGCAGAGGGTGAAGGCTGGGCGGAGGGAGGCGCGGGCGCTCGCGGCGGCCGTCGCGGGGATGCGCGTCGGGGACGTGGATGCGGAGGAGGGGGAGGAGGAGGAGGGGTGGGAGTGAGGGAGCCGACCCGAAGATTTTTTTTTTTAACGAGATGATGAGCCTCAAGATCGATCCGCACCCACAACAGCGTGACGACGCCGTTCCGACCGAGCACTCGACGAGCAGTCTCGAGATTCCTCACCCGCCGCCCCGATTTCTCGTCGAGCTGTCCGGTATCACGACAACGACGTTTTGTCGTTCCGGATCTCCAGACGCCGCCGCTCTCTCGCGCGCGGGGGGCACAGTTCACGCGCGGCGCTCGGGGTGGCGGAGGCCCGGGACGCGCGCGCGGGTCGATTTTTTCGGGGCGCGGAGCGCGGGGGCCCGCTCGGGGATTCTCGCGCGCGGGTTCTCTCGTTCGCGCGTTCGTTCTCGGCGGCGGGTCGGTGTTTCTCTCGCCGCCCCCCGCCCCTCGCGAGGCGTCGATTCTCGCGACGATCGGCGCGCTCGGGCCTCGTCGATTCTCCCGCCCGCTCGGGCCCGCGCGCTCGTCGCTCGCGTCACGCTCGCGTTTCGGATGGGTTCGTCCGCGCAGAGGCGCGCGGTTCGCGCGTTCCGCGAGTCCAAGGCGTGGATCGACGACGCGCTCGAGGCGATCGACCCCGAGTCGCTGCGGAACGTCGTCGCGCTCGCCTCCAACTGGGCCGCGGTCTTCGCCGCCGTCTCCGTGTCCGTCGCGATCGCGTGCGTCGGGAGCGCCTGGACGCGCCCCGAGCGCGCGGGTCTCTACCGCCTCGTCGCCGCCTCGAACGTCGTCCTGGCCGCCGCCATCGTCGCCCTCTTGGGGTACTGTCGGTTCCGATGCCGCGCGATCCTCGCGAGGCGGGAGGGGCGATCGCAGAGGATCTCCGCGTCGGCGGCGCGCGACGACGACGCGATCCTCCGCGTGTGCGCCAACTGCGACACCCCCTTCCCGCCCAGGTACCGCCCGAGCGCGACCACGCACAAGTTCAAGTGCGCGACGTGCGGCCTCGCGGCGAAGCGCCCCAAGCTCAAGCCCAGGGAGGAGTCGAGTTCCCCGACGAATGCAGCCGTCTCAGCAATTTCAGGAAGCGGCGTCGTCCGTCGCGCGGCGGCGTTTTCTTTGACGGAGGCGCCCGCGGCGGCGGCGGCTTCCGCGGATCGCGCCGACCCCGTCGTCGATGCGGAGAAGAAGGACCCGACGGCGTTGAAGCGCGCGATGCAGAGGGTGGAGGCGGCGCAGCGTCGGACGAGGGCGCGCGAGGAGGCGCGCGAGCGCGAGGCGGAGGCTGAGGCGGAGCGCGTCGAGCTCCGGCGCCTCGTCGAGGAGGCGCGCGAGCGCAAGGCGGAGGCGGCGCTCAGGGCGGTGGAGGAGGAGCGCGAGAGGGCGCACCTCGCGGACCTCGAGCGGACGCGCCTGGAGGACGAGGCGAGGAAGGTGGCGGAGGAGGCGGAGGAGGCGAGGCGCGCCGAGGCGGCCCGCGGTCTCGAGGGCGGCGGCGGCGGCGGGGAGACCTTCGCGCGCGGGGAGCGAGCGAAAGAACGCGGCGGCGACGGCGCGCACGCCTCCGGCCTCTCGCAACACCCGTCGGCGGGCGCGCCCTCGAGACCGCGGGAGCCGCCTCAGCGCGCGTCCTCGTCCTCGAGGCTCGCCGCGCCCGCGAAGGTGATCCCCGCGCCGCGCGCGCCGGCGGTCGCTCGCGCGGCGGATCCGACGGCGGATCGCGCCTTGGCCAAGGTGGCGCCGCCGCGGCAAAAAAGCGCCGTCCCGGCGCCGAGGGACCCGCGGGAGCGCGCCCAGCCTCTCTCCCCCTCGGGCGCGGGCGCGGCTCCCCGCCCGACGCAAACCCAGCCTTTGGCGGGAGGAGGGTTCTCCTCCACGCCTTCATCGCCCCCCGCCCCCGCCCCCGCCTCGGCGGGGCTCGTCGACCTCGACCCGCCGCTGCCTCCGATGGCGCCGATGGCCCCCGCCGCGGGAGGGGAGGCGCTCCGCGCGCCCGGGGGGGCCGCCCTCCCCCCGCTCGCGGCGGCGTCCGCGCGGTTCGACCCGCTCGGGTCGCGGTCGATCTTCGGCGGGATGATGGTGTCCCCGGCGGTTACGGCGGGG
>MDSW01082083.1_pt1 | contig 13176 bp, 12 predicted proteins | sample 811171 | NCBI WGS metagenome assembly MDSW01 (sample SAMN05326641, study PRJNA326480) | marine metagenome | isolation source: seawater | place: Atlantic Ocean: North West | collected 2012 | reverse complement strand
TATCCATTTCATAGTCATAACCTCCATTAACAGTGAAATAGAATTTGGTATCTCCAAATGTTTGAGTTTTACATACTATAGGATCAAACCCATCTTGAATCATCCTGCGTTCTAACATTTTATGACCTGTATCAGAAATTATTAATTTTGCATCGGGAAATTTTTTAAAATATTTTCTAAGAAATAGAGGATCATAATGATCAGAGTGTAAGTGTGAAATATAGATTAGATCAACTTTTCCAATTATGTCAACTGGATCATCTGGAAGTGGAGGATAATGCATCCAAGAACCATATTCACCAGGAGTAAACCATGGATCACTGACAATTTTGACATCAGGTGTTTCAACTACAACACAAGCTGAATAGATATAACGAATTTTCAAACAATTTTTTTGTTAGGTATAATGATTTAAACATTTCAACATATTTTTCATATTATTTAATTTGGACTTGATTCGTACAAATTATCATTATAATTTAATTAAGATGGATTTATGTTCAAAATAATGAATGGTTGTATTATACAGGCTAGAACTGGTTCAACGCGATTTCCAAATAAAATTTTGAATGATATAGATGATGAACATACAGTTCTTGAATTTCTAATAAAACAATTAAAAAATTCAGAAAGAATAGACAAGATAGTCATAGCAACAACTCGTTCAAGTAAGGATGAAAAAATTATTGAGTTATGTAAGAATCTAAACTTAGATTTTTTTCAAGGAGATGAAAATGATCTTGTTGATAGATACTATAAATGTGCAAAAAAATTTAATTTGGAAAACATAATCAGAATAACTTCAGATTGTCCATTAGTAGATCCAAATTTAGTTGATAATGGAATTAAAAAATTTGTAGAGGAAGAATGTGATTATTTAACAAATTCAACAGGTAAATTTCCTCATGGAGTTGATTTCTCAATATTTACATTCAACATATTAGAAAAGACTTGGAAAAATGCAAGACTACTATCGGAAAAAGAACACGTCATACCATACATGGAAAAGAAAGAAAATAACTTTAATACAATATTTCTAAAAAATGAAAGTGATCAATCAAAGTTCCGTATAACGCTTGACTGGCCAGAGGATTTGGAATTGTTAAGAATATTAGTTAGTAAAATTAAATCTAGACCAATTTTAGTAAATGACGTTACATCATATTTAGAAAATAATCTTAATTTGTTAAAAATTAATGAAGGACATGTAAAAGAAGAAGGATATCTAAAATCATTGAAGAATGATAAAATATCAGACAAAAGGATGGTAGATTCAAATGAATGAAATTAAAATTGAAAATTTCGTCATAAATTCATCATCTGAACCATTTACAATTGCAGAAGCTGGAATAAATCATAATGGCAATTTAGATACCGCATTAAAAATGATCACAGAAGCAAAAAAAGCTGGTGTATGTGCAATAAAATTTTTTACGTATAAAACAGAAGAATTCATCATAGATTCTAAGTTAGAATATACTTACAAATCACAAGGTAAAGATATTTCAGAATCAATGAAGGCAATGTTTGAACGATGTGAGTTATCAAGAGAGGATTGGAAAAAGATAAAACAAAAATGTGATGAAGAAAATATAATATTCTTAAGTACACCAGAAAATTTTTCAGATTTGGAATTTTTAATTGAATTAGGGATGAAGGTAATTAAAATTGGTTCAGATGATTTTACAAATATTTCTATGATAAAAAAATTTTTAGATACAAAACTACCCATAATTATGTCATGTGGAATGAGTAGCATGGATGAAATCAGAAATACTATTTCAAAAATTAATATTAAAAATGATTATCCATTGGTTTTAATGTTCACAACATCTCAATATCCCACACCAGATGAAGATGTTAATATGCTAAAACTCAAAACTATAAAAAATGAATTTAGTAATATAATTTTAGGTTATTCAGACCATACTCAAGGAAATATTGCATCAACATTGGCCAATACATTAGGTGCAAAAGTTTTTGAAAAACATTTCACCATAGACAAAAATTTACCAGGTCCAGATCATTGGTTTTCTGCATCTCCAAATGAGTTAAAAGAATGGAATCAAGCAATCAAAAGATCGTGGGTCATGCAAGGTAGTAATGATGTAAAACCTACAATTAATGAATTAAAAAATAAAAAAGCATTTAGAAGAAAATTAGTTGCATTAAAAAATATAGAAAAAGGAGATAAATTTTCAGAAGACACCGTGGGAATGAGGAGAACAAAAAGTGATAACTCGTTCTTAGAAATTGAAAAGGTTATTGGGCGTTTATCTGCTAGAAGAATAAATTATGGAGAAATAATTGATTTAGAATGTATAGAATAAAAAAAGATGTACTCAATGTAAAAGAAATTTCTAAATTTCTAAATGCAGAATATTCTGGAGATGATTTTCAAATAAATACAATTAGTTCTTTGAATAATCCAAAAAATAATTCAATATTATTTTTTTCTGAAAAAATTAATTCAAAATTTAATTTTTCAGATAATGTGGAATATGAATTAAAAAATTTGGAAAAATTGGAGAAGATAGTATTAATTGCAAAACCAGAAATTAAAGATAAATTAGATATTCCAATTATTGAGTCAAAAAATCCTAGACATGATTTTTATCGAGTAGTAATGAAATATTTTGCAGAAAATAGATTTGATTCTGAAATTCATGAAACAGCAGTTATTGAAAAAAATGTAAAAATTGGAGATAATGTATACATCGGCCCACATTGTTTTATTGATAAAAATGTGGAAATTGAGGATAATGTAAAAATTCTTAGTAATGTTTCAATTTATGGAGAAACAAAAATTGGTAAAAATTCAGTTATACAATCCAATACAACAATAGGTGGAGAAGGATTTAGTTTTAGTTTTCATGAAGATGAATTTGTACATTTTGCACATTTAGGTTCAATACAAATTGGCAATAATGTATGGATTGGTTCCAATACTACAATAGAGAAAGCACAGATAGATCAAACAGTAATTGAAAATAACGTAAACATAGATGATCACGTGACAATTGGACATAATGCACGAATAGGGGAATTTTCACAAATTACGGTAGGAAGCATTATTGCAGGAAGAGCACAAATTGGAAAAGGTTGTTGGATTTCTCCTAACTCAGTGGTTGATAATGGATTTAAAATTGGAAATAATTGTGTAGTCGGTTCAGGGAGTTTAGTTAGAAGTAATTTTCCAGATGATTGTGTGATTTTTGGTAGTCCAGCAAAACTAATTCGTAAGAATTAAAATTTTCTTATTGTAATTTTGTAACGATGTCCATTATGAATGAAAAAACATGGATAACGATTTTCATCAGCAATTCGTAATAGATTGAATTGTTCTAAAATTGTTTTATTTACATCTAATTCACTGTCAGAGGGAAATCTACGAGGGAAAAATGATTCTCCTGTGGTAGATTGGGGAGTTGGCTGAATTGAATTAAAATTTTCAATTGCAAAATTGATTAATTTGATTGTATGAATTGAAACTAAATTATTTATTTCATCATGAAGTTCATGACCTTCTAATTCAAAACTAGTTTTTTTCCAAATATCACCACTATCAATTTTTTTAGAAATTTCAAATAATGTTAAAGGGATTTTGTTTTTACCATTTAATACATAATGTACACAGGGAGACCAACCTTTTCCTTCTGGTAAATCACTTTCATGTACACATAAAACTTTTTTAAATTTATTTTGAAGATCTTCATTAATTATTTCACTACAAGCAATCAAAAATAAAATATCGCCACTATCAATTTCATCAGATTTTTCAATGAGAGAAATTTCATGTGAAGGAGAATTTTCATCAATCCATCTCAACAAATGTGAATAAACAGGATGATTTTTACTACTACAAAGAATGGTGATTTTCATTTTAGTCTTCAATTTTTCTTATTATTTCAAAAGCTTCTGCAGCTTCAAATCCAGAAACAGAACCCCATCTACCAGCAACATAATTCATATTTTTTGATGAACGCGGATGAGGGAAATCTCTAATTTCTCCCTTGAATTTTTCCATAGCTTTAATTTTTTTTGGTAACTGCTTTTTAATATTAACAAAATAATTTGGTTTGAAACTATATGGAATACTCCATTCAGTTGAAGATAGAACTTCAAAAGAAAAAATTTCTTTTACAGGTCCATTTAATGGTCTACAAGCAGTGATTGTTGCATTAGATACAATTTTATGATCAATGTTAAGATCTCCATAATGATTTGTGTACACTCTTTGGGGTTTTACTAATTTAATTTCCTTTTCAATTGCTTTAACAACTTTTAACAATGTAATACTATCCATCTGATTATCAGGAAAATCATAAAATTTTACATTTTTTACTTTTAGAATTTTTGCAGCTTTTAATGCATCTTGTCTTAACTCTAGAATATCTTTTTGAAGTTTCTTATCTTCTGTTGATTTAATTTTACTACTCGATTTTCTAGCAGTGATACCAGTTGCCAAATATACAATTGTGACATTGTCATTTCTAGAGGCATGTTTTAGAATAGTACCACCCATGCCTAAAATTTCATCATCAGGATGTGCTGCAACTACAAGTACATTCAATGATGTAATAAACAAATCTTTGTATATTAATTATAGTATACAGTTGAACTATTCAAAAATTATTTCGAAAATTTATTTGAAAGTGATATGATTTTATCAAGTTGTTTATTTGTTAAATTAGGGTGAATAGGCAAAGTGACAATTTCTTTTCCAATTTTTTCTGTAATAGGAAGTTTAATTTTATTTTGATAAAGTTTGAAAGTGTGGATTGGTTTGTAATGAGTGCCAGTCTGTATACCATTTTTGTATAGCTCTTTTCTGAAATTATTTCTATTTTTAACACAAATCCAATACAAATGATATGAACAGTTATTATCAAATGGCATTTTTGATTCATTTTCTAATTCTGTAAAATATCTTTTTGCAATTTTTTTTCTAATTGAATTCATTTTATTTAATTTTTTTAGTTGTTCTATACCAATTGCAGCAGAAAATTCATTCATGTAATAATTGTCTCCAACTTCATTAATTTCATATTTATCATCATGTCTATTTGAAATTCCACACCATCTTCTAGATTCAATTTTTCTTCTAAATTGTTTATGATTTCTATCATTTATTGCAATTAATCCTCCAGTTGGCATTCCAAGATTTTTTATTGGGTGAAAACTAAAGCATACAGCAAATCCATGATTTCCGATTAGTTTTTTATTATAAACCGACCCAGTTGCATGTGCTGCATCTTCAATAATTTTAATTTTATATTTTTTGGAAATTTTTAATATTTTTTCAAGATCGCATGGCAACCCACCAAAATGAACAGGCAAAATAGCTTTAGTTCGTTTTGTGATTAATTTTTCAATCTTATATGGATCAATACATAGCGTATTTGGATCAATATCAACAAACACAGGTTTACCTTCATTACGTAAAACACAGTTTGCAGTGGAAACAAAACTTAAAGATGGGATAATAACTTCATCATTCTTTTTTAAATCCAATAAAGATATTGCAATGTTCAAAGCTGCAGTGCCACTATTTACAGCTAAACAATCATCTGCATTAACAAATTTTTTAAATTTTGATTCAAATTTTCCAACATTACGTACACCAGAACCCGATGCCCAAAATTTACTTCGTAAAACATCTAAAACTACTTTTTCTTCAGATTTGTCAGTATATGGTTCAAATAGATTAATCGTCATTCTATTGCCTCATTTCTTTTCATTTATCAATCTATAGTGATTTTATTCATTTCTTTAAAAGATAATCTATCAAAAAATCAACAAATTATTTCAAAAATTCTTGTATGATGTTTTTTACATTTGAATTATCATTTTTGAACGATTCAAAATATTGAATATTATTAAAATCAATTTCTATTTGTCCATTTTCCCAGTTTAAGATTCTATTATGAATACCATAATCAGATAGGCGTTTTAACATAGCATTCTGTTCAGGATGTAATTCATCAGCGATTACGTGGAAGGGAGTTCCATTAGTCAAACATTCCGAGATCATCCCATATCCACATTTAGAGATAACAAGATCAGATGAATAAATTAAATTCTGACCTTCTATCCAAGGTTCAATAAATATGGTATTCTCAGATGAGGTTTTAGCCCCAGTTGATATAACTTGAAAATTTTCAAAATTTTTTAGTGTAACATTAAAAAAATTTGGTAAATTAATTAAAATCAAAAATTTTGATGCATCAATGTTCAGTCTTTTTCTAATTGATAAATTATTATCCGTTGGTAATTTACAAACAATTCCAACTTGCTTTTTTTGTTTAAACACATCCATTGATGTATTCAAAGGTAGTTGAATACAAAATGATGTATTTTCATATGATTCTTGAATAGGATTTAAATTAAAATTATCCAATTTTGAAAAAATATCCAACCATGTGAAGTTAGATATTGCAATAGATGGAATATCAAGTTTTTTTGAGGCAGCTAAAGGAATTGGAGAAATATCGGATATTATAACATCAGGTTTCATTTTTTTTATAAAATTATATTCAGTTTCTATATTAGAATTAAAATTCGAATACCAATCAGTTATAGAATTGAAAGTTTTTTCCCAATCAATTGAAATAAAATTTTCAGAAATTATTGGTCCTTGATCAGTTTTTCCAGTAAATATAGGAATAGAGGGTACGGATTTTTTAAGAAAAGATTCATTTGAATTTCTAATCATAATTTGAGCCTCATTTTCTAGTTCACGAATTAATGCAATTGATCGTGTAAGATGACCTAAACCATGTTCAGATACATAAAACAAAATCTTTTTCATCAAATATACTAAATTTTTATTATCATATCAACTTTTAATGAGCATGAAAAACAAAATCATTCTTTTTGGGTATGGATTTTTAGGAAAGAATATCTACGAAGGATTAAAAGAAAACAATTCTACAATAATAAAAACAAAATTAAATGAAATAGATGATGTATTACAATTAGACATTAGTGATCACAAAAGAGTTTCAGATTTGATTGATCAAGAAAAACCAAATATTGTGATTAATTGTGCAGGAAGAAATGACATAGATTTTCTTGAAAATAATCCAGAGGAAGCAAGATCAATTAATTCAATATCCCCAGGAATTATTGCAAAAAAGTGCCAACAAAACAATTCGAGACTAATTCATGTTTCAACAGACTCAGTATTTGATGGAGAAGATGGAATGTATAGTGAAAATGATTTACCTAATCCAAAAAATGTTTATGCAAAAACCAAATTGGAAGGAGAAAAAAGAGTGATCAATCAGTGTAATAATTCAGTAATAATTAGAACTAATTTTTATGGAATTGATAATTCACAAAAATACTTGTTTAACAACATGTTAGAAAAACTCAAACAGAAACAAGATATTATTGGTTTTGATGACGTTTACTTTACACCACTGCCAGTTGAGAATCTTGGCGAACAAATTATTGATGTTGTATTTTCAGATTATAAGGGAATTATTCATTTAGGCTCAGATGAAAAAATTTCAAAATATGAATTTTGTAAAATTATGTCTCAAAAATTAGGTTTTGGAGAAGACCACATTAAACCAGGTTCTATAGACAATACAGCATTTGTTGCAAAAAGACCAAAAGATACATCTTTGAATAATGAATTTAGTAAATCAATAGTTAAACATAAGTCAATTGGATTTGCAGATTGGTTAGGAACAAAAAAAGACAATATAATGAAATTACATAATTTGAAAAATCTGTGATGAATTTGAATATAAAACCAATTAAAATAAAAAATAAAATAATCGGAAAAGGAAAACCATGCTATATTATTGCAGAGATTGGTTCGAATTTTAATGGCGATATTAATTTAGCAAAAAAATTAATCAAAAAAGCAAAAGAATCGGGTGCAGATGCAGCAAAATTTCAATCATTTGAAACAGAAAAAATTTTATCTAAAAGAGGATTTGAAAAAAAAGTTTCTTTTCAATCAAAATGGAAAAATTCTGTTTGGAGTGTGTATAAAAATGCGGAATTGCCAATTGAATGGATAGAAAAATTAGAGAAATATGCAAGGAAATGTAAAATTCAATTTCTTTCAGCACCATATCATATTGAAGCAGTAGATGAACTTGTTAGAAATAATGCTCCAGCAATTAAAATTGGTTCAGGCGAAATTACAAATACAGAATTTCTAAAATATATAGCAAGAAAAAATTTACCAATATTTTTAGCTGCAGGAGCAAGTACACTAAAAGATGTTAATTTAGCGATGAAAACAATTCTTAGTCAAAAAAATAATAAAATTGTTTTAATGCAAGCAACAACTCAGTACCCATCACCGATGAAAGATACTAATTTGAGAGTTATAGAAGAATTTTCTAAAAAATTCAATGTAAATGTAGGGTATTCGGATCATACTCCAGGTTACACAGCAATTTTAGGAAGTATAGCTCTTGGCGCCTGTGTTATTGAAAAACATTTTACGCTAGATACAAAATCTGCAGGTCCAGATCATCCACATTCATTAAATCCTAAACAGTTTAAGGAGATGGTAGAAAAAATTAGAGAAATGGAAGTTGTGTTGGGTTATGGAAAGAAAACTATTGAGCAAAGTGAAAACCACACAAAAATAATTCAAAGAAGAGGAATTTGGACTACCAAAAATATTAAAAAAGGAGATAAATTTTCCAAGACAAATGTGGATGTATTACGTCCATGTGTTGGACTTCCAGCTTCAGATTTTTTAAAAATCTTAAATAAAAAAGCAAAAAGAAATTATCAAGAATTTACTGCTTTAAGAAAGAACGATCTTTAAATTTTTTCTATCATATGATTCTCAAGCCATAGTAGATCAAGTTTTGAATTTTGGAAAACATGCAATGCATCATCAATTGTTCTAACTATTGGATAACCATGTAGATTTAATGATGTATTGAGAACAGCAGGTATTCCAGTTTTTTCATAAAAACTGTAAATTAAATTCCAAAGTTCAGGATTTACTGATTTTTTCAACAGTTGTGCCCTAGCGGTTCCATCTGAACGATGTACAGAGGCAGGGATAAGCTCTTTACCATTTTTGGTTTCAAATGCAATTGTCATATGAGGCGATTCTAATTTTTTAGGGTTTTCAATTAAGACATCCTGATACTCATCTAAAATGATTGGTGCAAAAGGCATCCAAAAATCCCTATTCTTGATGGAATCATTAATTTTTTCAACATTTTGAATACTTCTTGGATCACAAATTATACTTCTATTTCCTAAAGCACGTTGGCCCATTTCCATTCGTCCGCGACAGACTCCAATAATTTTATTATCTAACAAATGATCCAGAATTTGTTCAGTTGAACTAAAACTATTGATCTTAATACCATCTATCTGTCCTAATTGACTTTCAGTATAATTAGCATTGTCACCTAAATACAAATCAGTCAATGGTTTTGGTGAAATTTGAGACATAGTTGCTTGATGATAACAAGCACCCATAGGAAGTGTTTCGTCAGTACCCGCGCCACAAACAAAAAATTTCTTAATTTGAGGAATTTTGGATATAACCAAATTTGCTTTAACATTCATTGAAATTCCACCGGAATATACAATGGAAGATGCATTAAATTTTGTACTCATATTAGAAAACCATGTTGTAAGAAGTTGTTCAGTAAAAGATTGTAAACCTGACGCAATTTGATCAAATCTAAAATTTCTTAAATTTTCTTCAAGATAATGGAAAATATCTTTGATTTCAGAATTAAATGAAAATTCTATATCATTGATTGACTGCATGTTATTAAAAATCTCTTCAACTTCAATTGTTTTCTTACTATTATGATAAGGAGCCAATCCCATAACTTTATACTCGTGTTCATTTGCTAGCATTCTCAGAACCAATGTAGTGTATCTATAGATCCGAGCTAGTTGAAAATCTTTATGATGGTATTCTTTTACACGATTAATTTTTTCGCCATCAAAAATGGATATTGTTGCACTTAAATCATCACCCCATGCATCTGCAGTTACAACCAAAGTATTTTTTTCACGAATTGGACTTCCGTAAAGTGCGTATGATGCATGACATGTATCATGCTCCACATGGGATATTTTGGATTTATCAATATTCAAAAAAGATGATAACGTAGTAATAAAAAACTCTGAAACTTTTTTCTCATCTTCTACAGAATATGGATTTTCAAGTGAGAAATAATCAAATTTTTTACCCCAGTCAGTATTAAACGGGTAGTTTTCAAGATTGATTTTATTCTTAAAAAGTTCGACATATGAAATATCTTTATTTTGAATTAGTTTTGGATACCAATATTCTTTCATTGAACGTAATTGATCATCTACCGTGAATGTTGAATATTCTCGCATAATAGATGGGATTAGGCTTAAACGATTACCGCAAATCAAAACATGATCTAATTCATCAGGCTCTACGTTGCAGTATTCAAGAGCGTGTTTTATTGAATTCTCCGGAAAAAGCGAATCAGATTTTTTTCTTGTATAGCGTTCTTCGCTTGATGAAAAAACAATTTTGTCATCTACAAATAAAGAACACCCAGAACATCGTTCAAGTGTCACAGCAAGAATTTTCATGATTTTAAAGATGTTTTCTTTTATAAATAGGCATGGACTTTTTTAAAAAAAATATTTTAATTAATCAAACCTAAATCCAAAATTTTTTGTTTTAATTCATCCTTGGATATTTTTGGAGCTAGATGAGATGAGTATGATTCCATGTTTTCAATTTTTTTAATTCCAGGATATCTTTCATCAAGTTCATTCTGATTAAAGGGACGCATGTTTGGACTAGAATTACTAGATGGATGAATTAATGGACTAAGAATCACATAAACATCATCTATTTCATATGTGTACGGCAATTCATCAGAATTGATCAACATTTCATGCAATTTTTCTCCAGGTCTAATTCCAATGATTTCTTCGTTAGTTTTTTCAATTAATTCATAGAGAGAAGATGTCAAAAGATTCATGTCATAGGCAACCATTTTTGGAATAAAGATTTCCGAACCTTTTGCAATTTTTGTGGAATTTAGAATGAAATTTAATGCATCATTCATGGAAATGGTAAATCTGGTCATTCTAGGATCAGTGATAGATATTGGTTTTCCTGCTTTCAATGTTTCAATAAATTTTGGGATAACAGAACCATTACTACCTAAAACATTACCATATCTCACGGCTACAAATTTTGTTCTATGTTTTTTTTCACTAAGATAATTATTGGCACTGACAAATAGTTTTTCCATGATTAATTTCGTTGCACCATAAGTATTGAGAGGTGAAACTGCTTTATCTGTACCAATGCAAACTACTTTATCTACATCCTGAGCAATACTTGCATCAATAACATTTTGTGAACCAATGATATTGGTTTTAATTGATTCAAAAGGATTGTATTCAATTTTTGGTACATGTTTTAATGCAGCAGCATGAAAAACAATATCCACATCTTCAAAAGACTGTGTTAATCTTTCTTTATCCCTAATGTCTCCTAAGAAAAATCTCAATCTATCATCTTTAATTTCATTTTCCATACGAATTTGTTTATCCTCATTTCTACTAAGAATTCGAACAGTTTCTACACCTAATTCAAGAAGTTTTTTGGTTAAGGCTACACCTAATGAGCCTGTGCCACCCGTGATAAGAATTTTTTTTCCTTGTAACATAAAGTGATAAAAGAATTGGGCAATTAAAATAGTGCTATTCATACAGAATATGATGTATTTCCTAAATAATTCATTATTTTTGAAAATTCGAGACTATTAATAGGAATACTTAATTTGATATTTTAAAAAATTAAGTTAGTTGTTACCTAATTATGAAAATTTGTAAAAAATGTATTCAACCAGATACGCGGCCAGGGATATTTTTTAATGATGATGGAGTGTGTGGAGCATGCATTTGGATAGAAGAACAAGAAACAATCAATTGGGATTTACGATTTAAAGAGTTAGAAGAAATAGCAAATTGGGCTAAAAAAAAATCTAATTCAAATTACGATTGTGCAATAGGAGTTAGTGGAGGAAAAGATAGTACAAAGCAAGCATTAACTGCAAGAGATAGATTAAATCTCAATTGTTTATTAGTTAATTATGAACCAGAAAATATTACAGATATAGGAAAACAAAATATTGAAAATTTAAAGAAATTAGGTTTTGATGTAATTACAATTAGACCTAATCCAAATATTGTAAAAAAAATGATGCGATACGATTTTTTTGAACATCTCAATCCAGTTAAAGCCACAGAATTTAGTTTATACTCATCAACATACATTATTGCTGAAAAATTTAATATTCCATTAATTATTCAAGGTGAAAATCCAGGTTTAACATTAGGAGCAAGTTTGACAGGAGTTGGCAAGGATGCAAATGCACTTAATGCTGAGCAACTTCAAACATTATCAAAAGGATGGCAAGAATATCTTAACATCGAGGGTATGGATGAAAAAGATTTATTTCTATTTCATTATAACCGCGAGAAGTTAGAAAGTATGGATACAAAAGCAATTTGGTTACAATATTATTTGAAAGAATGGTCTTATAGAAAAAATGCAGAATTTTCAATAGAGAATGGTCTAAAATGTAGAGAGAATGTTGAAGCAAGTGAAATTGGAACTTATGTAAAATTTGCGCAATTGGATTCAGATTTAGTCCATGTTAATCAAATGTTGAAATGTATAAAATTTGGATTTGGGCAGTGCATGGACCATGTTTGTTATGACATAATGGATGGATTGATGAGTAGAAAAGAAGCAATTGAAATGGTTAAGAAATATGATGGAAAATGTTCGGAAAAATACATACTGGATTTTTGTAATTTTATTGACATTACAATAGAAGATTTTTGGGAAAATGTTGAAAAATTCAGAGGAAATATGTGGAAGAAAATAGATAATGAATGGATAAATGAACTTCATGAATTATTGGCTTAGTAAATTTTGAGACTAATTTTTTATTTTTTATAAGGAATTACTTTCTTACTTCTTCTATTACATCAAACAATTTTGATTGTCTGGCATTTAGACAAGATTGACATACTATGTTTAATTCACCAGTTCGGAATTGTTCTCTAAGTTCATTGATTTTTTCACCATTCCATAATTCTTTTAATGATTGAGCAGGTATTCCTAACTCAGGAACACCATTAATGTTACCTAAAGTTAGATTC
>MDSW01209933.1_pt1 | contig 13178 bp, 10 predicted proteins | sample 811171 | NCBI WGS metagenome assembly MDSW01 (sample SAMN05326641, study PRJNA326480) | marine metagenome | isolation source: seawater | place: Atlantic Ocean: North West | collected 2012 | reverse complement strand
CTGACCAGTACTAATAGCTCAATTGGCTTGATTTATGCACTGAAAAAAATTTTTTGATATTGAAATTTATTTAAAAATTTTTTCTAACCATTTTGTTAGAAAAGCTTTTTCGCCCAAGTATTTTGCACCCTCGATAGAGAAATGGGAAGAGTCATATATAATTTTTTCTGAATTTTTGGTAAATATTTTACATCTTTCAGACCCATAATCACAAAATAAGTTTGAAACATCTAATATTTTAAGTTTATTTTTTTCAGAAAATTGAACTAATTTATAATTCATATCATTAATATATTTGTTATTTTTTTGACTATGAAAATATTTTTTTTCTAAAATTTCAATCTCATTTTCGTTTGGTAAACCATTATTTTTGAGAACAAATTTATCAATTATAGTTAATGTTCCATAGGTATTAAAGTGAGGTTTAATTTTTACTAATATCAATTTTTTATCAATTTTTTTTGAGATTTTATAGATTTGATCTAAATAAATTAAATCCCAATCATTATAACGATTTGAGATAACCAGATAGTCTGCATTACAAATTTTTTTATTATCTTTATCTGCATATTTGCTTTTTAATGGAATTAAATTTTTACTATAAAAATTACAGTCGTTTGAATTCTTAAAAAAATTTAATAGATCTTTACCACCCCTAGTTACTGAATATTGAATATTATAATCATTAAATAAATCTTTTTGAAAAAAAAATAAATTAAATAAATCTTGACCATGGGAATTTCCAACTATTAAAATATTAATTTTTTCCTTTGTAAAATTTTTAATATTTTTAGAATTAAAGTATTTTTCTTTTTCAAAGGTCCATTTATCAGAATGAAATTTGTTATCCAAAGTGTAGTTTTCAATATTAGAATTAAATCTTTTTTCATATCCTTTATTAATAAGAGAATAAATTGAAAATATTGTTATAATTATAGATATAACCGAAATAAAAATTATAGTTTGTTTAAATGATGTTCTAGATTTGTTTCGAAAAGGTTTTTCAATAAATAAATAACTAAATATTGAAGTTAATAAAATTAGAACAAAGCATATTAGATTATTTTCTTTTTCGAATACATTTTTTTGAAAAATTAAAAAAGGATAATGCCAGAGATATAAAGAATAAGAAATTAATCCCAATTTAACCAATAATTTTGAAGAAAGTATTTTAGTTGTTAATTCGAATTTATTGGAGAAGAAAATTATAAAACAAACTCCAATGACTGGTATTAAAGTATAAAATGAGGGATGAAATGTTTTTTTGCTAAAAAAGTAAACTGAAAAAAGAATTAAAATTAATCCTATTTTTGGAAAAGAATTTGATAGAATATTTTTTTTAAATTTTATTTTTTTTTCAAAAAAAACTAAACAACTTCCAATTAATAATTCCCAAAATCTACTTGTAAATATATAAAAGGATCCAAAAAAATTTGGTTTATTAAATGAAAAATTTTCTTCTATATAAGGATAGTTAAAACTTAAATTTCCTCCAAATTGAATCATTAATAAGTTTATGAATATTAAAAAAATGAAAAATTTTATTAATAATTTATTTAAGTATTTAATTACAAATAAGAGGAAAAAAGGGAAAAAAATATAAAATTGTTCTTCTACAGATAAAGACCAGGTATGTAATAAAGGATTAGAGTCATTAAAATTAAAGTAGGCATTTTCACTAAAGTGAAAATAAAAATTTGAAGAAAAAATTAATGAACTTAAAGAAGATTTAGAAAAATCTATAAGACTTGATGGTAATAAAAAAAACCAAGCAAATGGAATGCTAACCAATATAACTGTGAATAATAATGGAATTATTCTTCTTATTCTTCTTTTATAGAAATTTAAAATTGAAATAGAATTTTTTGACTCATATTCATCTACAAGTATAGAGGTAATCAAGTATCCCGAAATAACAAAAAATACATCAACACCTAAATAACCACCTTTAAAAAACTCATTTCCAAAAAAAGAAATTTCAAAATGGTAAAATATTACTGTAATTACGGCTATAGCTCTCAAGCCATCAATTTCAGGTCTATATTTAATTTTTGATGAATTCATTTTTAACTAAAAAATTGAGTAAGATTGTATAAATATATAAAACATTATTTTATATCTTATGAAAGAATTATTTAAATACTTTTTAAAATATTTATTCTCACCTTTTATTCTGTTAATTTCAATTTTTGTATTTTTAATAGTATTTTACAAATCAGAAATTATTTATCAGGGATTGCAAAGAGATTATTATATACAATATTACACAATATCGATAATTTTAACTTTAATATCAATATATTCATTTTTTTTAAATGAAAAATTAAAATTGAATATATTTATTTTATTATTTTCAGTAACCATCACAGTTTATGTTATTGAGTTAAGTTTAATTAGTTTTGAAAAAAAAATAACTAATTTAGATGATAAAAAAAAACTTTTTTCGAACTTAGAATTAGAATTTGATGATAGATCAAAAATACAAGTTTATAAAGATTTAAAAAAAATTGACAAAGATTATGTAATTACAGTTTCTCCTCAAAACTATCTTAAAAAAAAAACAGAATTATTTCCACTTTCAGGAATTTCTAATTCTCCTACTATTTTTTGTAATGAAAATGGTTATTACTCAGTTTACACTAGTGACAGATATGGTTTTAATAATCTAGATGAAATTTGGGATTTTGAAAATATAGAATATCTTATAGTGGGCGACTCATTTGCTCAAGGTGCTTGTGTAAATAGACCAGATGATTTTTCAAGTATTTTAAAAAAACTTAGTAATAAAAATGTATTAAATATTGGATATAGCGGACATGGACCAATAAGAGAGTATGCTTCATTAAAAGAATATATGGATTTAAAAAAAATTAAAAATGTTATCTGGTTATTTTATTCCAATGATATTAATGATTTAAAACATGAATATAATAATGTCATATTAAGAAATTATATAGAGGATTATAATTTCAAACAAAACTTATATTTAAAACAAAATTTAATTAATCAATTAGTAAAAAATGAAATTTTAACTTCTGAAAAAAATTTTAAAAAAATGAAAATTTTTGATTTAGAAAATTATATTAAACTATCTAATTTAAGAAAAAAAATTCAATTTAAAAAAGATGAAAATAATAAAAATTTTAAAAAAATTATCAAACTGGCAAATAAATTTTCTAAAGAAAAAAATGCAAATTTTTATTTTGTATATTTACCAAGCTTTGAAGAAATAAAGTTTAATGGTGACTCACAAATTTATTTAAGTACAAAAAGTTTGATAAATCAATTAGAAATACCATTTATTGATATTTATGAATTTCTTAAAAGAGATAAGAACAATTTAGATTTTTTTCCACTTAAAATGCAAGGTCATTATAATGAATATGGATATAGAGTTATAGGAAAAGAAATTTACAATGAATTATTAAAATTTTGATTTAGGTACAATATTATTTGATAATTTTTATTTCTATAAATCAGTATATATATTAGTTTTTGAATATTATAACTTGACTGTTCAATTATTGAACGTTATATGTCTCACATGAAATTAAATGATGATTTGTTTAATACTTTAAGAAAAATTCATAATAATCCAAAAATCTCACAAAGAAAGTTAGCTGGAGATATGGGTTTTAGCCTAGGTAAGATGAATTATTGTTTGAATGAATTAAAAAAAAAAGGCTTTATAAAAATCAGAAATTTTAAAAAAAATCCCAAAAAGCTAAGATATATGTATCTATTAACTCCAAGCGGCATATCAATAAAGACTAAACTAACAATAAATTTTATGAAAAGAAAAATGAAAGAGTATGACGAACTTCAAAATGAAATTAAAAAAAAGTAAAATTTTAATTACAGGATGTGCGGGCTTTATAGGCTTTCATGTTTGTAAAAAATTTTTAGAAAAAAATTATGTTGTTTATGGACTTGATAATATTAATAAATATTATGATATAAATTTAAAAAAAAATAGAATAAAACAACTAAAAAAATTTAAAAAATTTAAACTTTTTAAGATTGATTTATCAAATAAAACTCAATTAAAAAAAATTTTTAAGAATTATTCTTTTTCAAAAGTAATTAATCTTGCTGCTCAAGCAGGGGTTAGATATTCTTTAATTAATCCCGAATCTTACGTTAAAAGTAATTTGATAGGTTTTTTCAATTTAATTGAATTATCCAAAACACATAAAATTAAGCATTTCATTTATGCAAGCACAAGTAGTGTTTATGGAATGAATAATAAACAACCTTTAAGTGAAAAAGACGCTGTTGATCATCCAATACAATTTTATGCTGCCACAAAAAGGTCTAATGAACTAATTGCACATTCTTATAGTCATTTATTTAACTTACCAACAACTGGTTTAAGATTTTTTACTGTCTATGGTCCATGGGGTAGGCCTGATATGGCACTTTTTTTGTTTACAAAAAATATCTTAAAAAATAAACCAATAAATGTTTTCAATTATGGTAATCATGTTAGAGATTTTACTTATGTTGAAGATATAGCTAAATCTGTTTATTTGATCTCAAATAAAACTCCTCATAAAAAAAAAAATAAAAAAAAATATTATGCATTCGAAAGTTCAGCACCGTTTAGAGTTTTAAATATTGGAAATAATAAACCAGTTAAATTATTAAATTATATTAAACAAATAGAATTAAAGTTAAAAAAAAAGGCAATCAAAAGATATTTGCCTCTTCAAAAGGGTGATATTAAAAAGACTTTATCCGATAGTTCTTTGCTAAGTAAAATAATTAAGTTTAAACCAAAGACAAGCATAAAGCATGGAATAAATAAATTTATTGATTGGTATTTGGATTATTACAATGTTAATGAAAAATAAAAAGATATCAGTAATTGGTCAAGGTTATGTAGGTCTTCCATTAACGATTGAATTTGGTAAGAAATACAAAAAAATAGTCGGTTTTGACAACTCATCAAAACGTATATTAGAAATAAAAAAAAATATTGATAATAATAAAGAAATAAAAAAATCTGAATTTATAAAAGCTAGAAATGTAAATTTTACTGATGATCCAAAAAACATATCAAATAGTGATTTTTTTATAATTACCGTTCCTACTCCATTGAATAGAAATAAAAAGCCTGATTTATCTAATCTTATTAAAGCTACAAAGATAGTAGCTAAAAAGATTAAAAAAAAAAGTATAGTGATTTATGAATCTACTGTTTATCCAGGTTGTACAGAAGAGGTTTGTGTCCCAATTATCGAAAAATTTTCCAATCTGAAATATAATATCGACTTTTTTTGTGGTTATTCACCAGAAAGAATTAATGTTGGGGATAAAAAACATTCATTAATAAAGATAACAAAAGTAGTAAGTGGATCAAATGTAAATTCTACAAAAAAAATTGATAAATTATATAAATCAATAATTAAAGCAGGAACTTTTGTAGCAAAATCAATTAAAATTGCTGAAGCTGCAAAGGTAATTGAAAATACTCAAAGAGATCTAAATATTGCTTTAGTGAACGAGCTTTCAATGGTTTTTAAAAAAATGAAAATAAACACTAATGATGTATTAGATGTAGCTAATACAAAATGGAATTTTATAAAGTATGATCCTGGTTTAGTTGGAGGTCATTGCATTGGAATAGATCCTTATTATCTTGCATATAAATCTAAAAAAATTGGTCACGATCCAAAAATTATTAATGCTGGTAGAAAAGTTAATGATGGTATGTCGAAATATATTGCTAGACGAATCTTAATGAATATGAAAAATAAAAAGATAAAAATTAGAAATTCATCTGCTCTAATTCTTGGTTGTGCTTTCAAAAAAAATTGTACTGATACTAGAAATTCTAAAATTTTTGATCTTGCTGGTTATTTAAGTGTTTTAGGTATAAAAGTTGATATTTATGATCCTTGGGTAAATAATTTAGAAATTAATGGATCTAAAAAATTTAGTTTCATTCAAAAAATTAAAAAAAAATATGATGTTGTTATACTAGGGGTAGCACATGATATATTTAAAAAATTTTCAAATACTAAAATTAAAAAATTATTAAAAAAAATAAATGTAATTTATGATTTATGTAATTTTTTAAGTAAAGAGATAATTACAGAAAGGCTTTAGATATAAAGACAATTAAGAGTAGAATCTAATGGACATACAAAATATAAAAAAAAATTTTTGGGAAAATGGCTACGCTGTAATAAGAAATATTTATACAAAAGACCAAATTATAAGATTTAGAAATTTTATAAAAAAAACAGGAGAAGAAATTGCAGGAAGCGAACAAAAAGACTGGAGAACATTAAAGGGAGAAGGTTTGAAAGATGTATTGAGTTATAGAGAATTGAGAGACTCAATATTAAATGAAAATTTATTAAAAACGATTAAACATATCTTTGATGACGAAGATATTTATTATTGGGGATATAGTCGATTTAGATTTAATGAAAAAACCTATAGAAATACTCATAATGATGCTAAAAATGACAATAAAAATCCTTTCAAAACAAAATACCCAATTTTAAGGATTGGCATTTATTTACAAGATCATAAAAACTATAGTGATGGTTTAAAGATATTTAAAAAATCTTGTCATTCATTTAAATTAGGAAGAACCTTATTAAAAAAAATCATTAAGGAAAATGAATTAAGATATCTTCTCCCTCAAAGATTTAATTCAGTTAATATAGACTCGAACGCAGGTGATGTTATTTTATGGAATCTAAGAACTTGTCATAGTGCAAACGCTTTAAGAATTAAATTCATCAAGAATTTAAGTTTAAGACCTTCAATTGAGAACTTTTTAGAAAAATATTTTCCTGGCCTAATTCTTCCTAGAGAAAATGATAGAGCAGTTATTTTTTCAGATTTTGGAAAAATGAGTGAATCTTTAATTGATTATATTAGACATAATTTAAATCAACCAGGTGTTTATAATCCTATCAAAAACTCAAATTTTTTAGTTGATGAAATAATTTCAAAATCAAATGAATTGGGACTTAAAATTCTAGATATAAAAAAATATGAAAAAGAATAAAATTAAATGACTCTTTTTCAAAAAATAAACTTTATATTAACAAAAGATAATTTCAGTAAATTATCTATTTTTATTCTGTTAATGTTGCTGACAGTAGTTTTTGAAACCTTGGGAGTAGCTCTGATATTACCTGCTATTTCATTTATAGTTGATACTGACCTTAAAACTAACTCAACATATTTAAATGATATTTTATTCTATTTTAAAGACAATTATTCTAAAATATATTTAATAAAGTTTACTTTTATTTTAATTTTTATAATTTTTCTTTTAAAAAATTTATTTCTATTTTTGTTTTTGTGGTGGAATAAAAATTTCATTCAACATATTTACGTAAATATTTGTTCAAGGTTACTACAGAGTGAGATTCAAAAATCGTATTTAGAACATGTAGAGTCTAATTCTGCAATTATTGTAAGAAACTTTAATGAGTCAAAAGCATTTTTGAAATTTATTGAAAATTTTGTAATATTGCTAGTAGAATCATTAATATTAATAATATTAGTATTTTTACTTTTAATTGTAGACCATAATGTAACATTACTTGTTTTTAGTGTTACACTTTTTTTAGTAGGAGTTTTTAGAATTTTTTCAAAAAAATTTATTGAAAAATATGGGAGAGAAAGATTTTTTAGAGCTGGCCAAACTACAAAAAAGTTGATTGAAATTTTAGATAATTTTAAAAATATAAAAGTTTTCAACAAAGAAAAATACTTTTTTGAGGAATATAATAAAAATAATTTTATTTATGCTGAGGTAAATAAAAAATTTAATATAATTGATGGATCTCCAAGATTTTGGCTTGAAGTAGTAGGCATCACTAGTTTATGTGGCATGGTTTTATATTTACTATATTCTGATGTTAGCCCAGAATCTATTTTGCCAATCTTAGGAATGTTTTCAGTTGCTTTTTATAGAATAATTCCATCAGTTTTGAGAATTGTAAGATCTTTACAGACATTAAATTATGATACACCAGTTGTAGATCAGCTTCTGATATCCTTGAAACAAAAAATTGATCAGGAATTTAAAAAAGAATATAAGGATTTTAATTTTTCAAAGAGTATATCTCTTTCAAATATATCTTTTACATATCCTAAAAGTCAAAAAAAAATAATTAAAGATATTAATTTAGAAATTAAGAAAGGTGAAAAAATTGGTATTATTGGAAAAAGTGGTATAGGTAAAAGTACTTTCGTTGATTTACTGCTAGGTTTGATCAGTCCTTCAAATGGAAAAATTCTTATAGATGAAAAAAATATTAAAGAAAATTTGAGAGGATGGAGAAATATAATTGGATATGTTCCACAAAAAATAAATGTAATTAATGGCTCATTTAAGGATAATATAATTTTCGGGCAAAATTCTTTAAACAAATCTGAGATAGAAAATAGATTAAAAAAATCAGTAAAACTTGTTGAAATAGAGGATTTTATCAAAAATTCCAATAATGGATTAGATACTATTGTTGGAGATAAAGGATTAGATCTTTCTGGTGGTCAGTTACAAAGATTAGCAATAGCTAGAGCACTATTTAAAAATCCTAATATCTTAATTTTAGATGAAAGCACTAATGCTTTAGATGAAACAACAGAAAAAAAGATAATAAATAACTTAATTGAAAATAAAGATAAAGATAACCAAACAATAATAATGATCTCACATAATCGTGAGCTATTAAAATTTTGTGACAAAATATACGAAATTAAAGATCAGACAATGGTAAAAATTAATGACTAAATTTTTTTTAGTAACAACTCCTATAATAGAAACATGGGATTTTGAAAGAGATGCTTTATTGCTTGGAAGCTGGTGTAATCCTTTTGATAAAAAAAAAGAAATTAAAGAACTCAAAAATTATTCAATACTTAACTATCATTGGCAAGATTCAGAAAAAGTTTACAAAGACTACAAATATTTAAATGATTTTGGTGAAAAAATATTATCAGAATTATCGAAAACTTTCAATTTGATACATGATGTGAATTTTTCAAAAAATTACTGGAGAATGATTTTAAGTAATTGGTTATTTTCTTTAATTCATATTATTTTTGATAGATGGCAAACTTTACAAAAGGCTTTTAATGAATATGAAATAAGTCATACTAAAATAATAAAGATTCAAGAAAAAGATATGGTACCACAATCAATTGAAAATTTTACTGATATAGCTTTTCAAGATAAATGGAATCATTTTATTTTTTCAGAAATTTTGAAATATCAATATAGTGAAAAAGTAAAATTTGAAGAAGTTAATTTTAAAAACGATACTTATGAGAAATTTTTTAAAAAAAAGTTTACATTTAAGAATACAGTTTTATATAATTTTTATTATTTTATAAGAAAATTTTATTCAAAAATATTTAGTAATGAAAAATTTTTTATAACAGATACATATCTAGGCAAATTTAATGAAATAATCCTAAATTTGAAGCTTAAAAATTTTCCTATTACTATTTCACCGAGAACTTATTTTTCTATAGAACCAGATTTTATTTTAAGAAAAAAAATTTCACTTAAATTAAATGAAGAAAATAAATTTGAAAGTTTTTTTTTAAAAATTTTACCAAATTTAGTTCCGTGTTCTTTTTTAGAAAATTACAAAAATATTCTTAAAGAGGTTAAAAAATCACAGTTTCCAAAAAATCCAAAAGTTATATTTACTTCACATGCAATAGACAAAAAAACACTAACATCTTTTTATATTGCTGAAAAAAAAGAATTAGGTGCAATGCTTATACATGGCCAACATGGTGGAGGTTATGGTCAAAATAAATTTCATTGGTATGAAGATTTTGAAAGAAAAATTTCAGATATTTTTTTGACATGGGGATGGAAAAGTGATGAAAAAACAATACCTGTTGGAATATTAAAACCTCAAAGAAGTTTAAGTAAAATCAAATTTGATAAAAAAAAAGGAAAACTTATTTTAATTATGAGACCTAAAGAGAGATATTTTTCAACAGTGCTAGATTCAAGAATTAGAGCACCCCAAATGCTTGACTATCATAATAATTGTATGGACATGATTGAATGTTTAAATACAAAAATTAGAAATAATATGGTTTTGAGACTTCATGAGAGAACATATGGATGGTATGAAAAAGATATGTGGAAAGATAGATTTCCTAACATTAAAATAGATGATGGGTCAGAAACTATCAACAAAAGTCTTAGTTCATCAAGACTTTCTATTTATACTTATAATTCAACAGGATATTTAGAATTTTTTGTTGCTAATTTACCAACTTTATTATTTTGGCCCAACAAAGACAACCCTTTAAATAATGAAGCAAATATTTTTTTTAAAGAATTAAAAAGGACTAAAATATTTCATGAAAATAAAGAGAGCTTATCTAATCATATTAATAAAATTTGGGACGATATTGATTTGTGGTGGTTAAGCGATGAGGTGCAAAATATAAGAAAAAAATTTTGTGACAAATATGCTAAAGTTAATAACAATAAAGTTAATGAAATTAAATCATTAATAATAAATGCTAACAATTAAAAGATAGAAGATTATGTTTATACCTGAGAAAGATTTTGAATTTAATTTATTAAAAATAGAAAATTATAATTTAAATCCAAGAATGATTTTTTTTAAAAATTATTTTGAAAAAAATTCATCTATACGGGGAGATTATTTTGAGTTTGGAGTTTATCAAGGAAGTTCATTAATTTCTGTAGCCCTTTTATTTAAAAAATTGGGAATTAAAAAAAAAGTTTATGGCTTTGATAGTTTTGAGGGTTTTCCAAATTATCACAAATATGATGATTTTAAGAATTTTAAAAGATTATTAAAAAAAAAACTTATTACAAAGTCTCACTATAAAGACTTAAAAAGTTTTGAAAGTATAAAAAAATTTTTAGGCAGATTAAGTAAAAAAAATAATTTTTTTCATCCCAAAAGTATATCCTCATCGAAAGATTTTTCAAATAACTCTTATTTGGATTTAATTAAAAAAATTAAATTTTTAAAATTAAATAATATCCGATTAATTAAAGGAGATTTTAAAAAGTCTATACCAAATTTTTTTAAAAAAAATCCTAATAAAAAAATTTTTGCAGCAAATATAGATTGTGATCTTTATAATTCTTATAAAATAGTATTTGATTATTCTTGGGAAAGATTAAGCAAAAATGGAATTATTTACCTAGATGAATATTACTCATTAAAATTTCCAGGTGCAAGAATTGCTTCAGATCATTTTTTTAAACAAAAAAAAATATTTCCAAAAAAAATTAAAACCTGGAGAACTGATTTTGAAAGATGGTATATAAAAAAATAACATTATGTCATTTAAAACATTATTTGATAACATTTTAGGTTATCTAAAACTAAATTAAATCTTCATGTCAAAAAAGAAAATTAATATAATATTTTTTTTGCCAAGCTTTACTAAAGGTGGTGCAGCATATTCTATTTATAAATTATGTAAAAATCTTAATAAAAAATACTATAAAATAAACATTTTATGTTTAGGTAAATGTGAAATTAAAGAAGATCTCAAAAAATATGTTGATGGGATTACTGAGCTTAAAATTGATAGAGTTTTTAAATCTTATTTTTATCTAAATAAATTAATACAAAAAATTTATGATAAGAATAAATCTAAAACTATATTTATTTCTAATCATCATTATGCAAATATTATTACATTATTGAGTGTAAAAAGATTTAAAAATTTAAAAATTATTTTAACTGAGAGAACAAGCATTCAACAATTAAAGATTTATTATGGATTATTAGACTTTTTAAAAAAAATTCTAATTTTCGTATTGGTTAAATTTACGTATAAATATGCTGACTTAATTATAGCTAATTCTAAAAGAGAGGCTAATGATATATCAATACTTTGTAATTGTTCTACGAAATATATATATCCACCATCATTTAAAAGATTTTATGCCAATTTAGAAAAAAATAATTTTAAGAAAAAAAATTGGAAGATTTTAACCGTAGGCAGTTTGGCAAAAGAAAAAGGCCTAGATACAATAATTAAAGCATTAAGTAATATTGAATCTGAAAATTTCCAGTTAGACATATTTGGAAAAGAATATGATAAAAAAAAAAGTGAAAAAATATATCTAAATTATTTAATAAAAAAAAATGGATTAGAAAAAAAAATCAAAATTCATGGTTTTAAAAAAAATCTAAGGAATTATTATAAAAAAGCAGATCTTTATTTAAATGCATCTCATATAGAAGGCTTTTCTACAGCAATTATAGACGCGATAAATTATAATTTACCCATAATTTGTTCTGATTGCGGAGGTGGAAATAGAGAAATAACACTTAACGGACAAGGTGGAGATTTATTTCAAATTGGAAATCATATTGAATTAACTAAAAAAATTAATAATTTTTTTACTAATCCTAAAATTTTATTAGCTAAAAATAAAAAAGCCAAAAAATTTATCAAAAATTATAGTGAAAGAAACAATAAAGAAGAATATGAAAAAGTTTTTAAAAAAATATAGTAAGAATTATATCTCTATAATAACAGTTGTGCTTAATGCTGAAAAAACAATTGAAAAGACTATTAAAAGTGTAATCAACCAATCATATAAAAATTTTGAATTAATTATTATCGATGGTGGTTCTACTGATGGAACAATTGATATAATAAAAAAATATAATAAAAAAATTTCTTATTGGATAAGTGAAAAAGATAAAGGAATTTATTATGCAATGAATAAAGGAATAAAGAAATCCTCTGGAAATATAATAGGAATACTTAATTCAGATGATTATTATCTTAAAAATGCCCTTAAGACTGTTAATGAATATTTTAATAAGTACAAAAATATAGAATTTCTTTTTGGTTCAGTAAAAAAAAATAGAGTAATGAGTGGTTTTTATCCTGAAAAAATTTTTTATAGATTTAATATTTATCCGGGTCATTCATCTGGATTTTTTATTAAAAAAAAAACTCATGATAGAATAGGATTATATAATACAAAATTTAAATATTCTGCAGATCTTGATTTAATTTATAGGCTTATAGTAAAACATAAAATTCTTGGAATTAGCACTAAAAAAAATGAAATAACAGGTGTTTTTAGTATGCATGGGATAAGCAATTCATCTAGCTTCTTGGTAAAATTAAAAGAAGAAGCAAGTGTTAGATTACATAATAAACAAAAT
>MDSW01106778.1_pt1 | contig 13178 bp, 10 predicted proteins | sample 811171 | NCBI WGS metagenome assembly MDSW01 (sample SAMN05326641, study PRJNA326480) | marine metagenome | isolation source: seawater | place: Atlantic Ocean: North West | collected 2012 | reverse complement strand
TGTCCCGCTTGCAATATTCTCATCAAAGGAGCCCTGAGCCAGCGTACTAGAGAGAGATGGTGCTTCGTTTACATCTGCAACTGAAATAGTGATAGTTTCAGAAGTTTGATTTACTCCATCGCTCACAGTGATAACTAGGTCGTAGGAGGTAGCGCTCTCATAATCCAAGCCTCCTGTTAGAGTAATGTTGCCGTTGGCATCAATACTAAAGAGGTTGCTGCCTGTGCCTGACAGAGAATATGTCAATGAACCAGACTCGGGATCAGATGCAGAGACGCTAGCTATGCTTGTCCCGCTTGCAATATTCTCATCAAAGGAGCCCTGAGCCAGCGTACTAGAGAGAGATGGTGCTTCGTTTACATCTGCAACGACTATTGTAATAACGTTAGTGGTGGTATGAACTCCATCTGAGACATTAATAAAAAAGGTGTACGAAGCTGCAGTCTCATAATCTAAAAGACTGGTAGATGTGATATTTCCATTTTCATCAATTGTAAAGTTTTCACTTCCCTCTCCGCTAAGAGTATAAGTAAGTTGACCATCTTCAGGATCGACTGCGACATTGGTTACAAATGTTGTACCAATGGCAACATCCTCCAAAAATTCAGTTGCAAAGAGTGTGCTCTCTAATGAAGCAGGCTCATCAACGTCCAATATTGAGAAAGAAAATTGGAACTCGATAGTATTTTCTCCATCGCTGATTATTAAAGTAAGGGCATATTCAGTCTGTGTTTCGTAATCAAGATCTGCAATGAGAATAAGATTGCCATTCTTATCTACTTGAAATTTATCGCTACCCTCACCGCTTAATGAAAAAGTTATTTCAGCATTTTCTGGGTCATTAGCTTGAATTTCAGCCAATACTGAGTTGAGATCTAAATCCTCTAAAAAAGATTCCGCTAATTGGTTAATATCGATTTCTACGGGTTCATTAATGTCAATGATATTGATTGAGTAACTAAATTCTCGAACATCGCTATTGCTCGATTCAATTGAAATGGAAAACTCAAGAGTTTCTTGTGTTTCAAAATCTAGGTCTTGATTTAAAACTAAGCAAGATCTCTCACTGTCAAAACTAATTAGATCTGCATCCCTACCTGAAATAGTAACAGTAAAGTCTAACTCTCCTGGGTTTACTAGAGTAAGCAGAATAAGATCAATATTTGAAACATTTTCATCAACCTCGGCTATCAAGGTTTCATCATTTACATCAAAAACTGGTGCTACCTCAGTTGCTGCCTCTTGAGAGGATTCAGCAGTTTCTTCTTCAGCATCCTCAGCTGGGTTGTCGTTAGCATCGTCTGCAGATGTAGTTTGATCATCAATATCTGCCTCATATTCATCAGCAGAGCCTAAGTCATCAGGTTCTTCCGCGGATGAATTTTCAGCAACTCCTGAACTGTCAACCATACTTTCATCTACCTCGATCTGGGATGATTCCTCTTCTGTTGATTCCTGGTCTGAAGCTTCCTCTGCAGTGGATTCTTCTGATGCTTCCCCATCTGGAGTTTCTTCTGTTGATTCCCCATCTGGAGTTTCCTCTTGGGTGGATTCTTCTTGCAAAGGATTTTCTTCAGTAGATTCTTCTTCTGGAGACTCTTCCTCATCATTGCCCTCAAGACTATCTTGAATTTCTTCTAGGGACTCGGCAGTCACTGGTTCTGGTTCGCTGGGCTCAGAATCCTCTGATTCCACTGTTACACTGAAACCTGGCTCAGTAATTGTGACTCCAGAATCTGGTGAACAAGCACTATCCCCAAAAGTATCTAGATCAGTGCAATTGGGGGTAACTGTCATTTCATCCCCATATAAAAAGGTTGCAGTAGTTTGCGTCCCATTGGTTTGAACTACCCCGATTCCTCCCCTTATACCAACCGTTGCAGAGTTAGTCCTTATAAGAAGAGGCTTCTTTTTCGTAACTTTTCCTCCCACAATTCGGAGCAGACCTTTAGCAGTTATTTCCAGCGAACCATCTGCGGTCTGAGGGTTATAAATAAATTTATCTAAAAGCACACTTGAGTTAGGACCAACAGAAAAAGTAGTTCCATCCAAAAGTAGCATCTGTGCTTTTCCAATAGCATCTGTTTCAAGGGTATGATTTTGAATAATCTTATATCCAGCATCTATAAGCTTCCTCTCTTGTGTCAGAGTAATATCGCTGGTATTTTTATTGACAGCAGAAGCTACGCCAATTTGCTCTTGAGCTATCGTTTGCACAGAGAATACAGCCAATATCCAAGGCAAAATATTAAAATGAATTTTTCTGTTCATTATTTAAAACACTGGTAATTGAATTGCAATGAAATATTATTGGCTCTACGTTGATAGATATTAATCGAGCTTCTAGTATCGTTTAAGGTAATACCAAGATTTGAAGACCAACATAAACCGAGAGATTTAAGAATATTAAACCTAAACGATTCGTTATTGTCCTCTCTTGCTCCAAATAAAGGGAACTCATCATCGAATAATTTTCTGCTGTATTGATACTTTGCAGAGATTGTATAGTTGTTAATAAGTGGCTGCGAGTAACTCAATTCTAGGAGATAATTCTCAAAAAATTCATAACTTGCATTAGCACGATAATTCTCTGCGCTCATCTTAAAGCCTAATAACGCTTGAGATTTTTCTGGAACAAAACTGGAACTGTATGATAACCCTGAGAGCTTCCCAGTTTTGCCAGGTGTTGAAGGGAATTCTTTTCTCTCTTGATAATAAGAAATCAAGAGTGAGTTTCCTCGAGGAGTTATTCCAGAGTAATCCAACGCCAATCTTTGGCTCTGCAATATTTCTTTCCTTCCTAATACTAACCTTAAAAAATTAAAATTTGGAGAGAAGGTAACATCGTCAAGCGCAAAAAAAGAAAAATAGTGATCGTCTAGATTAAAGTTACGTCTAATAGAAAGAACATTGGTTTGAATATTAAACTGAGTGTATTTATTGAGGCGACTGGATCCATAACTATAGAAGTAGTCCCAACTATCTCCCCTTGGATGATTCAGTTTTCTATTAATAGTTAAGGAGTAATTGAATAGTTTTATTCTGTCTCCATTTCTCTTCGCTCCAGGATCTACGTCCAAAAGAAAGTCACCGATTTCAATAAAATCTGCATTGATCCCAGAATTTCCATTAGTAGTATATTGAGAACCCAATGAGATATTCTGTTGCCAGCTAACAGGATTTTTAGCATCTTCAATTGCGATAAGGAATTTTTCAACTTTATCCATTACTGATGCTGGCGGATCATACTCCCCAACACTTTTCAGATAGTTTTCTGAAAGAGCATATGCACCTAATCTAAAATAAAGAACACCCAGCTCTAATCGAATCCTTGGCAGTTTTGGATCATAAATTAGCATTTGCTCAAACACACCAATAGCTCCCTCTAAATCACCTAACAAAATTGATAAATTTGCATATTCAAAGAGCAACTTTAGATTGGTGGGATCATTAAAAAGCTGCTTAAATACTTCTTCTTTCTTTTGCTCAGTTTGTTCAAGAAGCTTCGGATCACTGATTACTGGAGCAACATTTTGGCTAAAAGCAGGCAGAGATATAACAAGAATTAATACGAGTCTCGTTATATTGAAATCAAATATTTTCAATAGCATTACTTTTTTATGACAAAATGTCATTTATGGATAATAATTTTAACCTAAATTATTAATTTATCTATACAAAAAGATGATGACAGGTGTAACTAAAAAATCCCTTGAAACTAGGATGAAGCTCCTCGAAAGCGGCTTGAAGTTAATTGAGAGTGGCGATGACAAAATTACTGTTACCAAATTAACAGCAAAAGCAAAAGTAGCTTATGGGTCTTTCTATGCTCACTTCGCCAATCTTGGTGCTTTTAATTCTTCAATTCTAGAGTTGGCAGTTGAAAATGTTACTCAAAATGGGCTGCTTGCTTCAAGAAAAATTTCATCTCATATTTTAAAAGTTTATGTGAGTTACTTAATTGCATTTATAAGTGTAGATAATAAAAACCTTGCGAAATTTGTTATCAATCACAATCAACTTTTAACTAAGCTATGGTTTAATTCTGAAACTTTTGTTGAGAAATGGCTAAATGATGCTGTAACTTTAAATGAAAGCACTTATTTCTCAGATAAAAATATCGAACACTATAAGGAAACAAGGAATTATTTTTTCTGGATTTTTCCAAAGATTATGGACGACTTCATAAATGATAAAGATCTTGCTGAATCTTTCTTAAGATTTATGCAAACCGTAAATTTTCTAGATCTTCCTTATGATTTGCATATGGAATATGCTAACAGAGCCATTAAAGCGGTTCAAAAAGATTCAAATCTTAAACATCTATGGAACAAGCTCTAAAAAAATATATCAAGATATGGTTACCCTTACTTGGCGTCTGTTTTGCCTTTCTACCACTAGCTGATCCATTCAAAATATTTTCGAGTTTACAAAAATTTTCTTTTGATACACTTCAAATCATCAAACCAAGAAATATCTCATCCGAGGACCCAGTAATCATTATTGATATTGATGATTTGTCTTTGCAAACTATTGGGCAATGGCCGTGGCCAAGAAATGTGTTAGCGGCTATGGTAGACAGAACTCTTCCTGCTGCAGCACTAGGATTTGATATGGTATTCGCTGAGCCTGATCGAACGAGTCCTAACAAGGTACTTAGTAACTTAGACCTCAGCCCTGCTTTGCAGTCAGAATTAAGAACGCTTCCAGATAATGATAATGAGCTTGCTCAATCTATTTATGAGCATGGGACTGTTGTATTAGGTCAAGCTCCAAATATGAAATCAAAGACTTATCGTCCACAAAATAAGTTTGGAATAGTCACTCAAGGAGATGATCCTAAATCTTTTTTGCAGACTTACAGTGGCACTCAACAAAATCTTTCTTTGCTTGAGGATGCAGCTGCTGGCATAGGATCTATGAGCATAGGTAACAATGAAGAAATTGTCAGACAATTACCAACATTTGAAGTAATCAATGGCCAAATAATACCCAGCTTGGCGTTAGAAATTGTCCGTGTAGCTATTGGAGCAAACACCTATCAAATTAAGTCTTCAAATGCGTCAAGCGAGGCTGCTTTTGGAGAAAAAACAGGGATTAATAATATTAAACTTGGTCCACTTACTATGCCCACCAACTTTGATGGTAATGCATGGATATATTTTGCCCCAATCCAAAAGCTCAATATTATTTCTGCAGCTAGTATATTTGCCGATAACTTTGATCCCTCTATTTTTGAAGGCAAAGTAGCCTTGGTTGGAACTTCAGCTTCTGGCTTGCTTGATCTTAGATCCAATCCAATAGAGCAAAATGTTCCTGGAGTGACCATTATTGCGCAGCATATTCAGCAAATTTTTTCCGACACTTTTTTACAAAGACCTGATTGGCTATTTGGTGCAGAATTTTTAATTGGGATATTCTTAGCATTTGTTTTGACATTAATGATTCAAAACTTTGGGCCTATTAGCGGTCTTGTAACCTATATTGTTAGTAGTTTTAGTATTACTGGCCTGAGTTATTATTTATTCTCTGAGAAGTTATTTTTAGTAGATCCTGTTAGTCCTCTGATAATTGCACTGGGAGTATATATTTTTGCTACATTCTTCAATTTTTTATTTACAGAACTTGAGCGCGGAAGAGTGAGGTCAGCATTTGCTCAATATCTTTCACCAGAAATGGTCAATAAACTTGCCGATTCAAGCGAGACTCTTAAATTAGGTGGTGAAAAAAAAGAAATGACTTTTTTGTTCTCAGATATTAGGGGCTTCACTAAAATTGCTGAAAACTATCAAGGAAAACCAGAGGAGCTCACTAATTTAATAAATATGCTGCTTGGAACACTTTCTGAGGAAATTCTTAAAGAGGAAGGCACTATAGATAAGTATATGGGTGATTGCATTATGGCATTTTGGAATGCACCAACCAATCAACCTGACCATGCATTAAGAGCTCTTCGTGCAGCAAAGAATATGAAAAAAGCAATATTGCAACTCAATACCTCTTTTCATGAGCAAGGTATGGATGCCATAGATATTGGTATAGGAATCAATACGGGTGATTGCGTAGTGGGCAACATGGGATCTGAAAAAAGATTCGATTACACAGTGCTTGGTGATGCGGTTAATTTAGCTTCAAGGCTTGAAGGTCAATCAAGTGAATACGGAGTTGATATCGTTCTTGGTGAAAAAACTGTCAAAGGTTTGCGTGGAGAAAACCTACTTGAACTTGATATGATTGCTGTCAAAGGAAAGACGGAACCGATTAGAATTTTTACTAATATAGATTCAGGTGATGCTAGCTTTGAAAAGCTTGAGTTAATGCAAGCAAAAATGCTAAATGCCTATAGAAATCGTCAGTGGGACTTAGCATTAGAATTGTTGATGCAGATTTCTGCAAGCTCGCCAGCACTCAAAGAGTATACTGAATTATTTATCATGAAAATAAATGAATTTAAGATAACGCCGCCGACAGAATTATGGAATGGAGTAACTTTTGCTAAGACAAAATAAAAATAAATGGATATTTTTTGGCTTTTTGTTTTTGACGTTTGATGCGGCAGCTGAAGCAATTATTAATGTAGAAAACCTTCGCAAGGAAGATACCATTGGTGTTTTTCATGCTGTATCTGCTAGTTTCAATTCCTCCCAGGGGAACGATGACAGGAATGATTATAGCTTCTCATATCGTTTAGATAATAATTCAAAATCGCTTGATTCATTCTTCATCTTCAACCAATCTGAAAGAAAGCGTGATGGAGTAATTAGTCAGGAATCAACCTTTATTCATGGAAGATTGGTATTTAAAAATGATAGAAAAGCGGATTGGGAAATGCTTGTCCAATTGAGCGAAAATCCATTTAAGAAATATAAAAGAAGAGAGGTAATTGGTGGGGGTCTTAGGATTGCAGTAGATAAAAATTTAAGAATTGGAATTCAGTTATTAAAGGAGGATGAGGAAACTCTTGATAATATCGTCACTAAAACCGATAGATTGGGATTTTACATTCACGATGACTTTAAAGTTATGGAAAATGTGAATTTCAATGCAACATTATATTTCCAACCATCCGTAGATAATTTTGAAGATGATTATAAAGCTAGCGCTCTTCTTGCGATGAACTTTAACGTAAATGAAGCGCTTAGTTTCTCAATTGAGTATGCTTATGCCAATGACTCATCTCCACCGCTTAATTCTGATAAAATAGATGAATCAATTAGTACAAGCTTTACATACAGGTTTTAAAAAATATGGATAATTTTCTCGCAGTTGTAAAAGATGTGTGGCAGGAAGGGTTTCTTGGTATTGGTATTACGGAAATTACGGTATCCTTAGCTATACTATTTTTTGGAATTATTGTTCGAGGCATACTTACCTCAAGAGTTATTTCCCTACTGGAAAAGTTTTCTGATAAGACTGAATCTACATTAGATGATGTAGTTCTTGATGCTTTAAAAAGGCCTTTAGGTTATGTTCCCATAACCTTAGCACTATATTTTGTGGCCTTGTATCTACCATTATCTGGCACTGCAGACCTGATAGCTCAAAATATTGTTAAAGCAATGATTGCCTTCACAATTTTTAGCTCATTGTCAAATGCAGTGAGCCCAGTATTTGGTCTTTTTCATGCCTCAACGCTTCTGACAGCATCCATGACCATGTGGCTTGAGAGAGCTGCACGAGTTATTATTTGGATAGTTGGAATTGGCATTATCCTTGACATTTTTGGCGTGCAAATAGGTCCATTGGTTGCTGGCCTAGGGCTGTTTTCTGTAGCTGTTGCGTTAGGTGCACAGGACTTATTTAAAAATCTTATTGCTGGCATCTTGATCATTGGAGAAAATAGGTTCCAGCCCGGTGACAGAATAGAGGTAGAAGGACAACTCCATGGTGTGGTTGAAAGTATTGGCTTTAGATCAACCTTGGTTAGGACATTCAATACTGCTCCAATGCTTGTACCCAATAAAGATCTATCTGATGTCAGAGTAATCAATCATGGGGAAATGCAATACAGAAGAATTAGTTGGACTATAAATTTAGTGTACTCAACTTCGCAGAAACAACTTGCAAAAATTTGTGATCAAATAGAAAAATACATTGCAGATTCTGATCTTTTTGCTGTTAACCCAGATCAGGAATCTTTTGCTAGAACTGATGAGCTTGGCTCCAGCTCAATAGATATTAGAGTGCTTTGCTATACAGAGCCTATGAGCCTGACCGAATTCTCAAAAGTAAAGCAAGCCCTAATCTTTGAAATCATAAATATTGTAAGGAATAACGGATCAGAATTCGCCTACCCATCTACCTCTGTATATGTTGAAAAGAATGAAGCACTAAACCCTGCTGATTATTCCACTGAATCTTTGGATGAAAGTATTAATAAGACTTCAGACCCTGATTCAGGGATAGATGAATAATTCTAGGAGCGTTCTTCAATAACCTGCTCTACTTCCTTGAAAAGAGCTTCATGCTCTTCAAAGAGCTCTGCTAAATCAGAGCTTTGCAATTCAAGCAGTTTAGTATCTTCAAGCGCAGTAATGGTTGCATTCCTAGAGGATTGAGCTAATAAGGCCATTTCTCCAAAAAAACTCCCTGAAGAAAGAACAACAGGGTTTTCTAATTCAACTCTTACAGAACCCTGTTCTACAATAAACATGGAGGATGCTTCATCTCCTTTATTAAAAATAGTATCGTTTTTTTGAAAGAGGCGAACGTCAAGTTTTTCATTAATTTTATTTATTGCCTTTAAAGGCAGATTCTGAAAAAGTGGTATCGAGGCAATTGCCTCATAGCTTATTAAAAAATTCTTTTTCTGAATTTCTTCATAGTAGGCTGAGGCCAAAATTGCAGCAGGCAAAGCAAACATACCTATTCCCAAAAACATTGTTAAGCTTGCTAAAACTTTCCCTATTTCGGTGCTGGGGACAACATCACCATAACCAACCGTGGTTAAGGTTGCTATTCCCCACCACATTGCTGCAGGAATGCTGCTGAAGACTTCTGGCTGAGCTTGATTTTCAAGAAAATAGATAAGAGTGGAAACAATTAATAAAATGGATAACACCATGATCTGCGATCCAAACAGTGCATTTCGTTGGACAAATATTGTCTTGATGAGTGTATTGGTAGGGAGAAGAAACTTTGATCGATTAAATATTTCAAACAACCTAAATATTCTTAGCACTCTAAGATCAAGTATTCCAATAAGAATCCATTCACCAAAACCAATGCATCTATAGCCGTCAATAGAGACACTCTCTTTTCAAAAGCAATTCTTAGAATTAATTCAAGTAAAAAAATAGTCAGGGATGAAAATAAGATTATCTCGAAAGTTCTAGGGGATATATAGCTGCTCTCAATAGAAAACAAGACCATAGATAAAATACTGAAAACAATCAGAATACCTATAAATTTAGAAAATATATCCTGAAAAAATGACTCTAAACTTTGCATAGGCATATTATATCTAAAGTCTAACTATCAAGTATTGGCTCACTATGGGTTTCTAGCATTTTTTTTTGATACCATTGGAATATGATTGTACTAACTGAACAAACCATTTTGTTGCTAACTCTTGGGAGCCTTATTCTTGCTCTAATATTTGGCAAATGGAGATACGATGCTGTCTCACTCTTAGCACTGGCTGTATTAGTGCTTCTAGGAATCATTCCACTCGAAAAAGCTTTTATTGGATTTAGTCATCCTGCGGTCATTATAGTTGCTCTAGTGCTTTTGATATCTAGGGGCTTAGAGGAATCAGGTTTTGTAAGTGCAATGGGTAACTCAATTATAAGAATGAAATTAAGTGAAAATCAGTTTCTGCTTGCCATCTTATTAATAGGTATGCTGCTATCATCATTCATGAATAATATTGGCGCCATGGCTGTTCTTCTACCAATCACTTTAGCAGCCTGCCAGTCAATGTCATGGAATCCCTCAAAGTTTTTAATGCCCCTTTCTTTTGCTTGTATTTTAGGCGGAATGAATACAATGATTGGCACTCCTCCAAATATCATCATTTCTCAGTATAGAGAGGATCTGGCGGGGAATGCTTTTAGCTTTTTTGATTTTTCTTATGTAGGTATTTTTATGTCTATTGCGGGGGTACTTTTTATTAGCTTTCTTGGATACAGGCTCTTGAATTATAGTAAATCTGAAAATTTATCGACCAATCTCATAGATCTCAAGAATTATCTATTCGAAGTGGTAGTAAAAGAGGATAGCCCTGCCATAGGGAAAAGACTTGCCGAAATAAATAATATCTCAGATTCAGAAACTGAAGTACTTGGTTTAGTCAATGAAAATGGAGCAATTGCTAAAGTTGGAATGTCTAAAAAGATTAAAGCAGGACAAATTTTAGTAATCAAAACGGATCCTGAAATAATTGCAACTATTAAAAACAGACTAGGATTTGAAATTGCTGAAAATCTAAATCCAATTAAGGAAGAAGATCTTGAGGAGATCGAAACCATGATCGCTCCTTCGTCACGTCTAATCGGAAGAAATCATAACTTTTTTAGAAGAATTGCCTCTAATAATTTGGCGCTCCTTGGGCTTTGGAGACAAGGAGCTAAGTTTAGAACAAGATTAGCAAGAGAAAATTTTAAGATTGGTGATGTGCTACTTTTAGGTCTGAGGGATATCGATGAAGAAAGGACGAAATCTATTATTAAACATTTAGGATTAATACCCATCATGCAAAGAAATTTGCAGACTATCCCGAGTAGAAGTAGATTAATTAAGAGCATCATGCTTTTTTCTCTTTCAATTGGTTTGGCGGCATTCAATATAATAAATATTGTGATTGCATTTCTAATTTGTGTGCTTGGTTTTGTAAGATTAAAAATTTTAAATGGCAATCTTTACAAAAATATTGAATGGCCAGTAATAATACTCTTAGCAGCAATGATTCCAATCGGTAACGCGCTTCAAGAAACAGGGATAACACAATTTATAGCCATGGAACTTGCTACTCTTAGCAGTGCGCTAAGTCTGCCATGGATTCTATTACTAGTTCTTGTCTTTACAATGCTAGTTTCAGATGTTCTAAATAATGCTGCGACAGCTATTATCATGGCTCCCATTGCTGCAGAACTTGCTATTCAGCTGCAAGCTCCGCTTGATGTTTTTTTGATGGCAGTTGCCATCGGGGCAAGCTGTGCTTTTCTATCTCCCATTGGACATCAGTGCAATACTTTAGTTATGGCTCCAGGAAGATATAGATTTACAGACTACTGGCGTATAGGCTTACCATTGGAGATTATTATTGCTGTGATATCTATTCCAATGATTTTGTATGTCTGGGGCTAGATGCTAATGCTTTCCTTTGCTCCAATCTTTAATAGATTGTGAAGCAAATTCAATAGCTTCTTTCTCAAGAGAAGTTCCCATTACATCATTCCATCTATTTAGATAGCCAAATAAAGCAATAACACTCGTAATTTCAACTATCTCATCATCGCTCCAATAATGCTTAAGATCCTCTTCAATGGACTGTGTTACCGCAACTGGAACCTTGCTAGCAGCTATCACAAATCTAAAAGCAGCTTTTTCAGCATCGGAATAGCAATCTTTATTTTCAAATTCCCATATACTTTCTAGTCTTTCTTGGGTAGCACCATATCTTTTAGCTGCCAATATGGTATGTGCTTGGCAATATCTGCAACCGGTAGTGGCGCTTGAAAGAAAGGCAAACAGTCTTTTTTGCTCACTGGTAATTTTTCCATTATTTTGCATAACAGCTATATTCAAATTTACAAATGCTTCTGCAAGTTGTGGTTTTTTTTGCATAGTCAACACAGAATTTGGACAAAATCCTAAGGTTTCTTTAAAGAGCTCTGCTAACTTTTGCAGGGCAGGAGAATGCAGCTCAGAGTCAGGTTTAACTATTGGCATTATTCTTGTCCTTATCTCTTAACAATGTTGCTGATCTAGATCCATCTGAAGATACTTTTACTTCAAGCGCGTCCCATTGGACACCCTGACATAGAAAAGCAATACAACCCTCTACCTTAAGAGTAAATTTATCAATTAGAGAAAGCTTGCCTTTATAGGATTTGCCGCTTCTTGGATCGTAGATCAATCCATCTCTGTAAATATCTTTTTTTGGCAAAGGGTCAAAGGAATCAAGTAATTTGATCCCAATTAATGGTCTAGTTCTTAAACTTTCTTCAGGATTATTTGTATCTAAAATTGCAAGCGGATCCTTGCCTTCTGCAGTAAATATATGCTCCATAACACCGCACAACCTAGCATCACACTCACGAATTGAAATAATTGAGTCTTCAGCCAACCAATATGTATCTTTTAAAGGATGATCTTCGCTAGAGAATGCAGCAAATGAACAAAAGGCAGTAATTAATAAAAATTTTTTCATAAAAGTTGGTAGACCCGAGTGGACTTGAACCACCGACCTCTGCCATGTCAAGACAGCGCTCTAACCAGCTGAGCTACGGGTCTATAAAAAGGTTATGAATTATACAAAATTTTTTAGATTCAGGGTTAACTTTGCCTGAGGGAGTTAAGATAGGCCTGGGTATCCTTAAGGATACTTTTTTCTTCATCTGATGCGCTTTCTCCGAGCAATTTTTCTATTTCTGTTGATGCCTTCTCTATGGATCCCCAAGGGCCGTCCTCACTTACTCTTGAACCAATAAGCTCTTGGTAACGAGTATGCATATCCTCAGGAGCATCGTTGGGATACAGCTGACAAATTAAGCGCTCAGCAAAAAGACGAAAGCGATCATCTTTAATGTTCCTAACGATCTTGATCCTCTCTTCTGCAGATGCAAATCGGTGGAAATCATCCATAAGAGATTTATCACTTGGAGACGGAAAACCTCCGGCATAGATTGCCTCCTCGATGGTATTGGGTTCTTTGGAATTAAAAATCCTATCTGATAAAGCTTGAGATACAGTTTGTTGGAAATCTAAATTGGATTTTACCTTGCGGGCTCTTTCTTCAAGGACATCAAAACCAAGATCAAAAATATTCTTATCTTCAATAAGGTGACTTGGGCATAGGGGTATGGTTTTGTTGATTTGACACTTTTTAATAGGATTATCTTTTGCAGAGCTCTGAATCATCTTATAAATATCAGAAGTATCCAGATCAAAAATATCATCGGGGTCATGCCCGAGATCAAAAAGGGCTAAGTAATTTGGTCGCTCCAAATCTGAAC
>MDSW01056146.1_pt1 | contig 13178 bp, 11 predicted proteins | sample 811171 | NCBI WGS metagenome assembly MDSW01 (sample SAMN05326641, study PRJNA326480) | marine metagenome | isolation source: seawater | place: Atlantic Ocean: North West | collected 2012 | reverse complement strand
TTAAAATATATTTTGGAAAATCCGTTTCTCCAAAAATTAGTCCTATCATAAATATTTTAATTTTCTGGCGAACAAATTGGTCTTTTTTTATCCTTTTCTATAAATTTAATAACTTCGCCTACTAGTTCGTTATCTTTATATTCTCCATTAATTTTACTTAAGTTTTCATGTAAATTTTTTGATGAAAAAATTTCTTTGTATGCTCTATCTAGGCCCATAATTTTCTGATTATCATATTTATGTCTTCTTAAACCAATTAAATTTAATCCTTGTAAAAAATTTCTATTTCCGATCGATAAACCAAATGGAATTACATCTTTTAAAACTCCTGTCATTCCACCAATCATCGCTAATCTCCCTATTCTAGTAAATTGTTGTACTGCAGAGTTACCACCAATTATAACTGAGTCTTCGATTGTAACGTGTCCTCCTAATGGAACATTATTAGCAATTATGACGTTGTTTCCAATCTTACAATCGTGCGCAATATGAGATGAAATCATAAACAAACAATTTTTACCAATTACTGTTTTTGAGCCCCCTCCTTCGGTACCTGGATTGACAGTAACATATTCTCTAATTAAATTATTCTCACCAATTTCTAGACTGTTTTTTTCACCTTTAAACTTTAAATCCTGAGGTTGTGTTCCTATGCTAGCAAATGGAAATATTCTAGTTCCTTTTCCGATTTTAGTGTGACCTTCGATATGCACATTGGATATTAGTTCTACATTTTCATCTAATTTTACATTTGGCCCAACATAACAAAATGGGCCAATTTTTACATTTTTTGAAATTTCAGCTTTATTATCAATTACGCTAGACTTATGTATCATCATTTTCTATCTACTATTGTTGCTGACCATTCAGCATCTGCCATCCTTTTTCCTCCAACTTTTGCTGTTCCTTTATATTTCCAAACTCTTCCATGAGATCTAACTGCCTCAATTTCTAGATGAAGTTCACAATCAGGGATAACTGGACTTCTAAATCTCGCTTTATCAACACTCATCAAATAAACTAATTTATTTGCGTACTCCTTTGGGTCTATTCCGTGAGCAGTAAGAGCTGCAGCTGCTTGCCCAAAAGCTTCAACTATCAATACTCCAGGCATTACTGGTTGTCCTGGAAAGTGGCCTTGAACATAAAAACCATTTTTTTTTACATACATTATTGCTGTTGCTGATTTAAGATGTACAATATTTGTAAGTTTATCAATTAATAGCATTGGCTCTCTATGTGGAAGTAAACTCTCTATTGTCTTTTTATCTATTTCTATTTTACTCATTTTTTTGAATTCTTTAAAAATTCTCTTAGAGGTACAGCTGGATATCCCATAACAATTTGATTATCCTCAATATCATTAACTACACCACTTCCTCCACCAATTTTTACATTATTTCCTATTTTAAGATGGCCAGATATACCTGCTTGACCACCAATAGATACATTGTCACCAATAATTGAACTTCCCGCAAATCCAACTTGACCTGCTATCATACAATTAGAACCTATTTTCACATTATGAGCTAAGTGAACCTGGTTATCTAAGTACGTATTTCGTGAAATTTTTGTATCATCCACTGATCCACGATCTATCGTGCAGTTTGACGCTATTTCCACATCATTTTCAATAACTACTTTACCCACATGAGGAAATTTAAAATTTTTATTCTTTAAAGGAATAAATCCAAATCCCTTTTGACCAATTTTACATCCATCTTGAATCACAACACTATCACCTATTATTGTATTTTTTATTATTACGTCAGATCCAATAACGCATTTTTTTCCGATTATAACATTTTTTTCAATAATAGTATTAGATCCTATAATACTATTTTTACCTATTTTCACACTTTTTCCAATTAAAACATTATTACCAAATTTAACAGAGCTATAATTTTTTTGTGCAGGTTTTTTTAGAGTTAAATCTGGATAGTCAATATCTGCATTTGAGTAAATCTTTGATAATATGTTAGCTAGTTCAAAGAGAACATTTTTAACTACTATTTTTTCTACTGAATTAGGCAAAAGATTTTGGAGTTTGTAAGTAGTTATGCAAGCCCCTGCTTTTGTTTTTTTTGCGTCTTCTTTGTATTTAATTGAGTCAAAAAAAGAAATATCGTATTTTTCCGCAACTTTTAATGTTTTTACTTCATTAATATTAAAGTTTTTTTTAATGTTAATTTTTGGAAAAAGTTTATTTAATTTAAAATTTGTTTTTTTAAAAAATTGATTTAAACTCATTTAACTTACTTAAGATTTATCGATTTTAATTTATCATTAAGTAAAGTCATTATATCTTTGGTTATATTAAGTGACTCATCTGCTAGTAATAAACTTTTTTTATCAATAACCATCTTAATATTTTTATCTTTCATGTAATCTTTTATAATCGGATTTAAGTTCTCTAAAAGTTTTTTTCTCGCTAAAGCTCTTTGTTTTGCAACACTTTCTAAGAGAGTGTTTCTCTCCTTTTGTAAATTTGAAACTTTATTTCTTAAACCAGCCACTTTTTTTTTATAGTCTTCTGCTGATATTACTTTTTTTTGTTGAATTATTTGATTTTCTTCTTCTTGTAGTTTTTTTTGTTTTGCTTGAATGTTTTTGACTCCTTTATCTAGCTTATTTTTAAGAAATAGCTGAGCTTTTTTACCTGCATTACTCTCATTTAAGATAAATTTAAAATCTATAAAATGAGGTGTTTCGGCTAAGAGAATGTTATTAATTGGAAAAAATATTAATAGTAAAATTACAATTTTTTTTACTGTTTTCATTTTTTAAAAAGTAGTTCCTAATTGGAAGCTAAATCCTTGAGTTTTATCAGTTTCTGCTTTCGAAATGTTCTGAGAAAGCACAAATGATAATGGTCCAATAGGTGACATCCAGTTGGCTGCTATACCTGTGCTAGACCTAAGATCTGTACTCTCATCCAAAGAGCTGTCATAATCAACACCCCAAACGCTGCCTAAGTCTAAGAACAAAGACACATCTGTATTATAATTTTCCGGCAACAAATTTGGAAGATTTGTCTCTAAATTTAATGCTGCAGCATAATTTCCACCAATATGATCACTTCCATCCACTGGCCCTATCTTATTTTTTTCAAAACCTCGTAATCTTCTTGTGCTTAAACTTTTTCTTTTACTTAATCTAACATCTTCCGAAGACAATCCATTTATAGCTGATAAATAAAGTTTACCAGCACCTACAATATTTTCATTAAAAGATTTATATGTACTTGAGGTAAATGTGTTCGAGATCGAAGATCTATCAGCATATATTGGTAAAGATTGGTTAAATGAAATTATTGATCCACTCGTTGGCATAAATACACGGTTTCTTTTATCGTAAGAAAACCCATAACTAGCTGTAAAATCACTAAAAGTTCCACTTTGTTTTTTTAAATTATCTGAAGCAGAGTCGAGAGTTCTCAAATCATCGTAGTTTGCGCCTAAACCCAATGAAACAGAAACATCTCTATATTGTTCAAAAGCAGTTCCTATAAATGCACTTACTACAGTATTTTCGTAACCTTGGTCTGGTTTATCGTTTCCAACACTAGAAATAGAATAATTTATAGAATTTCCAAGAAAATCATAGTTAGGGTTTGTAAAGTTTAATTTACCAGCAAGAGACTCCTCATCAACTTGAATATCAAAAGCCAACTTTTTTCCCTCACCAAGCCAATTATTTTCACTTATACCGATTGAAAAAGTACCACCACTAGTTCCAACGCCAGCACCAGCACTTATTTCACCTGTTGGTTGCTCTTCTACAATTATATCCAAAATTTTAAGATTTTTTTCACTTCCATCTTTTATATTGTAGTTTACTTTTCTAAAAATATTTCGAGCTTTAATTTCTGCTATTGATTTTTCTAGATTGAGTTTTGTAAATGGGTCACCTTCATCAACTATAAGTTCTCCTCTAATTACATCCTCATTTGTTATTCTATTTCCAATTATATTTATTCTTTCAACTAAAGTTTTATCTCCTTCGAAAACATTAAAAATAATGTTAATTGAACTTCCATCTATGACTTCTTGTACGTTATGCTCAACAAATTGTAAATTATTGTTATCAATTAGCTCGTCTAGTTCCTCGAGAATTTTTTTTATTTTGAAAGGAGAATAATATTCACCAATATATTTTTCATAAGTATCTTTTAAAGGAAAAAATAAATTATTATCATAAGTTGGATCTACATTTGTAGAAATCTTATTTATTCTATATCTTTTTCCCTCCTCGATTGAATAGACTAAATTTGCTTCTCCAATTTTATTCAATTCCGCTAAATTAGAATTTATTTTCACATCGTAAAAACCAATAGATTTGTAATAATTATTCAATAATCTAATATCTAGATTAATTAAGTTCTCACTTAATATTGTATTTTTTGAAATAACTTTCCAAAATTTATCTTCTTCACTGGCAATTACGTCTCTTAATCTCATACTTCTAATACTATTATTACCGATAAAGGAAATTTTTGAAATTCTTGTTTGTTCTCCACGATCTATTTCTATTAGTAAATCAAAATTTGCCTCATCAATTTTTCTCAACTTAGCTTCTGCTTTTGCCATATTATAACCAAGTGATGAGTAAAGTGATTCTATAAGCTCAATATCTTTGGCTAATCTAGATTTTATTAAAGATCCTTTTTCTTTTGTGTTAATACCTTTTTTAATTAGATCTTTATATTTTTTACTTTTTTCACCTGTTATTATCAATTGATTGATTATAGGATACTCTTTTAAATTAATATTTAGCGTATTATTCTTTAAAGATATTTTAACATCCTCAAAGAAATTTGTTTCATATAAATTTTTTAATATCAAATTTAAATCTTTTTCTTTATAATCTTTATTGATTTCAATTTCACCGTAAAGCTTTATTGTTTCAATAGATACTCTCTTATTTCCATCAATTATTATTTTATTAACTGTTTCAGCTTTTAATATTGAAAAGGTAAAAAATAAAATAGTTAAAAATAAGTAAAATTTATTCATTGATGATTTTTTGAATAGTTAGTTTTTTTGCCCATGCATCAATATTTTTGATTTGATTTATATTTTTAGGTTTTTTTATAGCATATTTTTTGTAATTTCTATCATTAAGATTGTTCATAATGATTTTTGAAATACTCAAAAAATGTATCTTTTTTTGAAGAAATTGATCAACTAATATTTCATTAGATGCATTTACAATTATTGGGGTTGAGGGATATTCATTTACTCTATTTATAATTTTAATTATTGGGAATACTTTCTTATCAACTTTTTTAAAAATTAAGTTCTCAAAAGTATTTTTCTTTTTTTTAATTTTATAAAATTTCTGTATATCAAGCTTTCCATCAAATATTGCATTTGCAATAGGAATTATCATTGAAGTTTGGTGATAAATAAACATCGAAAAACCATTCTTCAACTCGACTATTGCATGAACTAAAGAGTTAGGATGTATAATTATATCTATTTTATCTTTAGGTATATTGAATAATTTTTGAGCCTCAATAATCTCCAAAATTTTATTTAGCAAAGTCGAAGAGTCGACAGAAATTTTTTTACCCATTTTCCATTTAGGATGTTTTATGGCCTCATTTGGACTAATATTTTTAAATTTTTTTTTGTTATAATCTAAAAAGGGTCCGCCAGATGCAGTCAAATAAATTTTATTTATTTCTTTAAGTTTGTAAATTTCTAAGAGTTTTAGTATCGAAAAATGTTCTGAGTCGATAGGTATAATTCTAGTATTAAATCTTTTTGCTTTAGATTTAATTAAATCCCAACCGCAAATAATTGACTCTTTATTAGCAACTAAAATTTTCTTACTTAATTGAATAATAGATAAAGTTGGTTCTAATCCAGCCATACCGGGTATAGCAACGATAGACACGTCAAATTTTTTTGATTTAATTTCTTTATCGAAATTATTTAATATTATCGTTTTCCTTTTCTTAAGGTTTTTTTTTTAATTTTTGAAAAGTTTTAAAATCTTTTACTATAAAAAATTTAGGTCTATATTTTGTAATTTGTTTTTTAATTTGTTTATAATTTTTGTTGGCAGATAGTAATTCAACTCTTAAATCCTTTTCTTTATCAACTATTTTCAATGTAGAAAGACCAATGGAACCAGTTGACCCGAGTATTGAAATTTTTAATACCATTAAATAAATTTAATAAAAGTTATTAATCCAACTGGAACTCCAACTAGGATACCATCCAATCTATCTAATACACCTCCATGTCCAGGAAGAAATTTACCAGTATCTTTTATTTTTGCTTTTCTTTTTAAAAAAGAGAATAATAAATCTCCAAGTTGACACGCTATAGAAGTTACAGTTGCTACTATAAAAATATTATAATTCAAATTAGAAGTATAATAAAATGTTAATCCAACCATTGTTAAATTTGTGAAAATCACCGATCCTAATGCTCCTGAGATAGTTTTTTTTGGGCTTATCTTTGTTAATTTTGGACCTTGAAAATTTTTTCCAACTACATAACCACCAATATCTGAAGAGATGGAGCCAAATAAAATTATAAATATTAATATTTTGAGATGTAAAAAACTAAAAAAGTAAACACAAATTATACATGTTATAGCTATATAAAATATAAATATAAAATTAAGTAAAATTTTATAAATCGTATTAATAAACATTTTTTTAATTAAATTTAAAAATTCTAAAATAGCTATTACACTTAAAATTATAAGACTGTAAATTAAGATATAATCGAATTTAAACATTAATATAACTAATATGATTAGTGATATTGATGTATAGGTTCTGTTTTTCAAATTTGATGACACTATATTGCTCCAAAATTTCTCTTTGTTTGTTTAAATTTTCTAATGATCTTTTTCAAATCAGATGGATTAAAATCCGGCCATAGTTTGTCTAGAAAAAAAAGCTCTGAATAAGCCAATTGCCATAACATGAAATTACTTAATCTTTTGTGTCCACCAGTTCTTATTAAAATATCTGGATCAGGTAAATTTTTTGTATAAAGGTTTTTTTCAAAATTTCTAATATTTAATCTATTTTTCGTTTTTTTAAATGTTTCGATAATTTCATTTTTTGATCCATAATTTATTGCTAAATTTACAATTATATTATTATTATTATTGGTAAGAACTTGAGTTTTGCTCAAAGTTATTTTTAGGTCATTAGAAAGTTTATTGATATCACCAATAATATTAATTTTTATTCCTCGAGAGACTACTTTTTCAATTTCATTTTTGAAATAATTTTTTATTAATTTAAATAGAAAGGTCACCTCTTTTTTTGGTCTCTTCCAATTTTCTGATGAAAATACAAAAAAGGTCACTACAGGAACTTTTAATTTAATACAACATTTTACAATTTTTTTTACTGTTTCAACTCCTTTTAAATGACCAGAATTTCTATTTTTACTCTTTTTTTTCCCCCATCTACCATTGCCATCCATAATAAAGGCAATATGGTTGAGTTTATTCATATTTGACTAATCTCTTTTTCTTTATCTGTTGAGATCTTCTCTATATTTGTAATGTTATTATCAGTTAATTTTTGAATATTTTTTTCAAAGTTTTTATTTTGATCCTCTGATATTTTTTTGTCTTTAAGCATTTTTTTTAAATCTTCATTTGCTTCTCTTCGAATATTTCTAATGGCCACTTTGCTTTTTTCCTCCATACTTTTGAGAACTTTAATTAACTCTTTTCTTCTTTCTTCAGTTAAATCTGGAATTCTCAATCTAATTATTTGACCATCAATTTGTGGATTTATTCCAAGTTCTGATTTCTGAATAGCTGAGTCAATTAAACTAACATTTGATTTATCCCAAACTTGTATTGAAATTAATCTTGCCTCAGGAACACTGACAGTTGCTAGCTGCTCTATAGGCATCTGCTGCCCATACACATCTACTTTCAAGGTATCTAACATATTAGTATTAGCTCTGCCAGTTCTTAATGTAGAAATATCTTTTTTAAAAGATTGAATACTTTTATTCATCTTTGATGAGAAATTATTTTCGTTAAATTCACTACTCAATTTAAACTCCTTCTCCTACTTTGAATTTTACAAAGTCTTTTATAGTAATTTCTTTATTTAAAGAGTTTTCCTTCAATATATCTGAGACTTTTTTTTTTGGATCCATAATCCAAATTTGATTCAATAAAGAATTATCATTTATAAACTTTGAAATTTTTCCTTTTGATATTTTGTCTAACATATCTGCCGGCTTACCAGAATTTAGTAGTTCGGCTTTTATTATTTCTAACTCTTTATCAATTATATTTTTATCTATACCATTTTTGTCTATTGAGAGAGGATTAGAGGCTGCAATGTGCATAGCTATCTTGGTACCTAAATCATCGTTTTCACCTTTCGTAATTCCTTCTAATTTAACTATAGAAATTATTTTTCCGATATTTTTTTCTATTGCAGAGTGTACATAAAAATAATTTGTCCCTAGAGATTTATCAAAATATTTTGTTCTTCTTATCGTAATTTTTTCTCCAATCTTAGCTATTAGATTTACGAGACTGTCTTTTACACTAAGGTTATTTTTCATTTTAAAATCATTCAATTTAGTCATATCTCCTTTTACTAAAAAATTAATTTCTGAAAGTTCTTTACAAAAACTTATAAAATTTTCATTTTTAGCTACAAAATCCGTTTCGCTATTTATTTCAATAAGTGATATTTCACCTTTATCTTCTTTCACGAGAGCGAGACCCTCGGAAGCAGTCCTGCTCATTTTTTTTGAGGCTTTTGCTATTCCTTTTTTTCTTAAATATTCAACAGACTTTTCAATGTCACCGTTGGTTTCATCTAACGCTGCTTTGCAGTCTTTAAAGCCCACACCGGTCATCTCCCTAAGTTTTTTTATATTTTGAAGTAAATCGCTACTAGACATTAGAACTTTAGATCTATTTTTTTATTTTTTTTGTATCAGAATTTTTATTTAAATCTTCTTTTTCGGACCCTTTAATTAATTTTTCAGCATCTTTGATAGTGTTTTTTAGTAATTCACAATATAAATTAATTGATCTACGAGCATCGTCATTTCCAGGGATTGGATAATCTATTCCTGTTGGGTCTGAATTTGTATCTAAAACTGCTATAATTGGTATACCAAGTTTTTTTGCTTCAGCTACAGCCAAAGACTCTATATTTGTATCAATTATAAAAATTAAGTCTGGTGTTTTTTTCATTTCAGAGATACCGCCTAAAGATCTCTTGAGCTTTTCTTTTTCTTTCCCAAATTTAATTATTTCTTTTTTTGTAAATCCTAAGTTCTCTTTGGATAACTGATCTTCTAATTTTTTAAGTCTTTTTATCGAATTTTGTATTGTATTCCAATTAGTGAGCATACCCCCTAGCCATCTATAGTTCACAAAATATTGACCTGTTTCTTTAGCTAACTCGCTTACTTGTTCTGACGCTTGTTTTTTAGTTGATACTACTAATAGTTTTCCTCCATTTGAGATAACCTTATGAACTTGAGTTAAAGCATTTTTTAAAAAATCAACAGTTTGAGTTAAATCTATAATATGGATAGAGTTTTTTTCTCCGAAAATGAATTTTCTCATCTTTGGATTCCATCTTAAAGTTTTATGACCAAGATGTACGCCTGCTTCTAAAAGTTGTTTTATATCTACTTTTGGTACGTTCATATTTTTTTCCGGTTAATCCACCACAGCAATTCCTAATTAAAGGACCGGTAGGGCATTGCCCTTGCAACTGTGTGCGAAATATTTCACTGATATATAGAAACGTTGTAAAAAATCAATACTCTAAAAAGTTATTTTTACGACATATTCCTTAGTTTTCAAGTGTTTGAGATGATTAAAATCAAACTTTCGATTGTTTTTAAGAGAATAATAGGCTTTTTGATTTTTTTTATTAATAATTAAGTTTACCTCTGTGTTTCCTTCTTTTGAAAGAATTTCTTTAATATCGTTAATTTTAAAATTTTCTTTTAATTCAATCGTTACTTTTGAATAGGGTTCTTTTAAGACATTTGAAATAGGTGAAATTTTTTTAATATTTACTCTTTTTTTGTTCTTATCATTAGTAAGTTTTTCTTTTTGCAAAGTTAAGATAAATGATTCTGCTTCCTTCAATAAATCTCTATTTTTAATTAATGTTTCAGAAAATAAAAATAATTCGAATTCCCCTTTTTTGTCACTAAACTTTATGATTGCGTAAGGTGCGCCTTTTGTACTTTTTTTTTCTTGTATAGACATAACTGTTCCTGCAACTAAGCCTTCGCTTTTATCATTTTCAAAAAATTGATTGTAAGGAATTATTTTAAGTTGATTAAAAATATCCTCATATTCATTTAATGGATGGTCAGATATAAAAAATCCTAATGATTTAAATTCTTCGCTCAATAATTCTTTTTGTTTCCATGGAGTAGATTGTAAGTAGTCAAATCCCTTATCAAGACTTTCGTTGTCCTCAAAAAGACTAGTTTGATTTTTCAACCTATCATCGTTAATGTTTTTGATTTGTTGAATAATTTTTGGAATTGAAGAGAAGATTTTATTTCTATCCTTGTCAAAATCGTCAAAAACTCCAGCTTTTGTTAGTCCCTCTAATTGTAATTTGTTGACGTCTTTCGGGTTCACCCTGTTTATAAAATCTTTTAAAGATTTAAATTTTCCTTTATTTTCTCTCTCTTTTATAATGTTTGATATTGCTTCAAAACCTACATTTTTAATTGCTCCTAACCCATAATAAATTTTTCCATCAATAGCTTTAAATTCTGAGTAACATCTGTTTATCGAAGGTCTAACAATTTCAACTTTTAATCTCTTCAACTCTTCTACAAATTCTCTTAATTTAGAAGTGTTGGTAAGTTCAGTTGTCATTGTAGCTGCAATAAAATCTTCTTTAAAATATGTTTTTAGATAAGCTGTTTGATAAGCTATTAAACCGTAAGCAGCTGCATGGCTTTTGTTAAAACCATACTGGGCAAATGGTTCAATTTTAGTAAAAACAAAATTTGCAACATCTTTTGCTATTCCATTTTTAATTGCTCCCTGAATAAATCTTTCTTTTTGCTTATCCAATTCTGATTTCTTTTTTTTACCCATAGCTCGTCTTAAAATATCAGCTTCTCCAGCAGTAAATCCTGCTAAAGCTTGTGCTATCTGCATTACTTGTTCCTGATAAATAATAATTCCATAAGTAGGTTTAAGTATTTCTTTAAGTGTAGGATGAATATAATCTGGTTCTTTAACTCCATTTTTACAGTCATTGTAGATAGGAATATTGCTCATGGGCCCAGGTCTATACAATGCTACTAGCGCTATAATGTCATCGAATTTGTTGGGCTTCATTTGTTTGATAGCTTCACGCATACCTGCGCTCTCTAATTGAAATAGTCCTGTTGTTTCACCCGTAGACAAAAGAGAGAAAACTTTTTTGTCATTATGATTTATTTTAGTGATATCTAAATAAATATTTTTATTTTTTAATCTTTTTATCGTTTTATCAATTACAGTAAGTGTTTTTAGTCCTAATAAATCAAATTTTACTAGCCCAGCATTTTCTGAGGAATACATGTCATATTGAGTTGAAGGTAAAATTAGATTAGAGCTATAGTCCACATAGAGAGGAAATTGCTCTGCTAATTTTTCACCAGCAATAACAACGCCTGCTGCATGTGTGGCCATATTTCTATTAAGACCCTCAAGTTTTAAAGATAATTCTAAAAGTTTTTTTACTTTAGGGTTGTTTTTTACCTCCTCTTTAAATCTTGGCTCTCTATCAATAGACTCTTGCAAAGTTAAAGGTCTTGATGGATCAAAAGGAACCATTTTACAAAGTCGATCTACATGTCCGTAAGACAAACCTAGAACTCTTCCAACATCTCTTAAAGCCATCCTGGCTTTTAGTTTACCAAAAGTTATAATGTGAGCTACACCGTCTTTATATTTACTCTTGAGATATTCAAAGACTTTATCTCTTTTTTCTTCACAAAAATCGATATCAAAATCAGGCATTGAAATTCTATCTGGATTTAAAAATCTTTCAAAAATTAGATCGTGCTCAATCGGGTCAAGATCTGTAATATCTAAACAATATGCAACTAATGATCCAGCTCCAGAGCCTCTACCTGGACCAACTGGTATTGAATTTTTTTTAGCCCATTTAATATAATCAGAAACAATTAAGAAATAACTAGCATAATTCATTGAATTTATAATATTTATTTCATGTTTCAATCTATCGTTATAAATTTCTTTAATCTTAATTTTTGTATGAATAGGATTTTTTTTGATAATAAAATTTTCAATTCTATTTTCTAAGCCTTCTTTGGCTTGTTTAAGCAATTCATCCTCAGGAGTGTTGCTATAGGTTTTGGCAATGGATGGTAGGATAGGCTTAGATTTTTTTGGTCTAAAATTAAATCTTAAATGAAAATTGTAATTATTTTCTAAAGCTTCGGGTATATCAGCATATAAATTTTTGAGATCATTACTATTTTTTAAATAATGTTGATTGCTTAATTTGAACCTATTTTTATCTTCTATGAAATTTTTTTCACCTATACATCTCAATGCATCATGAGCCTCGTACATCTCTTTATTTAAATAATATACTTCTTGTGTTGCAATTAAAGGAACTCCGAGAGATTTTGAGCTATTTAAAACAAAATTTTCGTAATTTTTTTCTTCATTTTCATCATGTCTCTGAATTTCAAAATATATTCTATTTTGAAAATTTTTCTTAAATAAATTTATTGCTGATTCAAAGTTTTTAAGTTTATTAGCGTGAAATAATTTTCCAAAAAAATCTCTATAATTACCCGTCAATATGATTAAATCTTCATTATTTTCTAAAATATCGTTTATTTCGCAAGCTGGCTCCTCTGTTTCTTTATTTTTAAGATAGCTAAGTGAAGACAATTTAGTTAAATTTTTGTATCCATTCTCAGACTTCGCATAAAGTGAAATTTTTCCAGTAATATTTTGTTCTTTTAAATTAATTTGAGTGCCAATTATTGGCTGTGTTCCTGCTTTTGATAATTTTTCAGAAAACTCTAATGCGCCACATAAATTATAACTATCAGCTAACCCAACACATTTAATTTTATTTTCCTTACAATGCTCTACTAAATCGTCAATTTTAATTGCTCCTTCGCATATTGAATATTGTGTATGAATTTTTA
>MDSW01119593.1_pt1 | contig 13180 bp, 11 predicted proteins | sample 811171 | NCBI WGS metagenome assembly MDSW01 (sample SAMN05326641, study PRJNA326480) | marine metagenome | isolation source: seawater | place: Atlantic Ocean: North West | collected 2012 | reverse complement strand
TCGAACCGAGGTAGCAGCGGGCAACCTTGGAGCCGACCGCCTTGGCCACCCGGACAAGGAGGCGAAGGTGTTCCTCGGCGGTTCCGTGCTTGTCGTTGAATTTTGCAGCGGTGGGGCAGATCCCGCCCGTACCCGCCTGCAGAAGGAGCTTTTTTCCCCTGGCTTCCTGACCGACCTCGCGCAGGTAGGCCTCGTCGTGGGACTCGTAGACGTCGAGGTCCGAGAATAGCAGGGCATCGACCTTTTGTTCATCGGCGTACCGGATAAGCCTTTCGGCTTTCCACCCAAGGGCGCGGATGGAGAAGTTGTCGAAGCCAAGAAGCAGGGCAGGGGGGGCGGCGGACTCTTTTGAGAAAGATTCCGAAGCAGACGCTAGAGCGACGCTGGCCAGAGAGGCTTTTTTGCAAAAAAATCGCCGGGTGAGGGTTTGATGGTTCAAGCTCATACCCATGATGGGTAGGAAAGTTTTCCGAACGGGCAAGGACTAAAAGCCGGATCGGGCGCCCTTGACGGGCGGAATAAGACGGGAGAGAACCTATTCCCCGTGGTCTCGGGTGGAGGTGATGAAGGTCTTGTTGCGGTCATCGAGAACAATGTGACCGGAGGGGGACCAAACCGGACTGGCCTCGAAGTTGACCGCTTCCTCGATGATTTGCGCGAACTCGATGGAAGCCCAGGGAATAGCCCGCTCGGAAACGGGTTCGATGGAAAGCCCGCTCTCCTCTCCAACCGCCTCACCGGAGATCGCTCCGCTTGAGGAAATCTTGCGGAAGTGAAAGGAGCGACCAAGAAGAACGAGGCAGTGGTCGTGCTCGGAGATCACCCGCCCGATGTAGACGTGCTTGTGCTGGCCCTGAAAAAAACGGCGCATGCGGACCCGGACGTACTTCTGAGAAAAGGAATAGTTTTCCATGGGATGAATAGGCTATTTCGGACCCCGCACTTCTGCAACAAACTTCCTTAAAAAAGCACCTGCTGAAATTGCAAAAAAGGGGATTTGGAGCTATGTTGTAAGACATGAAAAAGGAAAAGGAACAACCCGTTCAAGAGTACCGGTTTCATTACCACTTTGGGGACTCGGTTGGTTCTTCGGACAAATACTTCATGGCTCATGATCTTGATGAAGCCAAGGAGATGTTCGACTATGCGTGTGAGAAAAGGCGCCTTCATCCCCAAGTGACCAAAGTAGAGCAGTGGAACCGCTGGAAATCTAGCTGGGAATCGATCGAGCATCCGTTCGGCGACCCGAGCAGAAACTGACTCAAGTTCAGGAGTGAAGGAGGTTTGCCCGGGAGGGCGCCTCTCCATCGACTTGTGCGTAACCCCAAAGCTTTTTGTCGCAGGTGACGCATCCGTCGAGGCAAATCACGTTGCCGTTGACCTTCGGGAATTGCGGTTCGAGGCAGTAATGCCCGACGAACACTGGTTTCTCGGAAGTCGGGTAGGGCTCGACCGCGTCAATCTCATGGTCTTGAGGGAAGGCCTGGAGCGAATCTCCGTACATGGGTGGGAACAGGATTTCGGAAAAACTTTTTCCGCGGAGATCCTCCCACCACCTGAGCCTCCCTTTGGGGCGTACGATCCCAAAACGGTCCTTGGCGATTCCCGGAAGGGTAGCCTTCACTCCCTTGAGGATACGGTCGACGGCCTTGCGATGGGAGGAATCTGACTGGCAAACGGCTTCCATGAAGGACTTCTCGCATGCCCGGACCCCTGAGAGCAGGTCAATGGAGGAAAGATGCCAAGCCGCATGCACGACCCGGATTTCATCGAGATCAAGGAAAAGCGGGAGGTTCTCAATCCAAGGAAGGAAGGGCTTGTAGTCTGGAGAGGGGATCGGCTTGTTCATGAAGGCAAGCCTCAAGGTTCCGAATTCATGGTTGCCGAGGGTAACCAATGCGTTCCCCTCTTCCCAGGTCTCCTTGACCGTCTTGAGCACCGAGAGGGAGTCGGGGCCCCGGTTAATGAGGTCACCCACGAATACCAGTTTCCTATCCTCCCGGTGCTCATAGCCTCGTCTCGTTCGGGTATAGCCCAGTTTCTCGACCAGGCGCTCGAGCAAATCAAAGTGCCCGTGAACGTCCCCAATCAAGTCGTACTGCATAGTGCGATTCGGGAGGTCTTTGCGTCCCTTGAAATTGGGCTCGTTTTCTTAAGGGATACTTGCATTAGGTCGGATTCTCGAGTTTACCCGCGGTCGCTTCTAGGATAAAGGAAAAACATGTCAACCCCAGGCAACCATTGAAAAACTTACCGGGATGAGCGCTTTCTTCGACTTTGAGGTCCGGGATGCAAACGGACCCCGGGCCGCGATCATGAACCTGCCCAATGGCGCGGTGCCGACCCCGGTTTTCATGCCGGTCGGTACCCAGGCTACGGTCAAGGGCATCTTGCCGGGAGATTTGCACGACGTTGTGCGGGCTCCCATCATCCTGGGAAATACCTACCACCTCAACCTCCGGCCCGGAGTCGAGACGATCCGGGAAGCGGGCGGGCTTTCGAGGTTCATGAACTGGACGGGTCCGGTGCTGACCGACAGTGGTGGCTTTCAGGTATTCAGCCTGGCCAAGCTGAGAAAGATTTCCGACGAAGGGGTGCTTTTCAAGTCCCACCTCGATGGGGACGAAATCTTTCTCGGGCCGAGGGAAGCGGTGGGCATTCAGGATGGCCTGCTCTCCGACGTCGCCATGTGCCTCGACGTCTGCCCGTCGGCCGGCGCCTCGAGGGAAGAAATAGAATCAGCGGTTCGACGTACCACCCTGTGGGGAAGGGAATGCATCGACTCATGGAGAGAGGCGGGGGGCGAGGGCGAGGGAAGAAAGCTTTTCGCAATCGTCCAGGGTGGGAGGTTCAGGGATCTGCGTGATCTTTCCGCGCAACAACTGGTGGGAATGGATTTTCCAGGCTATGCCGTGGGAGGGGTAAGCGTGGGGGAATCGGAAGAGGAAATGCTCGAGCAGGTCGGCTGGACGGTCGAATCCCTTCCCGAGGAAAAACCCCGCTACGTCATGGGCGTAGGTACTCCCCCGCAATTGCTCCGGATGATCGCCAAGGGGGCCGATATGTTCGACTGCGTCATGCCCAGTAGGGCGGCGCGGCATGCAACTGCCTACACTTCCCTCGGCCCCCTCAACCTGCGCAATCGCAAATTCGCAAAGGATTTTTCACCCTTGGACGAGTCGACTGATTGTCACGTCTCGCGGGATTTCTCCAAAGCCTACTTGCGTCACCTGTTCATGGCCAAGGAATCACTCGGCGGGAGCCTGTTGACTTTGCACAACCTGCGTTTTTTCGTTCAGTTGATGGAACGGGCAAGGCTGGAGATCATCGCCGGAACTTTTCTGGATTGGGCCGAGAATTGGATCCGCCGGTACGAGAGGGCCTCCTCCGAAACCTAGAAAGGAAGGCAAAAAAAACCGGGCCACGAAGGACCCGGCTTTCAAAAAGGGTAGGGGGAGTACCTACTTCGAGGCCTTTGGGGCCTTGAGTTCGGCATCCTTGGGACCTGCATCCTTGGGAGCAGTGCCCTTCCATTCGCAAACGTACCCCTTGACCTTTCCGGAGAAATCGGTCGTGTCGGCCCATTTCCCGTTCTTGCCGTTGAGGATTAGGAAATTGTAACCTTGGGTAGCGGAAGGCTGCTTGGCATCCCAGTTCTTGAACTTGAAGGCCTCCCCGTTGTCCCATGTCCATTTGCCTTCTTCGAATTCGTCCGTTCCTCCGAGCCAGATCAAGTGATCCTTGGCCAAGCGGCGCACGAACTCGTTTTCCTGCTCGGTGGCGATGACCACGAGTTGGCCCCCGAGGTCGTCACAGGCGAACTTGGCTTCCCACCAGGTGCTGTTGGTGTCGAGAAAGGCCTTGTAGTGGCTTCCTCGGAAGGGAACGGCGTCCTTGGGAGGCTCAACCTTGTCGGCGAAGGCTGCGTTGACGAAGACTAGGGAAAGGAGGGAGGTCAGGATGAGATATGCGGATTTATTCATAAGTAGTTGCAATCTAATAGGAGAAACCTGTGATTTCGCAACAATTTTTCCAGAAGTTTTGAGATTTCACTGGGAAGGGGGATTCATTTTTCACCGGTAGTTTCTTGGCAAACTTGGAGGGAAAGCAATTCTTGCCTCTTTGCCATTCACTCGGTCGTGCGGGCGGTGAATCCGATCCCCGTGGAATGGAACTTTCAGCCTTGAGCCTTGGTTTGCTCTGGAGGTGGCCCCGAAGGTTTGCCTTCCGACAAGGTTTCGGATGAAGCAAAGGAAGGCCTTTGGGTCGAGAAATTGCCATAAAAAAGAAAGAGAATCCCAAGTAGAGCGATGAAAACGACTGCAAACACAAGCATGCCCTGCTGAAAAATAACTCGCTTGTCGGGGAAGTAGGGGGAGCCGGGCAGATAAGCGATGGAACTTCTCCTCAAGGGTTCATACATCCCGAAAGGCAGGGCTTGCTCGATGTTGACCTCGTTGAGCCTGTCGTGAATTTCCTCCGTGCTCCTTCGCACCACTGCCATTTCCCTTTCGAAATTCTTGAGCGTATCTTCAATTTCGCTCAGTTGCTCGGACTGCCTCTGAACTTTTTCCATCTCGTTGGCAAACTCCATCTCGTGAGCGCTAAGTTGCCTGCATTTGTCCCTAAGCTCTTCTATTGCGGAGGTGACCGAATTCCTCAAGGCGTCCTTTGCCTGCATTAACCTTCTCTGGTTCAAGAGCATCTCCGGGGCATTACGCTGGAGCCCGTCGACCTCCTCGAGGTCCCTCCTTTGAATTGTCAATTCATTGAGGGTCTGCCTGAGGGCAGGAACGTTTCCAAACTGCTTGATTGCATCTATCTCGAAAAACTCCTCGATAACGGAGAAGTCGTCTTCAGAAAGTTCGTTTTTGACTTCATTTACAGTACCCGAACTGTAAGTTCCGATCCTAGTCTTGATTGCCAGAATCTGGCGAAGCAGAGAATTGATTCGAATTTGCTCTATCCGGGCTTGCGTTATCTCTTTGGCGTATTGTTGCTTTCTGTCTGCCAGAGCGTTTTTCTCATCCTGAGGATAAGGAATGCCGTGCATCTTCTTGTATGCAGTCATGTCCCTGACGATCCTTCTTTCCTTCGTCAGGCTGGTATCGAGAAGGTCCTCCAAGGTCTGCTTTACGAACTCGATTCTTTCGCTCTTGGTGCTCTTGTGGAGCTTTTCGTATTCCTTCTGGACCACGTCCGCCACGTACTTGGCCCCCAATGCGCTCCTCGCATCGGAGGTAATGATGAAGCGGGGCCTGCTTTTTGTGCCGCTTTGGGTAAAGTGGTAACTAAAAGCGGAACCTAATTCCACCTGAGTGCCTTGGTTGTCAAAAGGAGCCAGAAGAGCCTTTTTGTATTCTGGATTGTTGTCCAGTTGGCGAGTGACGTTGATTCTCAAGCGCATGCCCTGAAGTTCCTCCGCATGCTTGGCAATCAATCCCTCAAGGTGATTTTCCCTCTCCACGCTCTGCAGGTTCAGTATGGCGGGAGGAGGCGTCAGGCTAAAGGAAGACGAACTCTGGAACCTTTCCGGTTCCTGTAAGTGGTAGAAAACATAAGCCAGGGATATTAAAACGGGAATCGTGAGGGAGCCTATTATAGTCCCAATCCACGCACAGGTTTTGATTGAAAGCCCGCAGGGGCTTGTCTTGCTTCTGCGCAGGGCAATCATTCCGCAGATGATGGGAGCGATGGGAATAAGGAGGGCGGCGCAGGACAAGCTGATGAATGCAAGCGCCTTCGCATTTTTACCTTTGCGGTCTTGGTCTTTCATTTCCTGGCTTTCACTCATTTCCATGCGAATTCGAAATAATTATCGGACAAGGTTTTTCAGATCATATCACGCATCTTTCCGCAATCCTTTTACAATTTGCGTACAATTTTGGAATGCTCCGTGGTGATGACCCTTGCCGGGGGATTCGCATGGATTGAAGAATAGGGATCAAATTGCGATTATATCGTCTGGAAATTTATATATTATTAGAATTGAAGAACCCCCATTTTTTGCTAAGGTCTTCCATTACTTCGCGTGCAACTCCGGGCGAAGTTGTTTGATTAGACTTTCTCAATTGGGCCACAATCCGATTGAAACCTAGGTCGGGCCGTAGCGCAGTCTGGTAGCGCACTACGCTGGGGGTGTAGGGGTCGTGGGTTCAAATCCCACCGGCCCGACCATTTTTCCTTTCTTTTGACTACTCCCTCGAAACCGCTGGCGAAAATGGAAGAAAAAGTAAACGTAGGATGGCTTGGCACGGGAGTCATGGGAAGGCACATGGCGGGCCATTTGCTGGATTCGGGACATCGCTTGACCCTCTTTACGAGAACCCGGAGCAAGGCCGATGGCCTGCTTGCAAGGGGAGCCGAGTGGGGTTCTTCTCCCAGCGAAGTTGCCGCCGGTTCCGAGGTGATCTTCACCATGCTGGGGTATCCCTCCGACGTCGAGGAGGTCTACTGTGGAAAGCAAGGCATCCTTGAGGGTTGCCGTCCCGGATCGGTCCTCGTCGACATGACGACCTCCAGTCCCGAGCTTGCGACCCGGATTGCCGGGCTGGCTAGGGAAAGATCCTGCGAACTGATCGACGCCCCCGTAAGCGGAGGGGACGTCGGAGCGAGGAACGCCAAGCTGGCCGTCATGTGCGGAGGCGACGAAAACTCCTTCGGGAGAATCCTTCCGCTCCTGCGTGAAATGGGCGAGAATATCGAGCTGTTCGGCCCCTCCGGTTCGGGACAGAGGGTCAAAATGTCCAATCAGATTCTCATTGCATCGACAATGGTCGGTACGGTGGAGGCTCTTCTCTACGCGGAGAGGGCCAAGCTCGACCTGATGCGCGTAATCGGTTTGGTGGGGCAGGGCGCGGCCGGTTGCTGGTCGATCAATCAATTGGGTCCGCGGATGGTGGATGGTGACTGGGAGCCGGGCTTTTTCGTGAAGCATTTCGTGAAGGATATCGGCATCGCCTTGGAGGATTCGGCCCGGTTGGGCCTGCAACTTCAGGGACTCGAATTGGCTCGGGAATTTTACCAACGGGTGGTGGACGAGGGTTTTGCCGAAAAGGGAACGCAGGTTCTCCTGAAGGTGCTCGGAAAGATGAACGATCGATCTTGAGCAATCCGGCAAAAGATTGTTTTAAAATCCCCCAGAACTGATAGGCTTGTTCCCTTACAGCTAAATTATGGCAACTTTAATCACCGGAGGCGCGGGCTTCCTAGGCAGTCACCTTTGCGAGCGTTTACTCGAGCGCGGGCAGGAGGTCATCTGCATGGATAACTTCTTCACTGGAAGAAGGCGTAACGTCGCCCACCTGCTCGATAACCCTAACTTCGAGTTGATCAGGCACGACGTCGTGGATCCCTTCAAGGTGGAGGTGGACCGAATCTACAACTTGGCCTGCCCGGCTTCCCCGGTCCATTACCAGTATAACCCGATCAAGACAGTCAAGACTTCAGTCATGGGAGCCATCAATTGCCTTGGCTTGGCCAAGAGGGTGGGAGCCCGAATCCTGCAGGCCTCGACCTCCGAGGTATACGGCGACCCGGAAGTTCATCCCCAACCCGAAGAATACCGGGGCAACGTCAACCCCATCGGCCTGCGGGCCTGCTACGACGAGGGAAAACGATGCGCCGAAACCCTCTTTTTCGACTACCACCGGGAAAACCAAGTGGATATTCGGGTAGTCCGCATCTTCAACACCTATGGCCCGCGCATGCTCGAGAACGACGGGCGGGTGGTGTCCAACTTTATTGTACAGGCCCTCAAGGGTGAGGATATCACCATCTATGGCGATGGTTCCCAGACCCGTTCCTTTTGCTACGTCGACGACCTGCTGGATGCAATGATGGGCGTGATGGACCAGGAAGAAACCGTGGGCCCGGTAAACATCGGCAACCCCGTGGAGTTTTCCATCCGCGAACTGGCCGAAAAGGTGCTCGAGAAAACGGACTCCTCCTCCAAGCTTGTCGAGAAGCCTTTGCCGTCCGACGACCCCACCCAGCGCAAGCCCGATATTTCCTTGGCCGAAAAAGTTCTGGAATGGTCTCCCAAAGTCCAATTGGAAGAAGGCCTTGACCGGACCATTCCATACTTCCAATCCATCCTGGAAAGTTAAAGCGGAAGATGAATCCACTCGCCCCCGTCAAAAGCCTCCTCAACGCCCTCAAGGGCAGGAACCACAGAAAATACCTCAAGAAGTGCGAGCCCGTGGTGAAAGAGATCAACCGGATCGAGGAGGAGTACCAGTCCCTGAGCGAAGAGCAACTTAAGGCCAAGACCCAGGAGTTCATGGAACGTCATCGCAACGGTGAGAGCCTCGATCAACTCTTGCCGGAGGCTTTCGCGGTGGTCAAGAACGCGGCTCGTCGTCTCTGTGGCCAGGAAGTCTCCGTCTGCGACCATCCCATCCTTTGGGAAATGGTTCATTACAACGTCCAATTGGTCGGGGGCATGGCCCTGCACGAGCGCCACATTGCCGAAATGGCGACCGGTGAGGGAAAGACGTTGGTCTCTACCTGCCCCCTTTATCTCAATGCCCTGTCCGGCAAGAACTGCCAACTCGTAACGGTCAACGATTACCTCGCCTTGCGGGATTCCCACTGGATGGGAGCCCTCTTCAAGTATCTTGGGCTGACCGTGGGTTGTATCCAGAACAACATGCCGTCGGCCGAGCGCAGGGAAATGTACAAGTGCAACATTACCTATGGCACGGCTTCGGAATTCGGTTTTGATTATCTTCGGGACAACGGGATGGCTACCTGCGTGGAGGATCAGGTACAGAAGGATTATTTCTTCTGCATCATCGATGAGGCGGACTCCATCCTGATCGACGAGGCCAGAACACCGCTTATCATCTCGGGTCCCATGCGTGAGGACCACCCTCTCCCCTTCATGGATATGAAGCCCAAGGTGATGAAGCTTTTCGAGACCCAGCTGAGGCAGTGCAACAAGCTGGCGGACGAGGCGAAAAAGTCCTTTGCCGCGGATGAGCTCTCGGATGAGCAGGCGGACGAGGCGACGGCCCGTCTCTACCAGGTGAAGCGGGGCATGCCCACCCATCGCCAGTTCATGAGGATGATGGAGGATGCCGCCATCCGCAAAAGGTTCGAGAAATTCGACCTGGAAATGAACTCGGACTACAACAAAGAGCGGGCTCACCAGCTCAAGGAGGATCTCCATTACGTCATCGACGAGAAAAACCAGCAGTCCGATCTCACGGAGAAGGGCAGGCAATTGATCAGTCCGGATGACCCGGAAGGGTTCGTGATTCCCGACTTGGCCGTGATGTACGTCGACATCGAGAGGGATTCCGAAGCCTCGGACGATGATAAGCGCAGCAGGAAGGAAGAAGCGGAGCAGGATTTTCAGGTCAGAAGCGAGCGCATCCATACCGTCTCTCAGCTCTTGCGAGCCTATGGTCTCTACGAGAAGGACAAGCATTACGTCGTGCAGGGCGGCAAGGTCATGATCGTGGATGAGAATACGGGGCGCCTGATGCCGGGCCGCAGATGGAGCAACGGGCTCCACCAGGCGGTCGAGGCCAAGGAGGGCGTTGCCATCGAGAAGGAGACCAAGACCTACGCCACCATCACGATCCAGAACTATTTCAGGATGTACGAAAAGTTGGCCGGAATGACGGGCACCGCGGAAACGGAAGCGGGTGAATTTCACGACATCTACAGGCTGGGCGTTATGGTCATTCCCACCCACAGGCCCTGCGTCCGAAAGGACTTGAACGACCTCATGTTCAAGGGTCGCAGGCAAAAGTTCAATCAAGTCATGGAGGACCTGAGCGAGGCTCACCAACGGGGGCAACCGGTGCTTGTCGGAACCGCCTCGGTCGAATCTTCGGAGGTGTTCAGCCGGATGCTCAAGAGAGCCAATATCCGCCACACCGTACTTAACGCCAAGTTTCACGAGAGGGAGGCGGAAATCGTCGCCCAGGCGGGCCAAGCCGGTTCCGTCACCATTGCCACCAACATGGCGGGCCGCGGAACGGACATCAAGCTGGGCGAGGGAGTGAAGGAAAACGGTGGCCTGCTGGTCCTTGGTACGGAAAGGCACGAGTCGAGAAGGATCGACCGCCAGTTGCGCGGGCGCTGCGCCCGCCAGGGCGACCCAGGGGCCTCCAAGTTCTACGTATCTCTAGAGGACGACCTGATGCGCCTTTTCGCCAACCAGGGGGCTCTTTCCAAGATGCTCGAGAAATCCTTCGGCGACGATGAGATGCTTGAGCACGGAACCTTGGACTGGTCCATCCAGAATGCCCAGAAGAAGGTCGAGCAGCAGAATTATTCAATCCGCAAGCGCCTGCTTCAATACGACGACGTTCTCAACCGCCAGAGGGAAATCGTCTACTCCATCCGCAACGACGTTCTTGTCGAGGAAGATCCCGGAAAAATCCTTCTCGAGCTGATCGAGGAAGAGGTCGAGGTTCGCCTGGGCGGTGTGCCCGAGGAGGAGTTCAAGGCCGGCAGCTCGGAGGAAATGCCCGAGCTCGAGTCCGTCCTCGCCTCCTGGGTCAACGTTACCTTTCCTCTCTCCGTGCGCCTTGAAGAATTGCAGGGCAAGCGGGAAGAAGAGGTCAAGGACGTCATCCTCGAGAAGATCGTTTCCGCCTACGAGGCCAAGAGAAAACTGGAGGACCCGGAGCAACTGCAGGGGCTGGAGAGATACGTTGTGGTCAATGCCGTCGACCTGCACTGGCAGGATCACTTGACGGAAATGGAGGAGTTGCGCCGGAGCGTCGGGTTGCGCGGTTACGGTCAGAAGGATCCTCTTAGCGAATACAAGAACGAGGCCTTCCGGGCTTTTGAGGAAATGATGGGCTCGATGCGCTCGGACGTATGCTCGGGCATGTTCCGTTCCTCCACCAACCTTGCCGTTTTCGAGAATATGCTCTCGACGCTCAACAGCGTGGCCAAGACGACCGGTCCCGAAAGTTCGGAGGGCGGAGGTTTCGATCAGTTTTCGGGCTCGGGAGGTGGCTCCCCTGCGCCTCAGCAATCCGAGGCTCCCGAGATTCCGGAGATCGCCGTACCGGTCGTCCGGGATGCTCCCAAGGTCGGCCGTAACGATCCTTGTCCCTGCGGAAGCGGGAAGAAATACAAGAAGTGCTGCGGGGCCGCCTAGGCCTATTCCCTCCTTCCCAGGCTCAGCCAGGCTTGAGGCTCGATTTGCTCGGGCCGGAGAGTGGGGCGGATCCCTTCCGATTCCAGCCAAGTCAGGATTTCGTCGCGTTCTCTTGCTTCCTCCCTCTTGGCTAGGGAGCCGATCTGCTTGCGTCGCCGGGTGAAGATTTTCCTGATCAGGGCACGGGTTGGATCCCCAAAGAGGAAGGGAGAAGGAAGGCGGTCCATTCTAGCAAGGACCGAGTCGACGCCCGGGGCGGGGTAAAAGCATTGGCGGGAGACGAGGTGGCGGGTTCCGCTTTCAAACGACGCCCGCAGGAAGATGGACAGGGCATTGTAGTTCTTGGTCCCGCAGTCCGCCCACATTCTGTCCAGGGCCTCCTTCTGGAGCATCAGGACCATCCGGAGGGGAAGGCGCCCCGTGGCGAGCAGGGATTCCAGCCAGGCGGAGGAGATCGCATAGGGCAGGTTGGCTACCACGGCGTACTCGCCGATCCCTTCGGGAAGAGTGCCCAGGGGGGACTTTACGGCATCTGCGCGCTGAAGAGAAAGCCGGCCTTGCCCAATCTCAGGCGAGAGGGACCGTTCGAGGTTTTCGAGGAGCCCATGGTCGATCTCGACGGCATGAACCGGGTGCCCGGCTTGAAGCAGCCTACGGGTCAAGGTTCCGAGTCCGGGCCCGATCTCAACCACCGGAAGCCCCTCCGGCAAGTCGGCCATTTCAATCGATTTCCTAACTATGTTGCCGTCGATCAGGAAATTTTGACCGAGCTGCTTCTTGGGCTGGTGGCCGATGTCGCGCAGCAGATCCGTGGTTTCCTTGGGCGTAAGCGACATCGTTGCGGAAAAGAATCGTCGGCTATTCGCATTCCTTCATTTCCCGAAGCAAGGCCTCGGGGTCATCCGCCCGCATGAGGGCTTCCCCACAGAGAACGGCGTCGGCCCCGGCTTCCCTGACTCTCCAGGCATCTTCGGGTTCGAGGATGCCGCTTTCGCTGACCTTGACGATTCCATCGGGTATGTGCGGGAAGAGCATCTCGGTGGTATCTAAGGTCGTCTCGAAACGGGCCAAGTCCCTGTTGTTCACGCCAATGATACGGGGGCTGTGCCGCAGCGCCTTTTCGAGCTCTTCTTCCTCGTGGATCTCGTAGAGGCAGTCGAGTCCTGCCAGATCGGCCGCTTCGCGCAGGCTTTTCAGGTCCTCGTCGTCCAGCGCCCGCACGATGAGAAGTATTGCCCTTGCCCCGGCCTCGAGGGCTTCCAGCACCTGAATGGGATGGATCATGAAGTCCTTTCTAATGGTAGGGGTTTCCCTCTGGTGATTGCGGATGAAGTCATTGACCTCCCAGAGGTCCTCGAGCTTCCCCCCGAAGAATTCCTCGTCCGTGAGCACGGACATGGCGTCGGCCCCGGCATTGAGATAGGTTCTGGCTTGTTCTACGGCGGAGATACCTTCCGCAATGCTTCCGGCGGAAGGGGATTTTCTCTTGATCTCGGCGATCACCGAAAGTTGCTCCGGGCTGGCCAAGGCATCGTGAAAGGATAAGCCCACCCTCATCCTTTCTCCCAGAGAACTCAATTCCCTTGGGCGGACCGGTCGGGCCCGGGGAGCGACCTCGCGGCGCTTCCAGTCCATGATTTCGGTAAGTTTATCCATGATTTGAAAAGGTTTTTTCATTCCCGGGATGGAATGAATTGCCAAGAATGAACAGACCTACAGAATGCGCGAGAGTGAGCGAAATTCAACGACTAAGAAACATTGTCTTCAGACTGCGGGCTCCGGATGGTTGCCCATGGGACCGAGAACAAACCCACCAGTCCCTTGCCCGTTGCCTGGTCGAGGAGACCTCGGAGGTGCTGGAAGCCATAGACGATGAAGATTTCGAGCTCATGGAGGAAGAGCTGGGGGACTTGCTTCTGCAGGTCGTCATGCACGCCTGCCTAGCCGAGGAAGTCGGGAGTTTCGACCTCGAGGACGTGGCCCGCGGAATCAATGAGAAACTGATCCGCAGGCATCCTCACGTCTTCGGAGAAGAATCGGAGAAGGTAGACTCCT
>MDSW01060983.1_pt1 | contig 13181 bp, 14 predicted proteins | sample 811171 | NCBI WGS metagenome assembly MDSW01 (sample SAMN05326641, study PRJNA326480) | marine metagenome | isolation source: seawater | place: Atlantic Ocean: North West | collected 2012 | reverse complement strand
TTTTCTAGCCATTTTGAGATTCCATCTTTTACATAAACACTGTCTGTAAAAATAGTTATTTTTGAAGGTCGTTCTAATGCTTTCAATGCTTCTATTGCTGCAGTAAGCTCCATACGATTATTAGTTGTTTTTTCAGCGCCTCCACACAACTCAAGTTCCTTAATTTTCTTTCCTGCTTGTAACGCTATAATCATAACCCCCCAGCCACCTGGACCTGGGTTTCCAGAGCAAGCACCATCAGTATACGCATGGATATTCATTAATTTATCAATCCTACCAAAAGAAACACTATAACTAGTGGTGTAAGTAAAAGCCGCAGTTTTAACCACCACTTTGGAACTAGCTGTAACTTCCAAAAATAGACATCAAACATTAAAATTCCCACAAAACATAATATTAGTATAATAAAAGAATAGCTCATATTGTTGCTTAAGAATATGATATGGGCCGATAAGAAAAAGAACATTATGAAAGAAGGTGCAACACTAAGGATATAAACTTTCTTCTGTAGAGCTGAATCACTTTTTAAGGTCAACGCCCAGAATGATCCAGACATGAAACTAAGGATTATAGTGCTATAAAATATAAGAATATTGTCATGCTTATTCTTATCAAATACTAAATTTAGCCAGTGGCTTTGGGGAACTTCGAAAACTTGAATGGTTGAACTAAACACAAACGGAATAACACCAAGTAGACCAATAGTCAGAGCAGGTTTTGGTATTGAACTCACAATAGATCTCTGAGGATTTTTGGCACCTTAAAATCTACATCTTCGGTTGCAGTTTTAACCAATTCTAAGGTCGTATCAAACCTTTCATTAAAGGCCTCAATCACTTCGTCTATAAGATTGTCTGGTGCAGATGCACCAGCTGTTAAACCTATAGAGGATATGTTCTTATATAAGTCCCAATTTATTTCAGAGGCCCTTTCTATTAGGTTAGAAGATACGCAACCGGCTTTCAAACCAACCTCGACAAGTCGGTTAGAATTTGATGAGTTTGGAGCACCGATTACGAGCAGGTTTTTTGTTTTAGATGCAATTTTTTTTACCGCTGATTGTCTATTTGTAGTGGCATAACATATATCTTCTTTACCTGGACCAACTATCTTGGGAAATCGACTTTTAAGTGCTTCTATAATATCGCTGGTATCATCTATCGATAATGTGGTTTGCGTAATAAATGCTAAATTTGAGCTATCTCTGGGTTTAACGTTTTGGACGTCATTAACGGTTTCTACTAGAAGAACTTCTCCTAGTGGCAATTGCCCCATTGTTCCGATTGTTTCAGGATGGCCTTTATGCCCTATCATAATTATTTGCCTACCTTTAGAAAAATGCCTTTCAGCTTCGTTGTGAACTTTAGAGACTAAAGGGCACGTAGCATCAACATAAACCATTTTTCGATCATGAGCTTCTTTTTGTACAGATTTAGGAATTCCATGGGCAGAGAAAATAACGGGACGATTGTTTGGACAATCTGCTAAATCTTCAACAAAAACTGCCCCTTTTTTTTTTAATTTATCAACAACATATTTATTATGTACTATTTCATGTCTTACGTAGATAGGCGCGCCCCATTTCTCAAGGGCTAATTCAACCATTTTTATAGCTCGATCTACACCGGCACAAAAACCTCTTGGGGCTGCGAGATATAGTTTTAGCTTTGGTTTCAACAATCTGGACTTCCAATACTCAAAATTTATGTTTCGATTTATTTATGACATTGATCGCAATTCGTTAATCACTATAAATAAGAAAATATCTACCGCTGAAATTTTAAGACTATTTCTAATTATAATGATATTTATTAAATAATTGAATAATTAGAAATGTTCAATAAATATACTCTGGGATTTTTATGGTTAAAAAATATAACACAGCTTTTGTTAGTTTTGGTGGAAATATTAAATCTCCTATTGGAGATCCAAAGGAAACGATTATGGCTGCTTTGAAAATGTTAGCCGCTAATTCGCTAGATCTGCTAAAAAGAAGTAATTTCTATTTAACTCCGGCAATCCCGATAGGGAGTGGTCCAATTTTTATTAATGTTGTTGCGAAGGTACAAAGTGACTTAAATGCTCATGAACTATTAAACGAATTTCATTTGATTGAGACTGTATTTAACCGCCAAAGATCGAAAAGGTGGGGACCGAGAACACTTGATATTGATCTATTAGTAGTAGAAGATCAGGTATACCCATCCAAAGCTGAATTTCTTAAGTGGTCAAAATTAAGTAAAAAGGATCAAATAAAATATACACCTAAAAATTTAATATTACCTCACCCAAGAATACAAGATAGAGCTTTTGTTCTCATACCCTTTAAAGATCTCGATGAGAATTGGGTCCATCCTGTTTTTAAAAAAAATATTAATGTCATGCTGAGTGAACTTGATCCTAACGAGTATAAAGACTTTAAGAAACTATAATTTTTTTTGTTGTATTATTTGTTATAAAGCATTAAACGCGAGACTCAGTTCGATATAGCCGAATAGGAGTACATCATGGCTCGAGTGACCGTAGAAGATTGCGTAGATAAAGTACCTAATAGATTTGACTTGGTCATGCTTGCTGCTCATCGGGCTCGAGAGATATCTACAGGTTCACCAATAACAGTAATTAGAGATAATGATAAAAACCCGGTTGTTAGTTTAAGAGAGATAGCGGACGAGACCCAAACGTCTGAGGAGTTAACCGAGAGAATGATCGAAAGTAATCAAACTCAGATAGAAGTAGACGAACCAGAAGAAGATGAAATGGCTTTGTTAATGGGAATTGAAGAAGACTCAGTTGAAGTTGATGATATGTCAGAAGAAAAGCTTCTGAGAGATTTAATGGCAGCCCAATCAGAAGAATAGGCATGTAGTAGTTATGCATTGGGCTTGAAATGATTGACGTCGAAGAATTAGTCCGTTTGGTGCAAGCATATAACCCAAAGACTAATGATAGGTTAATTAATGAAGCCTACGAATACTCTAAAAACATGCATACAGGACAATACCGTCAATCAGGAGACCCGTATTTTTCCCATCCTGTTGCTGTCGCGGCTCTACTAACTGAGCAGCGTCTTGATGATGCGTCTATAATAACAGCTCTACTACATGACACCCTAGAAGATACAAATTCTACATTTATCGAAGTAGAGAGAAACTTTGGTGCTGAAGTGGCTGGTTTAGTTGAAGGAGTTACCAAGTTAACAAATCTTCAGTTAAACTCTACAGAAACAAAACAAGCTGAGAATTTTCGAAAGCTTTTCATGGCTATGTCAAAAGATCTGAGAGTAATACTAGTAAAGCTTGCTGATAGATTACACAACATGCGAACAATTAAACATATGAGTCCTGAAAAACAGAAAAAAAAATCGAGAGAAACCATGGATATTTTTGCACCCTTGGCAGGACGCATTGGTATGCACTGGATGAGAGAAGAGTTAGAGGATTTGGCTTTCAGGGTTTTGAATCCTGACGCTAGAAACTCGATTATCCGGCGTTTTATAACACTTCAAAAGGAAACAGGAAGCGTTGTTCCTAAAATTACTGAAGATATAAAATCAGAGCTGGCTAAAGTAGAACTCACATGTGAAGTTTATGGGAGAGCTAAGAAGCCATATTCCATTTGGCGTAAGATGGAAGAAAAAAAACAAGGCTTTTCACAGCTATCAGACATATATGGTTTTCGTATAATTACCAGCAAAGAAGACGATTGTTACAAGATATTAGGAACGATTCATCAAAGGTGGCGAGCGGTACCAGGAAGGTTTAAGGATTATATTAGTCAGCCGAAGTCGAATGGCTATCACTCTTTACATACCACAGTTTCGGGACGTGATGGAATGCAAGTTGAAGTACAGATTCGGACCCGAGAGATGCATGATGTAGCAGAGACAGGTGTAGCTGCACATTGGGCTTTTAAGGATGGAGTTCGGGTAGAAAATCCGTTTACATTGGATCCTTCAAGCTGGATTTCTACTATGAATGAAAGAATCGAACAGGCTGATGATCATGATGAATTTTTAGAGCATGTAAAATTGGAAATGTACACGGATCAGGTGTTTTGTTTTACACCAAAAGGAGAGGTTGTAAAATTACCGCGTGGTGCCACTCCATTAGATTTTGCTTACGCTATTCATACCCGAATTGGACATAGTTGTGTTGGAGCGAAAGTTAATGGGATTAGGGTCCCTTTGTGGACAAGATTGAGGAATGGACAATCTGTGAATATAATAACGGCTGATGGTCAGAAAGCACAACCAACTTGGACTGATATTGTGGTTACTGGACGTGCAAAAGCTGCAATTAGGCGATCCTTACGAGAAGAACATAAAGATAGGTTTGTTAAATTGGGGCGAGAGCTAACGAGAGCCGCCTTTGAACAAATCGGTAAGCGGTCTACTGAAAAAGCTTTATCAATAGCTTCTAAAGAATTAAATTTAAAAAATGTATCTCACCTCCTTGAGCTAGTTGGTTCTACAGACTTGTCTTCTAAAGATGTAGTAAATGCTATTTATCCAGATCTGGTTAAGAAATCCAAGATTGATAGGCCATATTCTAAGCGGTCTGTAATAGGTTTACCGAAAGGAGTTCAAATCACTAGATCACGCTGCTGCCTGCCGTTACCTGGCGAACGAATTGTTGGCATTAAGCACAAAGGGGATGGTGTTTTTGTCCATTCTATCGATTGTGGAGCCTTAGTGGAAATAGATAGAAACTCAGACAGATGGGTAGATGTGCATTGGGATCCGGGAAAACACCAAGCTTCAAACACCGTTACCCTCAATTTGACTATTGTAAATGATTCTGGTGTGCTAGGAAGGCTTTGTACTTTAATTGGAGAGCAAAGAGCAAATATTTCTGATTTGCACTTCCTAGATCGAAAGCCTGATTATTTTCGCATTCTAGTTGATGTCGATGTAAGTGACTCTCAGCACTTGCACTCGATAATGGTATCAATTGAAGCTGATAGTTATGTAGCTGCACTTGAAAGATACAGAGATATCGATTTGAAACCAACTTAGAAGATTCCTTCTATTAGTTAAGGAGAAAGTACCTAAAGTGTTTAAAAGAAGAACTCCAAAAACCTGGATAAGATGGTTTTGGCATTTCTTATGGCCGGCGGGTGGTTGGAATCGAGCTTTTGAATACATCAAATACCGACTAAAACGACTACCAGACTCTCCTAAGAGGATTGCTATGGGTATTTCGGCTGGAGTTTTTGCCTCTTTTACACCTTTTTACGGTCTTCATTTCATCATTGCAATTATAATAGCCAAGCTCATAAAAGGTAATATACTAGCTTCTTTGTCGGGTACTTTTTTTGGAAATCCTTTGACTTATGTACCAATTGGAATAGTCTCTTTAAAAATGGGTCATTTCATAATGGGTACCAATCAACCAACTTCTGATCAAACAATTGAAATTTTTACTGGTGCTTGGAATGATTTTGGGGACAACTTAGTAGCCTTACTTTTAAATGAACCAACAACTTGGGAAAGATCAGTAATATTTTTGAATCAGATTTTCACACCATATTTGGTTGGGTGTATTGTACCTGGGCTTCTAGTTTCCTTGTTGAGCTACTATTTATGTTTTCCTTTAATCCTTGCTTTTAAAAATCGACGTAAGAATGCTATATTTAGAAAACTTTCTAAATACCGAACAAGAAACGTAGACCGGTAAGTCTATTTGACTAAATATTAAATAAATGATTTTGGTATAAAAATAATTAATATTATTTATAAATAATTTAAGTAGTAAAAATTCTACGTTATATGTGAGTAAAAATGGATAAAAGTAAATTAAGACTAGGAGTAAATATCGATCATGTCGCAACAGTGAGGAATGCTCGAGGTGGAAGTGTTCCAGATCCGTTACGAGCGGCAAAAATTGCTGAGGCAGCAGGAGCTGACGGTATTACTGCACATTTAAGAGAGGATCGGCGTCATATAACCGACTCAGATATTGTTAATTTGATTAATAGTCTAAGCGTACCATTAAATTTTGAAATGGCGGCAACAGCTGAAATGCAAGAGATTGCTTTAAAGTTTAAACCACATGCAGTTTGTTTAGTACCGGAAAAACGAGAGGAACGAACAACCGAGGGAGGTTTAGAAGTTGCTCGAGAAGAAAACAAACTTGCACATTTTATAGCACCGTTAAAAGAAGCCGGTTGCAGAGTATCCATCTTTATTGCAGCAGACCCTTCACAGATAGAATCGGCGTCTCGAATAGGTGCATCAGTTATTGAGTTACATACAGGTGCGTATTGTGATGCTAACGCTGAGGGCCGAAACGCTGATGAGGAAAAAGAATTAAAGTGCTTAAAAGAAATGGCTAAATATGCTAAATCGCTTGGGCTTGAGGTCCATGCTGGTCATGGTTTAACATACAATACTGTTACACCAATCGCTGCTTTACCAGAGGTTATCGAGTTGAATATCGGCCACTTTTTGATTGGTGAGGCTATATTTTTAGGCCTTCATACAGCTATAAAAGATATGAGGAGATTGATGAATAATGCTAGAAATTTTTGAATTAAAGAAATTTCATCTTATTCGGAAAAAGTAACGTGATAATTGGTATAGGTACAGATTTAGCTAACATTAATCGTATTGAATCTACCTTGAACCGTTTTGGTGATAGATTCAGAAATCGAGTCTTTACTGAATTAGAACAACAGAAAGCGAGTTCTAGATCTGATGAAAGTAGTACATATGCCAAAAGGTGGGCGGCTAAGGAGGCGTGCTCGAAGGCATTGGGAACTGGCTTGAGGATGGGAATTTCTTGGAAAGATATGTCTGTTAGTAATTTAAAAACTGGACAGCCTCGAATGGAACTAACTGGGTGGGCAAAGGCTCGGTTACTTAAGCTAACTCCAAAAGGTTACCAGTCCTTTATCTATGTGTCACTAACAGACGATCATCCATGGGCTCAGGCACTTGTCATAATTGAAGCTCGACCTACAATCACTTGACACAGGAGATGTTAAATCGCATCTAAGTTTGAACTCTGAGGAAAATCTATGGCGAATAGTAAAGAAAAAAAAGAAAGTATTACTGAAACAATTAAAACAGTTGTCTATGCTTTATTGATAGCTGGAATATTTAGGAGCTTTTTTTTTCAGCCATTTTGGATTCCATCGGGTTCCATGAAAGATACACTTTTAATTGGTGATTTTCTTTTTGTAAACAAAATGATTTATGGTTACTCAAGATACTCATGCCCATTTAACATTTGTCCCATATCAGACAGGATAATACCAAGAGAGCCATCACGTGGTGATGTAGTTGTTTTTAGACACCCTACGAATGATCAAGACTATATAAAACGGTTGATCGGGTTGCCTGGTGATACTGTACAAATCAAAAATGGGGTTATTCATTTAAATGGTGTTGTACAAACTCAAGAAAGGTATGGTTACTTTGAAGAGCTTTATAATAGACAAGGTTCGATGGGAGGGTTTCCAGCGTGCTATAATAAAGTTTCTGGAACAGATGAGATTTGTAAAAAAGAAAAATTTTTAGAAACCCTAGATGGATTATCTAAACATAGTGTTTTGAATATAAGAGATAAATTATCTGGTGATGATACGAAAAAATTTAGTGTCCCGGCGGGCCATTTCTTTTTTATGGGTGATAATCGAGATAATTCTGTAGACTCTAGATTCCCGCAAGAGCGTGGTGGTGTTGGTTTTGTCCCTTTTGCAAACCTTTTAGGTAGAGCTGATCTTATTCTTTTTTCCTCTTCAGGTAAAAGAATGTTTTATTTTTGGACTTGGCGAAAGGACAGATTTTTTAAATTTGTTAATTAAAAGTTAAACTTTAAGTAATAAAATAAATTTTTTGATTAAGGAGTCCAAGATTCAAGAGGATATTAAATTTTCGACATTAATGATGTCTATCGATGGAGAGAAGAAAAAATGAAGCTATCAGCAGCTCTAAGAGCTTTTTCAGAACGTATCGGTTACTCCTTTCACGACAATGAGCTACTTATTAAAGCTGTTACTCATAGTTCATTTTCAACTGTTACTCGCTCTGATAACCAGAGATTAGAGTTTTTAGGCGACCGTGTACTTGGGTTAGTTATAGCCCAGTTTTTATTAGATCAGGACCCCAATGCATCCGAAGGTATATTAGCGCCGCGGTTTAACGCAATGGTTAGGAAAGAGACCTGCGCAGAGGTAGCAAGAAAAATTAATTTAGGCGATATACTAAAGCTGGGAAACTCAGAGATGATATCTGGTGGGAGAAAAAAGGAGGCTATATTAGGGGACTCAATGGAAGCTCTAATAGCCGCAGTTTATCTTGATGGTGGTTTTGAAGTAGCAAGGAAATTTATTCTTAACTTCTGGAAAGGTGAACTAGATAAAGTTGAGTTAGATGCAAAGGACGCTAAAACTGCTCTTCAAGAATTTTCTCAAAGCCTTGGGCATAGCCCTCCTTTATATAAAGTTGTAGAAAAGTCTGGACCCGACCATGCGCCAATATTTAAAGTTTCTGTAAGTATAAAGTCTGGTGAGATGGGTGTGGCAGTTGCAAATTCAAAGAGAAAAGCAGAACAGGGTGCAGCAAAAAAATTATTAGATGGAATAAAAAATGAATAAGGAGCGTGCAGGCTTTATCGCACTAATTGGTGAGCCAAATGTTGGAAAATCCACCCTTCTCAATAAAATGGTAGGTTCAAAAGTCTCAATTGTTACGCACAAGGTACAGACTACAAGAGCGCGTGTCCGCGGTATTGCAGTACATGACAACTCTCAATTGGTTTTTGTTGATACCCCTGGTCTTTTTGAAACCAAACGGCGACTTGATAGAGCTATGGTAGCATCTGCATGGGGTGGTGCTAGAGATGCAGATATTGTGGCGCTGTTAGTTTCAGCTAACAAAAGTGATACTGAAGGTTTTAAAAAAATTATTGAAAAACTTACTCTCGAAGTTAACGCAAAAAGAGTAATTCTTGTACTTAATAAAATTGATCGAACTAATTCCGATAGGATCCTCCACTTAGTTAGGGTGTTAAATGATTATTTTGCTTTTGAAGAGACTTTTATGGTTAGTGCTACAAAGGGGCATGGTTTACCACTATTGAAGAATTGGTTGGCGAATAACATGCCCGAAGGTCCCTGGTTATATCCAGTTGACCAGATAGCCGACCTGCCATTGAAAGTAATTGCAGCTGATATTACACGCGAGAAACTAATCTTAAGGCTCCATCAAGAACTACCCTACCAACTGACAGTTGAAACAGAGAAGTGGATCGAAAAAGAGGATGGATCGGTATTAATAGAGCAGCTTATTTATGTAATTAGAGATGGTCATAAGGGAATTATTTTAGGGAAAAAGGGCTTAACTATAAAAAATATTGGACAAGAATCTCGACTAGAACTGATAAAATTCTTGGGGATGAATGTTCATTTGTTATTAAAAGTTAAGGTTAGGCCGAACTGGCAAGATGAAAGTGCCAGATATTCCCAAATAGGATTAAATTTTAATGATGGAAATTCATGATAAGGCTCACCTCACAATTATGGGTACAAAGTTATCTAACCCGTTTACGCTTAAAAGAAATTCCTGCTTTTGTGACATTAAAAGGTGATCTCACGGCTGGTTCAATATTTATAAAAATAAATACTTTAGACGGATATGCGAAAGCATTTCATAAATCTTTTGATGTAGGTCACTCTATTAGATCTTGGATAATACTCTGTGAAGGATACGAGACACATGTGGATGAAAAGCTAGAACAAGAAAAAACATATGATCCAGATATCTGGATTATAGAGGTTGAAGATAAGCAAGGCCGGAGTCTCCTTGATGAACCAGGTCTCAAAGACTAATGGAATGGCGTGCGGAGGCGATATTATTATCTGTAAGTGATCTAGGAGAAAACTCAACAATTATTGAAGTTTTTACAAAGGAATTTGGGGTATATAAAGGTGTTGTAAGAGGTGGTAAGTCCAGGAAGATAGGGCCAGTTTTGCAACCGGGCGCTCAGCTTAAGGTAACTTGGAGAGCTCGGTTAGAAAACCACCTTGGGGTCTTTAATACCGAGTTAATCTGCCCAAGGTTTTCTTTGATCCTAAATCAACGAGACAAGCTTGCTGGTTTGAACACAATTTGTAACCTCTTAAGTTTTACTCTGCCAGAGCGTGATCCTCATCCTAATTTATATGAACGTACTATTAATCTTTTGAGCCAATTGATTGGTCAGCCGGACTGGCCACTATTTTATCTGAGATGGGAATTGGCTTTATTAGAAGATATGGGCTTCGGTTTGGATTTAACTAGGTGTGCAGTAACAAACAAAACTGATGAATTGATATATATATCGCCAAAATCTGGCCGCGCTGTGTCCAGAGGTGCTGCTGGTGTATGGGCTAGTAAATTATTACCTTTTCCCGAATGCTTAGTAATTGGTGATAAGTTTTCTAATGAAGATTTGGAAATCGGATTTGAAGTTACTGGTTATTTTCTGAATAGTTGGTTGGCTCCATTAATGAATGGAAAACCTATCCCAAATTCTAGAAAACGACTTTTAGGGATCTTGAGAAAAGGTTCCAAGTAAAAATTGCATTAAAGAATTTTGTAGCTAACTTTATTGAGATAGTAGCCTTCTCGCTATTATACTCGCCTGAATTTCTGCGGTACCCTCAAAAATATTGATTATCCTAGCGTCGCATAAAAGACGACTAGAGGGATGTTCACTTGCATATCCATAACTTCCGTGAATCTGGAGAGAGTTGTCAGATGCTGCCCATGCAATCCTAGCAGATAGTAGTTTGGCCATACCTGCTTCTAGATCACATCTCTTTTTGTCATCTTTTTGCCTAGCAGCGTGATAAGTAATTTGCCTCGCTATCATTAATTCTACCACCATCATTGCTAACTTATTTCTTATCCTAGGAAAATTAATTATTGTCCGTCCAAACTGTCGCCGCTCTTGAGCATATTTTAGAGCCAACTCGTAAGCCGATTGAGCAACGCCTATCGCGCGAGAAGCTGTTTGAATTCGAGCGGACTCAAAAGTATGCATAAGTTGCTTAAAACCTAACCCTTCTATACCACCAAGGAGATTTTCAATATCGACTTTGAAACCTTTGAATGCAACCTCATATTCCTTCATGCCTTTATAACCAATTACAGGAATTTCGTTACCTACTATTCCAGGACTAGGAAAAAGATCATAATTATCTCCCGCAATTTTTGGAGCAAGAAACATAGATAGGCCTTTATGATTATCAGAGGTTGGGTCTGTTCGAGCGAGAAGAGTCATCAAATCAGCACGACTTCCATGAGTAACCCAGGTTTTGCTACCAGAAATTTTATAGGTTTCACTATTTCTAATGGCTTTAGTCTTTATTGAACTTAAATCTGATCCCACATCAGGTTCTGTAAAAACAGCAGTTGGTAAAATTTCACCACAAGCTATTTTTGGAAGCCAATATCTTTTCTGGATTTCTGTGCCTCCATTTAATATCAGTTCTGCAGCGATATCGCTTCTTGTGCTTAAACTTCCAACCCCAAGATAACCCCTGGACAACTCTTCAGAAAGAACACACATTGCAACTTTTGACTCACCTGATCCACCGTATTCTTCTGGTATGGTTAGTCCAAAAATCCCTAAATCAGCCATATCTTTAATTAAAGATTCCGGTATTAATTCGTTTTCTAGGTGCCATCTTTGAGCATGAGGTTCAATTTGTTCGATTGTAAAACGCCGGAATTGTTCTCGAATTATATTTAATTCAGTGTTCAAACCTGTATCACCAGTTAAACCTTGTTCCGCAGATTTTGTTAAAAGACTCATTAACAGATACATAGTATCTTCCGAAGAGCCGTTATTCATTAAGTTTTTTACTTCTAGGTTATTAAATAATTGTTCCTCATCTATATCTATGCCTAAGTTGGATAATCTTACTATCTCTCCTTGAGATATGGGTATACCACCCCTTATTTGTGATAAGTATTCACTGAAAGCTATTTGATGAATCAGGTACTCTATATCTCCTAAACGATCTTCATGACTCAATTTTTCCGACCAATTTTGAACCTGACTTAGTGCAGTAGTGTAGGTGAATAGCCAGGTAAGAGTATGGCTGATAGTTTGATTTGAGTCTGTGAAGCTACGGATAGAAACATCACTTTTTTCTAACCGTGAAATACAATAAGCCTTGGCTTTATCTAAAATTAAAGATAATTCATTTAGCGCTGTTTTGGTAATAGAAAGAAGGTTTGGGAGTAGTATTTTCGCACTGGATAAATTTTCAAGATTCAACTGAGTGCCTTTCAATATTAAGTTATCAGATACTAACACTAACCCATAACAGCAACGAAATTATTTCATCCCAAAGCAATATCGCAAACATCGCTTCCTACATATGGTAAATATTGTTCAAAATTATCTTTAAACATCGAAACTAATTTTTCTGCTTGGTTATTATAGTCTTTTGAACTTTTCCATGTTTTTTTTGGGTCAAGTAATTTTTCATCTACACCGGTTACAAATTCTGGAACCTCAAAAAGAAAGAATTGATCTCTTCTATAGTTAGCAGAGTCTAATGAGCCATTTAATGTTGCTGTTAACAAAGCTCTTGTTGCTTGAATAGGCATTCGAGCTCCAACACCGTATGGTCCGCCAGTCCATCCGGTATTTACAAGCCAACATTGGACATTATTGGATGCTATTTTTTCTTTTAGAATCTGACCATAAACTTCTGGCCTTCGCGGCATGAATGGTGCGCCAAAACAGGTCGAAAACGTTGGTTCAGGTTCGGTTATACCACTTTCAGTGCCTGCAATTTTTGAGGTAAAACCAGAAAGAAAATGATAAATAGCCTGTGCCGGAGTGAGTCTAGAGATAGGTGGTAATACACCAAATGCATCACAAGTTAACATGATGATATTTCTGGGATGACCTGCCAAAGATGTGGTTGATGCATTGGCTATATACTCTAGTGGGTACGCACAACGCATGTTGGCGCTAATTGTATCATCCCTAAAATCTAATTTTTTGGTTATCGGATCAAAACACATATTCTCTATCACAGTAGCGAACTTTTCTGTGGTTGCGAATATTTCGGGTTCAGCTTCTGGATCTAAATTTATAGTTTTTGCATAACAGCCACCCTCAAAATTAAAAATTCCATCGTTGGACCAGCCATGCTCATCATCACCAATCAATGGT
>MDSW01164065.1_pt1 | contig 13182 bp, 11 predicted proteins | sample 811171 | NCBI WGS metagenome assembly MDSW01 (sample SAMN05326641, study PRJNA326480) | marine metagenome | isolation source: seawater | place: Atlantic Ocean: North West | collected 2012 | reverse complement strand
ACTTGCTTCAAATTCGGTTGAAGAGTAGTCAGAACCTGTCCACTTTGATTTTGTGTCAATACCGACGTAAGGACCTGCTAATACAGGTGCTGAGAATGCAGAGACTGCTGCTACTGCGATAATTGTTTTAAACATTTAATTTATTTCTATAGAATAATAAACAACCTAGCGAGAGTAATTGAGTCATTCGGTTATTCATATGGTATATTATACTACTTAATCTAAATTTGTCAAGTTTTTTACCGAACCTTAACACAGTAAATCTTATGTGTGATATAAGGAAAACTAATTTAAGTATATTAACGCACCTTCAAGTTTTATGTTTGCACCACCGCTAGTCTGAACCTCTACTGATGTTGTACCTTGAACTACTGCAGTTTTACCCTCAATATATGCTTCTCCTGCTCTTGCCATAATTCCAGCATCCTGACCTACAATATCAACAAATCCTTGTTTAGATTCCATAGTGACGCCAGCAGTTCCTTGAAGATCTAAATTAGTACCAGCAACCAGTGTGCTTACTGTTCCTCCTAACTCCATATTTGTTTTTGTGCTTATGGCAAATCCAACTGATCTGTTTTTTATTACTGGTCTAGGATTTGTTCCTCCTAAAGCATGCATGTCTACACAACCAAGACATTCTATTTTTATATCACCAAGAACTCTGTTCTGTATGTGACCTGGCGATACTACGTTTACAGTTGCACGAGGATCAAAAGTCATTTTTGTATCTTCTCCTGCACCTCTTGTCATTTTTTGACCAAAAATAGTATCTTCTCTGTTAACCTGTACAGTCTTAATTTGAGTTCCTGCAAGAATCATTTTACCACCTGATTCTATATTAATCTGTTGTCCTTTTATTAAAACAAGATCGTCTGCCTCTATGACTATTTTTGTTGCTTTTATTGTTCTTTGATATCCTACTGTCTCCTCTAATACTTTACCATATGCCTTGATATTAAGTGCGAACTTATCTTCATCTTGTCCACAATTATATTCTATCTGACTTCTTTCATTATGTTTTTGAAACTGTCCCATGGTATGGACTTGTAACATTCCAGAAGTTGCTGACCCATCTGTCTTTTCTCCTGTTACAACTTTTACCTGACCAAGACTATTCAAAACTATGTGAGGACTACTGGTTCCTGTTGCAGGACCGTCAAAACAAAGTGCAGAAGTGCTACTATCTGGAAACATTCTGCTATATATTTCACTTCTAGTATGTACATCCTTTATCAGGGTACAAAACTTCGGTTCTTTAGAGAGTTCTTGCGTCTCATCGCCAGGATTTTTAAAAACCTCTTTAGGATAAGTTTTGGCAGCGGGATAATGTGACATTATGGGCAATCAACGTAACGACCAGTTCCAATCTTGGTAGATCCAATATTTGCGAGTGCATCTGTATCTAGACATGCTAGTGATGCTAGAACTCTAGCACCATAACCACCCCCACCTATAATATCAACTGAGGGAAGTTCTTCAAATGTAGTCTCTCTATCTAGTATGCGAGCACCAATCACAAATCCATCATCATTAATAATTGCTTCAGCAACACCTAACTTACCATTGACATATACATCAGGAACTGATGAGTAATTAGAACCAGTTTTTAAAATAGTAAATGAGTCAATTATACATCTAACACCATTATCTTTTGCTAGGTTTTTCTTATATCCAAATCCACTAGATTGCATTCTAATTTCTGTTAAGAAACCATTTTCATCTAATAAAGGAATTGCTGTTGCTCCAGATCCTTGTCCACCAATAAAAACATATGGAGCTTCTGCCCATGCATCGCCAGGATTTGCTACTGGTATATCAATAATACCACCACTATCATCTGTAATAATATCTCCTGTATTTACTATTGGAACTTTAAAATCTTCGTATACTGTCTCTGTACCCTCTCCTATACCTATGTCACCTATATCACTACCATCTTTTGCAATAATTAAAACATCCACAGATGCATCTGTTGTATTGATAGAGAATGTTAGAGTTTCTTCATCCTCTACTACACCATCCTCCTCTATTCCAACTGTAATTTTTGCTGTGTTGTCATTAATAACAAAAGCACCAGTTAATGAATTACCTACGATATCAGATGCTGTAATACCAATACCAGATAAAGTATAGTAGAATATAGATCCGTTTTCAACATTTTCAGTTGATACGGTGTAAATTATAAACTCATCCTCTGGGCATGTTGATCTATTTGCTGTAACAGCAAATGATGGTAATGTAGATGTTCCTGTTGATGAAGTATCGTCTTCTGGATCACTAAAATCTTCTGGTAAAGTTATGTCAATTGGTTTAAATGGATCAGTTGGTTCTGGTTTATAAGGATCATGTGGTTCTTTTAGATCTGTCTCAATAATAGTGCATCTAGCAATATTCTTTATGAACTTAATCGGAATACTATCTGCTGGAGTGTTATTAGTTAATTTGATAAAGAATATCTCATTACTATCTGATTCAAAATCAACTAAAGTTTGAACTTCTATTGTTTTTGATGTCTCTCCTGTAGCAAATCCTAATAATCCTTCTGTATCAAGATAATCTGTTCCAGCAGTAGCACTTCCTTGGTTTTTAAGTGTTTTAAAATTAACAGATGATGCTTGGTCTACGTTACCAGATCTAGTAACTGTAAATGTTGCTAAATCTCCTTCTTTGACTTCTATGTCCTCTATATTGTAGATTATCTTATTTTCACTTGTGCCTGTACCAGGTAAAGGAATTCCTCCTGTAAATCCAATGGTGGTTACTGTTAATGGATTACCAGTATATGCTTCATCACAAACATATTGTGTATAATCGGAAGGAGTATCAGGGAATAAATTATCTAGTTTATCTAATAACCTATCTAAGAAATCATCTTCATCTTTTTGCTTATCACCATCTGTGCAGAGTTTCTTGTAAGTTGCACATTCTTTATCAGGACCTGTGCATGAAATACCAAGAAGATTTAAAATATAGTTTATTGCTTTTCCAATCATGTTAAATGGTTCAGCAATAGCACCTAGGATATCTTGTAGAGGACCTAGAATATCATTAAGGAGTTGATTAAGTAACTGCTGTATTTTTGAAATGATTCCGTTTACTAACTCATCTACCTGACAGATGGCAGCACGATATAGTTGAGAAATGTAACTCATCAATACATTTGTTAACCACTCTGTTAATCTTTCAAGAAGATCTGCCATTGTACAACCTAAGTTGTCTAGTATTCTATCTGCCCATTTTTGAAATTTAGTTAATCCATTACCTATTGGATCAGGACTTAGTAGTGCTTTTACTAATTTGTTTACTGCTTTCTGTATTAGAGATACAAGATATCCTTTTATTTTTGCTATAAATTTTTGTAGAACAGCAATAGCTTTGTTTACATATCTTCTTCCTACATTAACAGTATCATTAACAGAACCAGTTATTTTACTTACATAATATGTTCCAACATTTCCATTACTACGTTGAACATCTCGTAAAAATGATCCTAGTATATAATTGAAGTTGCTTTTAAGGTCATCCTTTTCACAAAGTTCACCAACTTGTTGACACCATTCTTCTCTTTCAAGATCTGCAAATTTTCTTGTTCCTAGATCTACTCTTAGATTTCCATCACCATCTTTTGTGTTGTTACTTATTACAACCTGTCTTTGTTTATTATCAATACCTCCTTCTACACCATCAACCTCTACTATTGGTGCAAGATTTCCTGTTTGAATTGCAGTTAAAAATCTATCAGTACCATCAGGAGTTGCATTATTGATTGTTGATGTAGCACCTGGCGTTTGACCAATAGAACCCATAATAATAGGTTTCTGTTTGTCACCATCCATATAAAAACCAATCACCCAACACCCCTTGACTAATTGAGGGCAACTTCCCCCAATAGCACCAGGTGTGAAGGGTGTGGTTACTGGCATCATCACGTTTGCCCATGGCAATTCATCGGTATCTAAGTCTGCTTTTTCTTTGGTGTGTTCACCAATGATTGCTACTTTATACCGATATCCACCTTTGTTATTCTCCTCAGAATTGGCATCTCCTTCAATTTGACCGATCCACCAATAGAACCCATCGTGTCCTATTCTATTTGAAGGAAATATGCGTGATAATGAATCATCCATTACTTAATCGTCATATACTAGACACTCTGGTTCATCAGGATGCATTTCGCAAAACAATTCCAAAGCATTTGGATCATGGTGATCTCCTGCTTCTATCTCATCATGATGATGATCAGCATAAACTTCAAGTTCATGCAACTCTTCCAATGTGTGTCTTTTCATTGGTTCAGAAGTATTTGGATCGGCAAGAATCTCCTTGTCGTGTTCAATGTGATCTTCAATTGTTTTCATGTTTTTGCCTCCATGTACAGTATGTACATTATTATTTATTGTCCTCTTTTGACGAATTTGTCTTTCATTCCATAAGAGTCTCTAAACAATTGTAGCGTAGTTTCTCCATTTCCGTCAACTCCGTCAGTTTTTGACCATATATGTTCTACGTCACACACCAAATAAACACCACTATTTTCTTCGTCTATCGGACCTTCTTTTTTCTGTTCCTGTGATGCTCTCTTTTGCAAGATAACCTCTATTTTATCACCAGCAGCAATTTTATTATTAGGTGGTATTACCAATGTTAATCTTTGGTTTTTCAATAAAGTTTTTCTGGCAACTGTTTGTGCAGCATAATGTTTATGTTGATCAGCAAAAAGACTTGGGTTTTCTGCTAAATCATCTTCTGGATTAGCAATGCCAGGATCATTATACCATGCTTCATGATCTAATACCATTGACATAATTCTAGTAGGAGTTTTAACCATATCTTTTTGACCAGCACTTAAATCTGATACTTTACTTTGATTTCCTAAATGTGCCATAGAATTATAAGTATCAGTAATCTTATAACCAAATTCTTCATATTGACCTGTGCTATGATTAAAAAATATCATAGTTGCTGCATACTTACCTTCTCTCAAAGATGTCATTGTATCAACTTCATCTTTGTAAATCACTTCAGTCGTTAAAAATCTATCATCGGTATCATCTCTATTACCAATTTGATCTACATAAGGACCTTGAATGAATGGTGGATAATCATCTAAATTAAAAGGACCTGGCAAAACTTCACCATCTTTACCAAACTTAAAATCACAAAGAGCATCAACAGAAAAGAAGTTGTATCCTCTATAATTTTCCCAAAAGAAAAATCCAGCAGTTCCTTTTATTGATTGTTGTGTTGTTCCACCTTCACTTTTTTCAGTAGATTTACTTTTGTTTTCTTTAGTTTTTGGTGTTGGTAATGGAGAATTTGTTGATATTGCTCTATTTGCTAATTGACATATGATATCAAATGGTCTTTGTAATTGTCCAATATAAGCTAATTCAAATAGACATGGTTCTTTAAAAAATTGTTTTGCAGGAGTAGCATTTAGGTATGATGATGATAGTAATTCTGAAACTATGTTGTCTATAGAATTGGCAAATTTTTGTTTAACTCTTGTAGTTTCATTTACCAATGCTTCTGCAGATACTAGATCTAAAGTATATGCTCTTTTATTACCAACTTCAGTTCTATTGCTAATTCTCCAAACTTTATATTTGTATGTGATATAGGTTTTTTCTTCTACAGGAGTTGTTGCTTCAATAAGAACATCTTCGCCACCCTCTACTGGGAGAGTATTTAAAAATTCAGCAGAGTCACTCACTAATAATTTTCCAGTCATAAAAGGAGACAACAAACTCTCCATATGCCTAAAACCTATGATTAATTGTGTTATATCTTTTTCTTTACCAGCATTGCTAGTAATAGTACAACTCTTAATTTTTGATGAACGTGAAGATTGTGCTTCGTCTGCCATTACATTAATCCACTAAGATATCTTATTCTTACAAAATCAAGACCACCATCTGAGAATCCTCCACTACTAGAACCAGAATCATCAGATGCCTGTCCTTGAGGAGCAGAAACATTATTATTTGTTACATTATTGATTATTGTACCCTGAGTATTTGCTCCTGCTAATGTATCAGCTAATTGAGTGAAAAATGCCTGATCTATATTATGTGTCATATTTTGAGAACTATCATTCCTACTAAAATCAAAATTAACTAATGATGCTGTACGAGTGTTTGCAAGTTTATTCATACCTTTTACAAAACCCTCTCCTTGTAAATCAGTATAGTCCTTCTTTTTCTCCAACATTCCCATGACAAGACCAGCACCAAGTCCACCAGCACCAAGTAAATTAAGTGCTGCAATATTACCAATACCTAAAGATGAAGTTGCTTTCTGATTTAGAACTGACTCGCCATTACTTAACATAGCAAGATTTGTGTCTGTGCCACCCTTTCCACCTCTAAGAGTTCCTTCCAAACCAACCATTGGAGTACCTGTGTTTAGTGGCATCGCTCCCATATCCCTAGCAAGTAAAAATCCATCTATTCCTAAACCAAGTCCGCTGGTTGCAGGATTCAATCCCAATACACCAGAACCTATCTCCAAACCAGCACCAAGAAAATCCCCCTTCATTGCACGTTGTATTCCAAAAATTATACCAAGTCCTAAACCAATACCTGGTATGAGTTTTAACGCTCTTCTAAGTCCAACTTTAGCAGAACCTTTTCCTATTATTTTAGAAACTTGAGAATTAGATAATACATCGTCACCATATTTTAGTAATAAATTATCAGCATTATTACCCATTTTCTTTCTGAGTTCTTTTACAATTCTTGTACTGCTGTACCCTGCATCTTTCATATCACCAACCCTCGCCATCATAACTGCTTGTTCTAAACTCTCATATGTCATATTATCATAATTTTTCATTAATGATTCTGCAACAGCATTTGATCTCACTCCAAACTCTGGTCCATTTAGCAATAAATCATCACTACTGAATAATCCAAGTTTCATGAATTGTTCAGCATTATTTTTACCATATTTTTTAGCTACTGCTTCATACACATCATCTTGCATTGAAAAGAACGATTCTTTAAATCCTGGACCTAATTTGTCTCCTCGCAATTGAACATTTCTTACATCTCTCAAATTATAAATTGCTTGCATCATCTCTTGTGCCATTTTATCGGGTTTTTTACCAAATTGTTCAGATAAAACTTGAGATGCTAAAATTTTTCTTATTGCAGGATCCGACTCTGTATACAATTTTCCATATTTATTTGCTGCTGCCATTGCATCAGTCATGTATCCACCACTTTGCACGATTGCCTTCTCACCACCTCCAACAAGTGTTGTAAGAGATTTTGTTTGATCTGGATTTAGACCAAACATTTTTGCAGCAGCATTCGCAATACTATTACTATTACCTACTGTAGTATCTGTAACTTTGATTGCAGATGTATCAATACCATATTTTTTGTAAAGAGAGTTAGTTCCCATCATACCAACAATATCACCAGAAGAAACTGCTTTATAACCAGCGAGGTTTAAACCTTTTGTACCAGCAGTCACTATGCTATTCATTCCTCTATTGGCACTCAATGAAGTGCCTAAAGCACGACTTGCCATGTTACCAATGTTACCTGTTAAAAATGAAGCACTAGAAGAACCAAATCCAGCAGCACCGCCACCACCACCAGCACCACGAGCACCGCCTGGTGTAACATTGATCATTCCACGACCACCACCAGCACCACCAAATGATGATCCTCCTATACTGCCACCAGCAAATCCACCGCCACGTTCTAAACTTCTTTCCTCCCGCCTCAATGATGCTCTGCCAGCTGCTTGCTGTGACTGACTACGCAACATTGCCATCATGTAACCTAAACCCATTAATGATCTTGCTGTATCAGCTTGGGTTCTTTCCAAACCACCAAGAGTATTGTCTATTCTCATCATAGACTGAGATACTGCAACTAATCCACTTTCAACGCCAGCAAGTCCAGTTACAACTGCACCTGTAAGTGGTGCTTCATTTATTGCTGAAATTTCATTAGTAATATTATAATCAAATCCACCACGAAACCTAGATGCAGCAGTGCCAGCAGGATCTATTCCTGCAGATGGTGTCTTAGAAAATCTGCCCTTGGTTCTAGCGATTGCATCACCGCCAAATCTTGAACCAAGGGCTCTTCCAAAAAAATATCCTCTTCCTATTCCTGCTTCGTCTAATGATGTTCCACCAGCTTCTGCCTGTTCTTCAGCAAATGCACGTTCCTTCCCTGCCATATCGGAAGCTTCGCCAACTCTCCTCTTGATTTGACCCGCTATTTCACCAATGTAATCTCTATTACCTCTGGTGTCTGTGTATCCAACTGTTCCTGCTGCCATTATCTCTGTTGCTGCTGTTGTTGTTTTACCTGTTCTAGGTGTTGCATTAGTAATGAGATATAAACTTGTCTCTCAAAAGGTATCATATTCTCAATTTCACTCAAATTGTATTTATGGTGTTGCATCAAAGCAAAATTGGTCTTGTAATACCCCTCTAACGTATTATGAAAGAGGGCTATCCGAAAAAACTCTGCAACCCTCTTAAAGTATACTCAGATTCTACTCCAGTATTTGGATTTGTGACCATAAATGTATGTTCTAATCTAGGAGAGGTTTCAAAAAATGTTTGAAGTTTTACCAATTGCTCATTAGTCAAACTGTCCACAAATTCAATAAATTCTTTTGAAGTTGTTGTAGATGAATCGTATACGTCTTCCCCTTGAAATATTTGATCTATGTTTTCAGCAATAATTGTTGTTAAATTATCTTGAGTTATTTCTTCACCTGTTCCAAAATTTTGATCAACAAAGGTTTTAAAGGACGGATATTTCATAATGACACCAGTGTCTTTTGTTAACATAATTTTGTTAGTATGTCCTTTTGGAAAAAGAACTGATATTTCTGTTAAATTCAATGAGTAAGGGACTTCAGTTTCACCATCATCTGTACATGTAAGTTTCATTTCAACAACTTCACCAACTGATACAGCACGAATGTTCAGAAAAATATATTCTAAATCAAAAAGAGATAAACTTTCTATTTTTATTTTAGATTTAATACATGCTGTTAGTAAGTCAATTACTGCTTGTTTTATATTACTTTCATCACCACTTTCCATTGCTAGTAGAAGCACTTTTTCTTCTTTTACCAAGAAAGGACGATATCTAATCTTCTTTTTTGTTGATGGGATCTGCAACTCGTAAGTTGGATGATCCATGATTGGCAACGCCATTATATTTACTCCAAGGTCATATTTATATTTAGCGACTTTTTCAGACAAAAAATAGCGGGAATTTTTTTCCCGCTTTTATGGAATCAGAAAGTCAATTTTGCTATGCAAGATCAAAATTTACCTGATTTAATTGTTGTTGACCAGTAAACTTTTGTGCATCATTGATCATTTTCAATTTTGCTTTTTGAGTTGTCTCTGGTGCGTTTGCATGTATTACATGATGTCTTGTGTAATAGAACTGTGCTGTAACTTTTGTTATTTGTGCTGTACCAAACTGTAAAGGAACAGCATCTATCGCATAAGGCCACGCTCTCTCTAAAATATATGTAACTCCTGCTCTCTCTGTAGTTGAATTAGGACCTTGTTCTGTTTTTGTAATCATTATATCTTTACAATAGTCTTGAGGATATGCAAGTCTATTTGATCTATTAAATGTCATACTTTGATTTCTAGCATTCAAATCTGCTCTAAATCCTGCAGCTTCTTCTGGCACTTCTCCAAATATACCATGAAACCAGTTGTTAAGATAGTTTAACGGAGTTAGTGTAGCATCACATTGAAATCCTAATTGAAATTCAGTAAAAACCCTTGTGTGTGGATAGTTTATCTCACCCTCACCCAAATATCTACCCTTCAATGTTCCAGTCGCTGCCTGTGTGTTTGGTAGTTGTGCTTCATCACATAAGAATTCAAACCAATCAGCACCAGAACCACCATAGTTTGGTATTCCCATTTTTAAAAATTCTTCCGTTAGACTTGGATTTGAACTATTTAAAACTTTCACAACAAAATTGTTGCTAAGTGACATACCACCATTAGCATTTGTTGCTTCTAAAAATGAACTTAAGAACTCTGATCTTGCCACCTTGTTATAAATATAAGGGAACATATTATATTTATGGCGTACTCTGGGATTTACAAACCAATTAATCCTAAAAAGTACCGTGGTAACCCAAGAAGAGTTATTTACAGGTCACTTTGGGAACGGAAGTTCATGGTGTTCTGTGATAACCAACCATCTATATTAGAATGGGGTTCTGAAGAAGTTATTATACCATACAGAGCACCTGATGGTGTAGTAAGACGATACTATCCTGATTTTTACATTAAAGTTCGTGAAGGATCAGGAAAAGTGACAAAATATATTATTGAGATCAAACCCAAGAAACAAACTAAACCACCGAATGCTAAAAACAAAAAGACCGCTGCCTATAAGCGTGATGCACTAACTTACTGTAAAAACCGTGCTAAGTGGGACGCTGCAGAAGATTTCTGTGAGGATAGGCAGATGAATTTTATGATTCTCACCGAAGACCACTTAGGAGTATAGAACAATGGCAACAGGATTTGGCACTATTCAGAGGAATACTGTGTCCACAGGAGCAGGGTATCAAACTCTGTTTGAAAAAATAAACGCAAAAGCACAGGGTCAGAAAAAGACATTGACATGGTATAGAAATGCTGTAAAGTCAGAAGCAAGTAGTTACAAGAAGAATTTTGACAAATATATATTGAACGAAAAGAGTGATAACATAGGTGCAGTACAAGATCAAGATGCAAATGAACTTCGTCGTTATACTGTACAAGGTCACCTATACATGTTTGAGTACAAAGCAAGCATGAAATATCTTCCTTACTATGACAGATTTCCTTTGGTTTATGTCATCAAGTCAGAAAAAAATCAGTTCTGGGGAGCAAACCTACACTACCTGAGACCAAAGAAAAGAATACTTGCTACCAGTAAGTTGATGCAGGGAAGAATAGACTTTCCAAAGTCATGCTTCCACAAATATATTCAGCAGCATGTACAGGGATTGATGATTGATCTTGCTGCTACCGAGTGGGATACTGCAATCTTACTTCCAACAGAGGACTTTGTAAAAGATACAAATCGTTTACAGATTCCAATACAGGCAGAAGATGTCTGGGATGATACAGATGAAAACTTCTACGATAAAATCAGAGGTCAGAGACTTGTTAGAGGTTACGGAACACAAGAATCTGTAAATATGTCAATTTAGTACTAAATAGTTTGGATAGAAACACCAAGAGATAATGTCAGAGAAGTCTAACAAAAAATGGTACAATGCATTAGGGCAATGGATTGTTGAGAATTCTGGCAGCGGTGCAGTAATGTTTCCTTCTCAAATTGATGAGAAGATGAAGATTCAGGCTGCTATTAATCAACAAAAGATCTTCGTACCAACAGAACTGCAGAAAAATAATGAAACCTTACAGAAATTAGAAAAGCAACTTGAAGAAACTCCAAAATGGAAAGATCAGGATCAAACTAAACCAATTACGCCAAACATTCCACTCAACGTAAAGAAAGACTCTAGCAGCACTATGTTGAGGTATCCAGATCAATTACAACATCAAGAAAGTGATTACATGATGTTTAGTTTCTATGATTATGTACCACCATTCTCAGCAGAAGCAGGAAATAGAGAAGGAGAAAATGTTAAAGACAATGGAAAAGTTTACAGTCCTTATCAGCAATCACCAATTTCACAAACAAATCTAAATTTAGGTCAGTACAATAGTTCTGTAGCTAAAAATGCATCTAGAGCAGATGGTTACAAACAAATAGTATTATACATGCCAGATGATGTGCAAGATGCTTTAAGTGCAACTTGGGAAGGAAAAGCATTCGGTACATTGGCAGCTGATACTTTAACAACTGCTGGTGCAAAGGGTTCTTTAGACGCAGTTAGAAAATTAACAAACACCTTGGGGAATGCTACTAGTAGATTGAATGTTAACGCAACTGCTAAACTTATAACAAAATTAGCAGCTGGTATTACTGGTGATGAGATAACAGAGGGAGATGTTTTTGCTGGTGTAAAAGGAGTCGTAAGAAATCCTAATGTTGAGGTTTTGTTTGAAAAAATGTCATTAAGAACATTTGATCATTCATTTAAAATGTCACCTTACAATGCAGAAGACGAGATGATGATTAGAAGAATCATATCACAATTTAAAAAAGCAATGTTACCTTCATATGAGGGGGGTGATGTCTTCACTAAAAAAGGAAAAAAAGAGAACCTCAATGGTGCATTCATAAAGTTACCTAAATTAGTTCAAGTTGCGTACATGAGAGGTAACTCAATCAACCCTCACTTACCACAATATAAATTATGTGCTTTGACCGATGTTAACGTAAACTATACTCCAGATAATAACTATGCAACATTCGGAAGTGGTGGAGGTCCTGTGTCCTACGAATTGAAACTTAATTTCATGGAAACAAAACTTGTGTTCTCTGAAGACATTGAAGCATTTGATTCAGTTTGGGGTGAGGACGATATATCATCAGGATCTGGTTACGGTCTCATGGCGGGGTAATAAAATGTATTTTAGTATTGTACCTAACATACTTTACGATGAAAAACCTGTAAAGTATCCCTTCTCAAAATCAGAGAAAACTATAGCAAAGAATTTCTTTCGTAGATACAAAATAAATGAAGATGTTTTTTCTTTAGCAGTATTTTTTAAGAAGTATGCTATTGAAGATGGAGAGACACCAGATATGGTATCCATGAAAGCATACGAGAGTCCTTTCTATGATTGGGTAGTGATATTGACAAACAATTTAGTCAATGTGCAATACGATTGGCCTATGACTAACTTTCAAATCAATAGTATATTAGACAGTGAATATGATGATCCCTATGGTACGATACATCATTATGAAACTGCTGAGATAGGTCAGTATCCAAAAGGATTACATGTGGATAAAGAATTCTACGACAAGCAACACAAATTAAACATCAATGGTTCTATTGTAATAAAAAATGGAAATGAGATTGCTTCTCCCATAACAGTAGCAGAGAACATGTATGCAGAGAATGAAAAGAAGAGAGAAATATTTTTACTTAAACCACGATACTTTAGAGATTTTGTAGAAGATTTTAAGAAGCAAAATATTTACAAAAAATCTGGTAGTTACATACAACAAAGATTAAAAGAAACTAATTGACTTTTTT
>MDSW01154988.1_pt1 | contig 13184 bp, 10 predicted proteins | sample 811171 | NCBI WGS metagenome assembly MDSW01 (sample SAMN05326641, study PRJNA326480) | marine metagenome | isolation source: seawater | place: Atlantic Ocean: North West | collected 2012 | reverse complement strand
TTATAACACCATCTCCCTCACAAGCTTCACATCTTCCACCTTTAACATTAAAAGAAAATCTACCAGGTTTATAACCTCTACTTTTTGACTCAGGTAAAGCAGTAAACCAATCTCTAATTGGTCCAAAAGCTCCAGTGTAAGTTGCTGGATTCGATCTAGGTGTTCGGCCGATTGGTGACTGGTCTATATTAATAACTTTGTCTACAAGTTCAATTCCTTTAAAACCTTTGAAAGGTTTTGGCACTTTTCTAGATTTGTTATTATTCAATGTTAGATTTAATGCATTATATAAAGTTTGAAGTATTAATGTTGATTTTCCACTTCCAGACACTCCTGTAACGCATGTAAAACTACCTAAAGGTATCTTTAAATTAATATTTTTTAAATTGTTTCCTGTGGCCCCGTTTATTTCTAAAAATCTTCCATTTTTTGCTAACCGCCTTTTATTTGGTATTTGAATAAATAGTTTATTTGATAAATATTTCCCTGTTATACTATTTGGATGTTTTAATATATCATTGTAACTACCTTGAGCTGTTATTTCACCACCGTTACTTCCAGCCTCAGGACCAAGATCTATTATATGATCTGCATTAACCATAGTTTCAGTATCATGCTCTACTACAATAACTGTATTACCCAAATCTCTTAATCTTTTAAGTGCATTTATTAATTTAACATTATCTTTTTGATGTAAACCAATTGAAGGTTCGTCTAAAACATACAAAACACCAGTGAGACCTGAACCAATTTGTGAAGCTAATCTTATTCTTTGTGATTCACCACCCGATAAAGTTCCAGATTCTCTAGAAAGGGTTAAATAGTCTAAACCAACATTTAATAAAAAATTTAATCGTTCATTAATTTCCTTAAGTATATGTTCAGCAATTTTTAACTGTATTTTGGTCAATTTAATCTCAAGGTTTTTAAACCAATTAGTAGCTTCAAAAATTGATTTTTCAGTTACTTCACTTATATTTAAGTCGTTTATTTTTACGCACAACGCTTCATCTTTTAATCTTAATCCTTTACATTTTTCACAGTCTGTATCTGATTGATATTGAGCTATTTCTTCCCGTTTCCAGTCACTATCTGTTTCAAGATACCTTCTTTCTAAATTATTAATAACTCCCTCGAAAGTTTTCTTGTATGAATATTTTTCATAACCATCATCATAAGAAAATTTTATTTCATCATCATCTGAACCATATAAAATTATATCTTTAACTTTTTTACTTAATTTATTCCATTTTTCATCAAGCGAGAAATCATAATGTTTTGATAAAGAAGCAAGGGTTTGAGCATAATATAAGGTTGTACTTTTAGCCCAAGGCTCTATTGCACCATCAGCGATTGTTTTCTTTTCATCTGGTACAACTAACTTTGGATCAACGTTAAGCTTAATTCCTATACCCTCGCATTCTTCGCAGGCACCATACGGACTATTAAAAGAAAATAATCTTGGTTCAATTTCTTCAATCGTAAATCCACTTTCAGGACAAGAAAATTTTGTAGAAAATATTATTTTTTCATTTTTTCTAAACTTTTTTGGTAATGTTTCATTTTCATATTCAACAAACAAAAGACCATTAGATAAATTTATAGAAGTTTCAATACTTTCAGCTAAACGATTACCTAGATCTGAATTTAAAATTATTCTATCAACTAAAATAGAAATATCGTGTTTAATTTTTTTATTTAACTCAGGGACTTTATCGATTTCATAAAGCACATCATCAATTTTTATTTTTCTAAAGCCTCTTTTTTTATAACCCTGTATATCTTTTTTATATTCACCCTTACGACCTCTTACAACTGGAGAATATAAGTATATTGTTGATTTTTTTGGTAGACTTAAAATTCGATCAACTATTTGACTTATGGTTTGTGATTGAATTGGTTTACCAGTGAAAGGTGAATAAGGAATTCCTACTCTTGCATACAAAACTCTCATATAATCATAAATTTCTGTAACAGTAGCTACTGTTGATCTTGGATTTTTAGGAGTATTTTTTTGCTCAATAGAAATAGCTGGGCTTAATCCTTCAATTAAATCAACTTTTGGTTTTTTCATCTTGTCAAGAAACTGTCTTGCATAAGCTGATAAACTTTCCACATATCTTCTTTGACCTTCTGCATAAATTGTATCAAATGCTAGAGAAGATTTTCCAGAACCTGAAAGGCCAGTTATAACGACAAATTGATCTTTAGGTATTTCTAAAGAAATGTTCTTCAAATTGTGTTCTTTTGCACCCTTAATAACTATCTTTTTTTGCATATTTTATGTTGCTTTAAATTAATTAAATCAATAATGAGATAAAAATTATGATATAATTTTACATCATTAATTTAAAAAAATATTAAAATATTATGGCAGGAAGTTTAAATAAAGTATTATTAATTGGTCGTTTAGGCGCAGACCCAGAAATAAAGCAAATGGTTAATGGTAAAAGTGTAGCACGTCTAAGTTTAGCAACAAGCCAATCTTGGAAAGATAAGAATACTGGAGAAAAAAAGGAAAAAACTGAATGGCACCGTATAGTTGTATTCAACGAAGGTTTAGTCAATGTTGTTCAACAGTATCTTAAGAAAGGTTCACAATTATATGTTGAGGGTCAATTAACCACTAGAAAGTGGAAAGATGAACAATCAGGTCAAGATAAGTATTCTACCGAAATTGTTATACAAGGTTATAATTCCTCTCTAACTATGCTAGGAAGTGGATCGGCACAGTCAATACAAAATGATAAACCACAAAGTTCTTCGAAGAACGTTGAAGATATTGATCAGTCATCGAATGATTTAGATGATGATATCCCTTTTTAGTTTTTATGGAAAAAAACGAAATAATAAAAGATAACAAGACAAAATTAATTTCAATGCATGATGAAATGAGTTCATCATATTTATCATATGCAATGAGTGTAATTATTAGTCGTGCCCTTCCTGATGTTAGAGATGGGTTAAAACCAGTGCATAGAAGAATATTATTTGCAATGCATAAAGGTGGATATGATTGGTCTAAACAATTTAGAAAGTCAGCAAGAATAGTTGGTGATGTAATTGGTAAATATCATCCGCATGGTGATCAATCAGTATATGACGCATTAGTAAGAATGGTACAAGATTTTTCAATGAGCTTACCTTTAATAGATGGTCAAGGTAATTTTGGGTCAGTAGATGGTGATCCACCTGCTGCAATGAGATATACAGAAACTCGTTTATCGAAAGTAAGTCAATTTTTAATAGACGATATTGATAAAGAAACTATAGAATTTAAAAGTAATTATGATGAAACAGAAAAAGAACCATCTGTTTTACCAGCGCAATTCCCAAATCTTCTAGTGAATGGCGCAGGGGGTATTGCAGTTGGTATGGCAACAAGTATTCCACCACACAACTTAGGTGAGGTCATTAACGGAACTCTGGCTTTAATTGAAAATAAAGATATTAAATTATCTGAACTTATGAAGCATATTCCTGGTCCAGATTTTCCAACAGGTGGAATAATTATAGGTAAAAGCATAATTAAGGAAGGGTACAAGACAGGCAGAGGTTCTTTCAAAATAAGAGGAGATATAAAAATTGAACAATTAAAGAATGGCAGAGAACGCTTGGTTATTTCTTCTATACCTTATCAAGTTAATAAATCATCTCTAAATGAAAGAATTGCTGAGCTAGTTAGGGATAAAAAAATTGAAGGCATTAGAGATATAAGAGATGAATCTAATAGAGAAGGCATTAGAGTTGCTATTGATTTAAGATCAAATGTTGAACCTGAGACAGTTAAAAGACAATTATTCAAATACACTTCAATAGAAAGTTCATTTGGATTTAATACTCTGGCTATAGTTGAAAATAAACCTAAAACTTGTAACCTAAAAGAGTTTTTAGAAAATTTTTTAAAGTTTAGAGAAGATGTTGTAACAAAAAAAACAAAATTTGATTTAAAAAAAGCAGAAGATAGAGCCCATATACTCATAGGTTTATCTGTAAGTGTTGAAAATTTAGATAAAGTTATAAAAATTATAAGGAGTTCAAAAAATCCAGAGGAAGCTAAAACTAAACTTCTAGATACTAAATGGAAAATAAATAAATCACTTAAATTTATTAATTTAGTGAATGAAAAAAAATCAAAAAATATTTACTCCCTATCAGAATTCCAGGTTTTATCTATCTTAGAACTACGTCTTCAAAAATTAACTGCTCTAGGTATTAATGAAATAGAAATAGAAATAAAGAAACTTTCTGATTTGATAAATCAATACAAAAAAATTATTAATTCAAAAAAAGAACTTTTAAAAGTTATTAGTAGAGAGCTAAATGATATTAAAGAAAAATTTTCTGTTCCTAGACGAACACAAATCATTGATGCAATATTAAATTATGATATAGAGGAAACTATTCAGAAGGAATCCGTAATAATTACAGTAACCTTGCAGGGATATATAAAGCGTGGAGCCCTTAGTGGTATAAAACAGCAAAAAAGAGGAGGAAAAGGAAAATCTGGCATTAAAACTAGAGATGAAGACTCAGTTGTCCAAGCTTTGTCTGTAAATACACATACACCAGTATTATTCTTTTCCAATGAAGGTCTTGTATACAAAATTAAGGCATGGAAAATTCCCGAGGGCTCAGCTTCCTCAAAAGGAAAATCATTGTTTAATATATTACCTTTAAAAAACCACCAATCTATTAGTTCAATAATGCCATTTCCTGAAAATAAGGAAGATTGGAAAAGCCTTTTTATAGTTTTTGCCACTGCCAAAGGCAAAGTAAGAAAAAATAGTTTAGAAGACTTTTCATCTATCAATACCTCGGGTAAAATTGCAATGAAACTAGACCCAAATGATAAAATAGTTGGTGTAAAAATATGCAAAGATGATCAAGATATTATTTTAAGCACACAAAATGGTAAGTGTATTAGATTTGATTCAAAAAAATTGAGAGTTTTTAAAGGAAGATCTTCAAAAGGAATAAAAGGTATTAATTTATCAAATGAAGACTCTATTGTTTCTCTATCTATAATTGATCAAGATATAAATAAAAAAAATGGTAAATTGAACAAAGATGATAAATCCGAGATAAAGGCTAAAAAGAAATTTATCCTTTCGATAACTAAAAATGGTTACGGTAAAAGAACTTCACACTACGATTTTAGAGTGACAAATAGGGGAGGAAAGGGAATAATCGGAATAGTAAACTCAGAAAGAAATGGAAATGTATCTTCATCATTTCCTGTAACAGAAGGTGATGAAATATTGATATCTACGAATAAAGGAAGAGTAATAAGAGTTGCTGTTAAGGAGATTAGAATTGCAGGAAGAAATACTCAAGGTGTAAGAATTATTAAATTATCTGGGGAAGAAAAAGTTGTTTCAGCAACGAAAATAGATGATAATTTATTATAATGAAAAAAAATGCTATTTATCCCGGAACCTTTGATCCAATTACATATGGTCACATCGACGTTATAAAAAAAGCTTTGAAGATTGTTGACTCTGTTATAGTAGCAATATCTGATATAAATAATAAATCTTATCTTTTTGATGCTGAGGAGAGAATAAAAATTATTGAAAACGCTCTTTACAAAGATTTAAAATTTAATAAAAAAAAAATTAAAATTATTTCATTTAAGTCATTGACTACTAATCTATGTAAAAAATATAATTCTAGCATTATTCTTAGAGGCCTAAGAGCTGTTTCAGATTTTGAATATGAATTTCAACTTGCTGGAATGAATAGAAAATTAAACAACAATATCGAAACAATATTTTTAATGTCTAATGTTGAAAATCAAATTATTTCCTCTAAATTTGTTAAAGAAATTATATCTTTAGGTGGAGATATAAGAAAATTTACTACAAAAAGTACTATTAAAGCTTTAAAAGCTAAATATGTGTAAAAATATTTTTAGAGTTTTAATTTTATTTATACTAATAATTAACAATTCAAATGCGGAGGAAAATATAATGATACTTAAATTAAAAGATGGTGATGTTAAAATAAAATTATTTCCTGATGTTGCACCTAATCATGTTGAAAGAATAAAAAAACTAGCTAACGAAGGTTCATATAATAATGTTGTTTTTCATAGAGTCATAGATGGTTTTATGGCTCAAACAGGTGATGTTAAATTTGGAAATTCATCTAATGATAAATTTGACCTAAACAGGGCTGGAATGGGAGGTTCAGAGCTCCCTGACCTTAAAGAAGAGTTTAACGACTTACCCCATGATAGAGGAACATTATCTATGGCCAGATCTCAAGATCCTAATAGTGCTAATAGTCAATTCTTTATCTGTTTTAAACCGGCACCTTTCTTAGATCGTCAGTATACAGTTTTTGGAAAAGTAATAGAAGGTATGGAATTCGTTGATAAAATTAAAAGGGGAGATGAAAGCAAAAATGGCTCTGTTGAAAAACCTGATAAAATTCTAAGCTTCAAGTCATTGTAAAATTTTTAATGGCATTAAAAAAATTTTCTTTTAATTTACGTGCGAAAGAAAATTATGCCAGATGTGGTATTATTAAAACTCACAGAGGCAATATTAACACACCGGCTTTTATGCCTGTTGGTACACAAGGCACAGTTAAGGCTACATTTATTAAAGATATAATTAAGACCGGTTCAGAAATTATTTTATCAAATACTTACCATCTAATGTTAAGACCTGGTGTGGATAGAGTTAAATCCGCAGGAGGACTTCATTCGTTTATGAACTGTTCTTTACCAATATTAACCGATTCTGGAGGTTTTCAAGTTATGTCTTTATCTAAATTAAATAAAGTTGATAGAGAAAAAGGAGCCATATTTAATTCACATATAGACGGAAAAAAATTTATTTTAAGTCCAGAAGAAAGTATACGTATTCAAAAAGGATTAAATTCTGACATTTTAATGGTTATGGATGAATGTCCTAAAAAATCAAAAAATTATAAGTTAATCAATAAATCAATGGAATTATCTACATATTGGGCCAAAAGGTCGAAAAAAGCATTTGGAAATATAAATCATAAAGCATTATTTGGAATTATTCAGGGAGGTTTATTTGACGACTTAAGACAAAAATCATTAAATGAATTAATTAAAATAGATTTTCATGGATATGCAGTAGGAGGATTAGCGGTAGGTGAGACACAGAAAGAAATGTTTCAAGTATTAGATAATATTAAAAATTTTATACCAGAAGATAAACCTAGATACCTTATGGGCGTAGGGACGCCAGCTGATATTTTGGGGGCAGTTAAAAGAGGAATTGATATGTTTGATTGTGTTTTACCAACCAGATCAGGTAGAACTGGTCTAGCGTTTACTTGGAATGGTAAAATTAACATTAGAAACTCTAAATATAAATATGACAATAGTCCAATCGATCAAAAATGCTCCAACTTTGAATTAAACAAATATACAAAAAACTATTTAAATCATCTCTTTAATACAAACGAAATTTTAGCATCTATGTTGTTAACATTACACAATATAAACTTTTACCAAGAATTGATGAAATCTATAAGAGATCATATTAAAAATGGTACTTTTGATGAATTTCACGATAGATATATTGATAAGTTGTAATATTTTTACACGTTGATTATATTTAAAAAAAGACTATAAGATTTTGGTTGTTGGGCCGTTAGCTCAGTTGGTAGAGCAATTCCCTTTTAAGGAATGGGTCGATGGTTCGAGTCCATCACGGCTCACCATTTATCTCTGTAATGATAAAAATTTATCAAAATAAAACAGAAAAAGAATTCATAGAAGAATTAACTAAATTATCAGAACTTAAAAAATATGATCAAGTTATTAGACTTAGTAAGAAATTGGTTAGTCAATACCCTAAAAATTATATTTTTTATAATCTTTTATCCTATTCATTAATAAATAAAAAATTATATAAGGAAGCTCAATTTTATTTGGAAAAAGCATATAGTTTAGATGAAAAAAATTTTTTAGTTTTAAGCAACCTAGGAAATGTAAATGGATTATTAAAAAATTATGATAATGCTGAAGTTTTTTATAAGAAATCCTTAGCAATAAAACCTGGATTTTTACTAGCAATAAGAAACTTAGCTAATTTAAAAATAAACACCAAAAGATATTCTGAGGCAATAAAATTGCTAGAATCTAATTTAAAATATCATGGAAAAAATTATTATCTACATTTTTTGTTAGCCAAATGTTATCTGCATAAAGGTGATTTTAAAAATTCAAACTTATATTTTAAAAAAACACTTTTATTAAATCCTAGGTATACAAATGCTGACTATTCATTATCCATGGCCACAAAATATGATCAAAATAGCCCACATCTTAAGAGCTTAGAAGCAAAAATTAAAGATAAAAAATTTAATGACTATGAAAAAATGTACTTGTATTTTTCTCTTGGCAAGGCTTATGATGATATTTCCAATTTTGAAAATTCATTCACAAATTTTAAAAAAGGTAATGATATTTGCGATAAAAAATTTAATTATAATGTATCAAATGATCGTGAAATCTTATCTTATATTGACAAAAAAATAAATTTACAGTTATCTGAAATTGACTTTAATGAATTTTCACATAAAAAAATTATTTTTATAGTCGGTATGCCGAGATCTGGAACTACACTTGCAGAACAAGTTTTGTCTAGTCATAAATTTGTTGAAAGTGCTAGTGAATTACCTTTTTTAACAGAAGCAATATACAAGGAAATATTTAGTATGAATTTACACGAAAATGTTTCTAAAAATAATCCTGTAAATAAAAATCTTTTAAATTCTATTAAAGATTATTATTTAGATAATATTAATAAAATTAATGAAACTACAAATTATATTATTGATAAAGATCCATTAAATTTTAAATGGATTAGTTTTATTAATAAAATATTTCCTAAAGCTATAATTATACACTGTTCAAGAAATCCAATTGCCACATGTTGGTCTAATTATAAACTACTAAACAATAATAAGAGTTTAGGATATTCTTATAATTTAAATAATTTATCTAATTTCTATAATATTTATATGAATTACATGAATATTTGGTTTAAACAATTTCCAAATAAAATTTATAATTTAGAGTATGAAAAATTTGTAACAAATTTTATTGACGAGTCTAAAAATTTACTATCTTTTTGTGGTTTAGAATGGGATGAAAATTGCCTTAATTTTTATAAAAATAATGAGTTTATAACTACAAACCCATATGACGCACGTCAACCTGTTTATAGTTCTTCAATTTCTTCGTGGAAAAATTATTCAAAACATTTAAATAGTTTAATTAATTCTATTGATATAAAAAAATAGTTTAACTATTTTCTATAGGTGGATATTCTAAAATTACTTCATATGTCCATTCATTTATTTTTTTTATTCTATTATCAGGTGAAGGGTGTGTGCTCATAAATTCAGGAATTTCTTTTCCTTTATTAGCTTTCTTCATTCGTTCCCAAAGAAGTGGAGTTTCCCTAATGTCATAACCTGATAATGATGAAAATATTAATCCAAGATAATCAGCTTCACTTTCTTGTTTTCTATTAAATGGATTAAAAATTCCTATTTGTGTAAGTAGACCAACGGTATTAATTCCTGTAGTCCTATTAACCTGGGAAAGTTTTCCTCCGGTCAATACATCTGTAATTTGTGTAGCAACATTAATAACTGTATTTCTACTTGCTCGTTCTACAGAATGTTTAGCTACCGCATGCGCAATTTCATGACCCATAACTGCAGCAAGTCCATTTGTATTTTTTGTAACTTCCAACATACCTGAATAAACAGCAATTTTTCCTCCTGGCATACACCATGCATTTTTTACTTTTTTATTATCAATTAAAATATACTCCCAATCAAAATTTTTTGTTGGGTCTAAAATATTATTTTTAGAAAAATACTCGCTTATTGAGTACTGCATCTTTTTTCCTATATAAATGATCTCATCAAGCTCCTTTGAGTCTTTTATCAATTTTTCCTTTTGTTTTACTTTTTCATATATTTGAGCTGCTTGCATATTTAATTTAGCTTCTGGTATTAATTTTAACTGTTTACGATCAGTTATTGGTGCTGATCCACATGATGCTAGCATAAGATTGCAGCAACCACAGCCCATATATGTTATAAATTTTCTTCTATCCATTGCTTTATTATTTTATATAAGTTTAGTATAAAACTCAATTATACTATGGCAAATAAAAAAAAAAAAATCACTAGCGTTAAAACTTCGAAATTATTTTTTTACTGGAGTAGTTGTATTAATACCGATTGGCTTTACTTTATATTTAACAAAATTTTTAATAGGCATATCTTCGAAATTAATTCCTGAAAAAATTAACCCAAATACATATCTGCATTTTTCTATTCCTGGACTAGAAATAATCTTAACAATAATTTTAATAACTTTTGTAGGAGGTTTGTCTCTTTCATTTTTAGGTAAAAAGTTTTTACAATTTGTTGATGATTTATTTAAACGAATACCTATTTTAAGAACTATATACTCGGCAATAGGACAAATGACCGAAACTTTTACCAAAAAAGATAATTCAAAAAAATCTGTTGTTTTGGTTGAATATCCTAAAAAAGGTACATGGGCTGTTGGCTTTGCCACAAAAGATAATAAAACTGAGATGTCTTCTAAAACAAACGAAGCTTTGGTTAATGTTTTTATTCCAACAACACCAAACCCCACAAGTGGATTTCTTTTAATGTTTCCAAAAAAAGACCTAATTTATCTTGATATGACTTTTGAAGAGGCATCAAAGTTTATAGTTTCTGCTGGCACTTCAAATCCTAAATAATTATACAAGATCATTTAATATATCAGCTCTATCGTACATTTTTAGTAGTGGTAAATATTTATTTAGGTTATGTTTTTCCAATTCAATCTTTTTAACCTCCTTTTCAGCTAATAAAAATAATTCTTCATGCAAAACTGGGTCAGCTAATCTAAAAGTTTTTAAACCACTTTGTTTAAAACCAAGAAGATCGCCATAACCTCTTAACTTCATATCTTCTTCTGATATTTTAAAACCATCATTTGTACTTTTTAATATTTTTATCCTTTTTTTTGCTCTTTCACTTAAGTTTGATTTAAATAACAAAATACAACATGATTCTTTACTTCCTCTACCAACTCTCCCTCTTAATTGGTGCAATTGAGAAAGGCCAAATTTGTTAGCATTTTCAATTATTATTATGTTTGCGTTAGGAAAATCTATACCAACTTCTATTACAGTAGTTGATACTAAAATATCAATTTTTCTATTTAAAAAATCTATCAAAATTTTATTTTTTTTTTCTTTATCTAATGATCCGTGTAATAATCCAACTTTATTACCAAAAGTCTTTTTAAGATACTCATATCTTTGAACTGAAGATTGGTGATCAATTTTTTTTGATTCTTCAATTAGAGGACAAATCCAAAATATTTGATTTTTTTTATTAATTTCTTTTTTAATTAACTGAAGAATTTCATCAATTTTAGTGTCAAGTTTACTATAAGTTTTAATTTCTTTTCTTAATTTTGGTTTTGTTTTTATAATTGATACATCCATATCGCCAAATACAGTCATTATCATTGTTCTAGGTATTGGTGTTGCCGACATGACCAGTACATCGCAGTTTTGACCACCTTTATCTGAAAGTTTTTTTCTTTGTTTTACACCAAACTTATGTTGTTCATCGATAATTATTAATCCTAATTTACTATATTTAATTTTTTCTTGAAATAATGAATGTGTACCAATCAAGATATTTATTTTGTTTTTTTCTAAACTCTTAAGGATTGTTTTTCTTTCAACAAATTCAGTCTTGCTTGTTAATAATTTTATATTTATATTTTTGTCAAATAATTTCTTTGCAAGCTTATAATGCTGATTTGCAAGTATTTCAGTAGGTGCCATTAATCCAACTTGGTATCCGCTATCAATAACATTAAGAGATGAAATCAAAGCCACTATTGTTTTTCCACTACCAACATCACCTTGTAGAAGTCTGAACATTTTTTGGTTTGATTTTAAATCAAGATTAATTTCATTAATAGCGTTTATTTGATCAGTTGTTAATTTATATTCAATTTTTTTTATAATTTTATTATATGGATTCATGTTAAAAATTTTCATTTTTTTTTTTGTTTTTTTTATAGCTTTTCGTACTTTTGAGTTAATTAAAAATGTAGAAATGATTTCATCAAATATTAATCTATTTAAAAAATTACCTTTATTTTTTATATTCTTAGGATCATGAAGTTCTAAAATCGCATTTTTCCAAGAAATATTATCAAATTTATTCAATATCTCCTTACTCAACCACTCATCTAAATCTGGAATTTTTTTTAGAACTTGATTAACAATATTTCTATATTTTTTTTCATTTAATCCATCAGTAAGACTGTAGCTTGAAAATATTTTTTTTATAGAGTCAGTATCGCTTGAAATATGTGTGGGATTAATTATTTGGTATTTTTTTTTATAATATCCAATTTTACCGCTTACAGTAACTCTTGAATTAATTGGAAGTATTTTTTTAATATATCCTTCATAACTATTAAAAAAAATACAATCCAACTCCCCAGTATCATCTTTACAGATAACTTTGTTGGGTAAATTTCTTACTCTTGGGAAATTATATTTATTAATATCGACTATAATGGTTTGAACTTTTCCTATTTGTAATTCATTAATTTTTACTAAATTTCTTCTATCAACATAATCACGTGGTAAACTCCATAGCAAATCAAATACTGTGTTGATATTTTTTTTTCTTAGTAAATTTGCTGTTTTTGTTCCTATACCTGTTATGGTATTAATATCTGATAATAAGTATTCATAACTATACATGTTTTATTTATATATCTATGACGCAAAATAAAGAAGAAATTAAAAATAAAATTTTTTATAGAGCCTCTTATAGAGGCACAAAAGAAATGGATATTTTAATGACTGGTTTTGTTAAATCTATAATTAATGATTTAGATGTTGAAGAATTAAAAGAATTGGATAATTTAATAAATTTAGATGATGAAACTTTGCAACTTATTAAAAAAAAGCAATATACCAACAAAAAATATCAATCAAATTTAGTAAAAAAATTTCAGGACTATTAAATATGATGGCGGAGAGACTGGGATTCGAACCCAGGAAAGAGTTGCCCCTTTGCCGGTTTTCAAGACCGGTGCTTTCAACCGCTCAGCCATCTCTCCG